>Ga0315273_10005632_pt1 | contig 15515 bp, 16 predicted proteins | sample YL17G02_0_MG_FD_205753 | JGI IMG/M metagenome (GOLD analysis project Ga0315273, IMG submission 205753) | Sediment microbial communities from Yellowstone Lake, YNP, Wyoming, USA - YL17G02_0 | ecosystem: Environmental > Aquatic > Freshwater > Lake > Sediment | place: USA: Wyoming | collected...
GCCCCAGTATGCCTTGCTCAGGTTACAGACTGGTCGTTACTTTATGAATGCTAGGGGCAGTAAAAAGGAAGAGTATCGTATTACTAGGGGAGATATGCCGACTCACTTCCTAATAAAGGGGCAACCTAGAGGGACTACCCCAACAGTGGTAGGCTGGCATTTTACTAACTGTTACCTTACAGCAGAAGAACACCATCTTAAGGCTCAGGGGATAGCGCAGAGTATAGGGTACTCAATAGAGACTGTTCCTACTGTCGCGGAAATTGAGAGGGATATCAGTCTGAGGATTGAGCCCTTTATCCATAAGCCTATGGACTGGGCAGAGATACTATCTTACAAGGACCGTAGTTGGTGCCCAGAGTTTGTTAGGGAGCATCCTGAAAGGTTCCCTTGGTATACTGATGATACTTATTTAAGTAACTCTGGTTTAGGAGTAATAGAATCTAAGTTTTCCATACCGGAACAACTACCGGCGTACCTCTAACCCCTCTTCGGTCTAGATTATTGCGACAATTGTCACCATGAACTACACACACCCACCCTGGATTTTTATCCACGCATAGGATATTCTTTGATATCCTACTGGCTCGCATGTGATTGGCTCCATGAGCTGTTTTTATATCTGGTAGGATCTCTACGGCGGTAACAAACGGGTTATCACTCCACCGCTTATTATAATAGTTCTCTTCTTTATCCATTATATACCCATAATAGCACAAAAGGACTTGATCTGTTAGGGTCGGGTCTACTCCAGCCTGTATGCGCTCTATGAAATCGGGAGCTAGCATATCGTCGCTATCTAGGCGGGTAGTTAGAACCCTTGATCCTGGTTCCCCTAGTATATAAGGTTTAAAGAAGTCAGTCAGTACCTCTTGAGTGGGGTTATACCATTCGTGCTTGTGTGGAGGTTCATTAAAGATTACAGTGACTAAATCACTATTAAGAGCTTCCAACTCTGAGCACCAAGGGGAAAGTGTTTGAGGATCACAAAAGATTAACCACTTAAAATCTTTACAAGTTTGATTCATTACAGAAGGAAAAGTGTACTTCGTGAATAGTTCTAGTCGTTCATCTGTCCAGGTATCCTTACCTTTGGCCCAATTAAATCTAGTCAGGATGTAATGGTTCATTTAGAATTCTATAACATAGATGAAGTTGTTTGATGGAATGACGTAAGTCTTTATCGACTTGTAGTCTACTATGCCCTGTTCCTTACAGAAGGTTCTAATAGCCGTAGCTACCTCAGTTCTTTGGGCGTCATGGACAAGTATTACATCCCCGTTACGAAGCACTGTTTTTGTAGCTTCACGTAGATCCTTTAGACATCCCTCTATAGAGTGATCCCCATCAATAAAGAACATTTTTTTAATATTGCTATCTCTCTTTTCTCCTACGAATTCCTTTTGATGATAGGTGATTTGATCTTCTAGATAAGAATGGGTATATACCTTGGGTACATACTTAGGATCATAGGTTTCTACCATTATAGGGAAACCAGTAAGATCTCCTGCAAGAGCAAACGTAAGGGCACTAACCCCCGCGCAGGTGCCAGTTTCAATAACAAGGTCTGGGTTATGTTTACATGCCAGTGCAAATAGAATAGGGTACTCCGCTTCTCCAGACCAATACCCCTGTTTAACCCCTTCTGCCTTTTTAAACATAGACAACATTGACATGAGACCATTCAAATCCTTGGCAGGGTGTTCCTTTACTCCAAAGGCTATCATTCTATGTGGGGTATTAAACCTCATTTGAGTCCACCACGGGAATCTTCCTTCGGCCCTGCCAGCGGCTCGCATAACTGCTCTGGCATTGAAATCGTGGAAGGCGAGTACATCCCCTGTTTCTAACAAGGGTAAACAGGCTTCATAGTCTCTTGTAGGAGAACCTCCGGTATGATCTCCGTCAATAAAGAATAGTTTTTTATGCCCTTTAACTATGTCTTTAACTTCTATTGCGCGGTCTTCAAATTTGCCGATAAACTGCGTTATGTTTTCAGTCTGATAGCATTTGGGTCTATCTACAATATCAAAGGTTAATACTGGAGCTATTGAAGCAAAGTTTAGAGCCGTCCATCCATTAGCTGTACCACATTCAATAATATACTTTACGTTCGCTACCTCAGCTAAGGACATTAGAATATCCATTTCGTCAGCAGTAGCCCAACGTCCTATTTTGAACTCTTCATTTTTACCCAATTCAGTTCTTAGAACACTGAGGGATTCGATTCTATCCATTCTGCAACGTCCTTTAACCCTTCGTAGGGGTCGATAGTTGGTTCCCAGTCTAGGCACCGTTTTACGTGTCTAATATCGCTTACATACGTCTTTTGGTCTAGTGGCCGCCAGTCTTTATACTCAACCTCACTTCTCTTACCAAAGATCTCTTCACAAATGTTGAGGTGTTCTTTTAGAGAGAGAGTGTTGTCCGGCCCGCCACCAAGGTTCCAAATACCGTGCTTCACGTCTGAATTGATAAATGTCATGTAGGCATCCACAACGTCTGTAACGTGTAGCAGATCTCGCACCTGATCGCCATCCCCAAAGATGGTTAGCGGCCACCCTTTCAGGGTAGCGATGAGGAACCATGTGGCCCACCCCTGCTCTTCGAAACCAAACTGGTTTGGACCGTATATACAGGACATTCTAAATACTCCGGTTCTGATCCCGTAAGTATGCGAATACTCCTGGCAGAGTAGGTCCCCACAGTATTTACTGGTACCGTAAGGAGTTCTGGCTCCATGATAGGAGTTATTTTCAGGGAAACCCCACTTGGCATAATTATCATTCTGGAACCTCCAACGACTACCTTCTTTTGTGAACATACTGTGCAGGGGATAGACTTTGTTGGTTGAGGCATAGACTAGGGGCGCTCCTGTTTCCCTGGCAAATTCAAGGACATTGAATGTGCCAAGGGTATTGACTTGGAAATCCCTACGTGGATTGGCAATAGAAGTTGGCACCCCGCATTGAGCGGCCATGTGGAATATGGCATCGACTGGCGGGATGCTGTCGAAGACAACCTCTTCAGAAATGTCCGCATTGATTACGGTCACTCCCCTCTTTTGGAGGTCTACTTGATTAAAGTACTTCCTGACCTGAGATACCTCATGGCCTAGAAGGGAACTTCTCTCCAGGTTGTCTACTACAAAGACTTCGTTTCCAAGAGCCCTATTGTGCCTTGCGACATGATACCCAATCATGCCGCACCCTCCCGTGACTAGTACACGCATTAGCGACCATCAATTACTGGGTCAGGGGAGCTAACAAACCCTCCTGCCCCACGCTTGCCTGGCCTTAGCGTTCGTTCGTCCCGAACCTTGGCAATAGCCACGTCTACGGACTCAACCAGTCCATCACAGTCCTTGAACTGGATTGTTATGTCACTGTCCTTATTTCTGACCTTTAGACTTCCATCCTCAGAAAAGAACACAAAGAATGGCTCGTCAGAAATAAACTCCGGTAGGGCTGGGAAGCTCTGCATACGCCTAGCTGTCCCAACAAGGCCCTTCAACTTCTCTCCATGTCCAGGGGTAAAGATTAACTTATTCCCCCCCTTGGAGATGGAGACAGTCTCGGGCAGTACCTCGATCTCAAATTCCTTATGATGCGCTAGATTGGGGTTGTTCATTTGTTGCCGCCTTCTTTGCGTTGTTCATTCCCTTTATCATCTCACCATTCTTCTTTGCAATCTCAGGGTTCTCAGCCAGATAGATTGCTAGGCTCAACTTGCTGGGGAACTCTCGGGGAGGATTGGATGCAAAGCAAGTGCGCTCTGGGTCGAACGACCGGTTTGTATTCTCAACGCTCTCTCCACCCAACACCTTCTTATACATCTTCACTCTATTGCGAAGGATGTTTAGGCGCTCCTCGAATCGGCCGTAGCCTGCGCTCTCCTTCATAGCCTGAAGGGTCTCATCATCTAACTTCGTGCCGTTAGATAGCTGCTGCTTCTTTAGCTCATTTACGAACTCTGTAAGCTGCTGATTCATCATACTGATTGTGCCTGTCAAGGTCTCAAGAACCTGAGCATCATAGGACCGATCTGAGTCCAGCATGAAGCAACCATAGGAGAGTAGGCTCCTAAGGTTCTCAGCCGAGCCAGGGCGTCCTGGTGCGTAGTCTTCCATTTGAACTAGACTTAGCTCTGTGGATTGGTCTGGTTTGATAGAAATCCGAATACCTGCGGTATATGGGATCTCAACGTCGAACGGGGTTGCGTTACATAGTCTATTAGATATTGACATTCTTTATCTCCTTTTTGGGGCGACCAGCCGTTCTGACCGTGACGCCATTTTCTTTCAACACGCGAGAAACTGTACTCATACAAGAGTGATACAGTAGGGCAATTTCTTTTAAACTGTGCCCGTTGCGGTATGCGATACATACCTCTTCGTGCATAGCGTTGAGTCTCTTTTTAGCTTTTACTGGTCTCATTAGGAACCTGACCCAAAGCCTGTTCGTGATCCAATAGGACCTATTTTGTCCTTTTTATACTTCTCAAACTCAACTCTAAGTTCCCCAAGCTCAGTAATAATTTTTGCTAGGCTATCTGCTGTGCTACTCTGAACTTTTAGCAGACGCATAATCTGATGCTTTTCGATAGTTTTTGCCATTCTAGCTGCGGCTACTTGAAGTCGCTCTAGCTGCTGGATACCCAGGCTGATCCCTACGGAGCGGAACACCTCATAGTACATCCCGTACATCTCTTCAGCTAAGGACTGCTCTGCCTTAGCCTCTGGTTTTAGATCTGACATGTTTATTCCTCCTAATGGGCAGATCATCCTCTGGGTCTAGTATAGGACGATCCAAGTTAGTTTTTGTTGTTCTATAGCAGGAGCCACAAACGAATAGGCCGTCTACAACTCTTTTAGGCTGACCAGTGCCACAAACATCACAAAGGTCTTCTTCAATAAAATCTGCGAGCTTCATTTCTCTCCTAGCCTCTAAATAATTATCTGAACTTATTATTCAAAATACCACCTATTATGAATATTTCTATAGGAAGTCCAAAGACATGTACCCCTCTCGCCCAGCCCAGTAAATATCAAGTAAAGTAGATAGTTGGGAGTGCCCCATGATCTTTTGAACGTCCTTAGGGTTTTTACCACTTTCTAGGGCTAGGGTGGCAAAGGTATGCCTTAGCCCGTGGAAGGTTATTTCAGATATTCCTATTTGCTTGCAGAGTCCCCTAAGTTCCGGGTTAGGGTTGCTGGGCTTGAAGATGGGGCCAGTCTTTGTTTTATACCCTTCCAGGTCTAGGAGCATCCTTTCTATCTGGGAGGACATTGGTACCTTACGGGTTTTTCCGTTTTTGGTAGGACCAGAATAGGATCTTTTAATGGTTATTACCCCTTTCATAAAGTCAACTTCCTCCCAGTGAAGACCAAAGACCTCTCCTAGGCGCAGGCCCGCGTGGGAGCCTAGAAGGAACAGGGGCCGTAGCTTGGGAGGGGAGGCGTCTAATAGTTTGGTCAATTCTTCTTTCGAGAGGGCCTTAGGAGGGGCTTCCTGCTTAGATCGTATTATAGTCCTACAGGTGGCCTTGGTATCAATGGCCTTCCCCCCAGAGTGGATGATGTATCTATTAGTCAAGCTGGATAATTGCTTTATAGATCGCGGGTCTAGCTTGCTGTGCTGCCATTCCTTTACCAGGATATAGTAGTCTGCCTGGGTAAAGTTCTGGGGGTCCGAGATCTCGGGGAGTATCCAATTGTTAAATAAAGACCGGTAAGTTTTCAACGTATTCGGTCTACCGATCAACGTTTCGATAAAATCCATGTTTATCTCCCAAGATTAGATTCTAGCACCCCTATATTTATTGTCAATGGGCTAAAAAATTCAGATAATTATTTAGGACTATGAGGAGATCTATATGCAAGTTTTTGCCTCTCGATATACAACGGGTACTTTAGGTACCACCCTTACTATTTTAAATGGACTGCCAGTCAGAGTTTTTGGGGTAGTAATTGGTAATGCTGTTGCTGGTGCCGTAACTGTTAGCCTTAAAGAGGCCGATGGGACGGTTATAGCTTCCTTTACATTAGTGCAGGACTCCAGCTTCTATTTCAATACTCCATTCTTGGCTGATAAGGGGTTAACAATTACAGCGGGTAGTCCAAGTGCCAGCATTAGAGTAACAGTATTCCATAGTCAAGCAAGTTCCTAAGAAGGTTCTAATGTGGCTTTCTTTTATACAGCGAATGGTTGGGCTGTCATTAAGCCCGACTATAAACCCACTTCAGCGGACAGGGACGACGGCAGTTACGGCTGGTCGCTCCCTAGAGATGAAGTTCGGGAGATGTATAAAGAGACTCTTGCCCCTGAAGATCTCCTCGTTAATCCAGAAGATATCGACCTTATACCGGAACAGGTACAGTATGGTGACTCCCTTTGGGGTGTGGATACGCTTCCGGTTGACCTTGGCTGGTACATGGTACCGGTTCCAGATGCAGGCAGTTGGTATCTATGGGGGGGTGATTTCCCGGTTGATTCGGGTTGGTATTTGGTTCCGGGGTCTTATTAATGCCATATCGTGATCCACCTGAGTTTTACGCCCCTTGGCCCTTATTTGGAAAGAAGATTTCTTTTCAATGGGATAATATTCGCAAGGATACTGAAACCCTTAAAGTTCTATCCAGAAGTTTAAATTTTGATGAAAACATTACCAAATATATTGACTCCGCTGTAGCGGGGTATGAATATGGGGAAGATGGATTCCACAATAGATTCCGTACCTTTTATGATAAAGATACAAACAATTGGATATTGCAGTTTAATACCGGTACTGAAGCATCCCCAACATGGGTTAATTATGTTACTGTAAACAGCATTGGAACTGTAACTTTCCAAGGAGCATTCTATACAGCTACCCTGGATGTTAGTGCCGGTGGTGATCTTGGTCCTGTCCCTCCAACAGTAACAAACGTAAGGCATTTAATATTCCATACTGACAACTTCTATATTACCACAAACTCTCTGAGTCAGCCAGTAGTAAACGTAAAAGCTTTAGGAGATATTAAAGGAGCCACGAACCTACCTGGTGGTTCTGGAATATTCGCGCAGAAGTCTGGGGAGAACCTAGAGTTTAAGAGTTTGACTGGCGGCGGTAATATTGTAATAACCCCTCTTGCAGATACAATTGGGATTACTTCAACTGCTATTGGGACTATTACTGGTATTCAATCTGCTGGTGGTACTAATACTTTATCCGCTGGTGTGTCAGGAAATGATGTTACAGTTAAAGGGTTAACAGCAGGACCAGGAATACTACTAACTTCCGATGCAGTATCTGTAACAATTGAATCTACTGCTACAGGTGGTGGTGGTGGGTTCTATGGTATTGGAGTAGTCCAGTCTGATGACAAACAAGGTTACAGCGGGATTAATGTCTTATCCTTTGAAGCCTCAAACTTCTATATTAAGAGAAACAGCACAGACCCCGATAAGGTTCAAATCAACTTTAGGCCCACAGCAGGTACAGCAGGAGCAGGAACTATTACAGGCGGTACTTCCCTTGGTGGTACTGAGCCCGTATTCGCAGGTACGGTTGCACCTAACCTAACCTTCAAGGGGATTACAGCAGGAACCGGCATCTCTCTAGGATCAGACGCTAACTCCATTACTGTAACAAATACTGGACCTACACTAGCCCAGATAGGGCCGGGTTTCTACGGCATTGGAGTTATCCAGTCCGATAACACCAAGGGCTATTCAGGCATCAATACCCTGTCCTTTGAAGTGGGTTCATTCTATCTAAAGCGCAGCACCACAGACCGTGATAAGGTTCAAATCGGCCTTCGTCCCCCAGCAGTGGACGCATCTCACGTTACCCTACCAACCTCAGGCAGCCCGACGCCTTCTGGCCTTGCTCGTGTAAACCAGTTCTTCCACCTTGGATTCTCGGGAACTATCGTTACTGGCTGTGATATTACAGACAACGGCGACGGCACGGTATCTATTACTGCCGGTGAAGTAGCTATTAGAAACGCCGCAACGGATAATGCCTATCTCGCCACCTATGCCGTAGCTGCCAAGACTAACTGGGCGATGACAGACCTTGACGTAAACTACCTATACATCGACTATGCCGGTGGCGCACTAACCTGGACTATTGGCACTACCACCACCGATTACAACGGTATGGATAAGATGCAGGCATTCACAGTATCCAGAAATGGTACCCTGCTGTCCATCGTTGATGCCAGAGGCCAGACCCGAGACGGGAATAGAAAGACCCGTAGAATGCTATTGGAGTGGGATGGATTCATTTATAGTGGCTTTGAACATTCCGCAGGCGGCACTGTTATCTCAGCTAGTACCCTTGCCCTAGTCCTAACCGCTGGCAAGTTCTACTATGGCCTCGCCCCTAACGACCATATCGCATTCGATACTTCTGTAGCGGGCATTGCCAACGCGAACGTGTTTAGATACTTCTACAAGCGCAGTGAGCCCTGGACTCAAATAGCAGACCAAAAGAACATCAACGTCACCCAGTACGACAATGCTGGCACGCTAACCACAATGATCGCTGGCCGTTGGAGAACGGATTGGGTCTATCTAATCATGGGCGATGTGGCAATGGGTGCCAACTCTGGTGCGCGCCTCGCCGTCATTCTTGGCAACACCCAGTACACCTCACAGGCCCTCGCAGAAGCTGAAGCCATCCCAGCAGTTATTCCAGCCTACCTTGACGGCACCGCCATTCCGATTGGACAGATTGTGGTTCAAAAGAGCGCAGCCACAATGTCTGTGCGAAGCTCACTAACGTCCACCTTCGCGCTAGGCACCCCCACAGTTCACAATACTCTAGGCGGCCTACAAGGCGGCACCACTAACGAATACTTCCACCTAACCGCAGCAGAGCTAAATCTAGCCCAGAACGTAGGGCCGGGGTTCTATGGCATCGGAGTTGTTCAATCTGATAACCAACAAGGTTACAGTGGGATTAACACTCTGTCATTTGAAGCCTCCTCTTTCTACCTCAAGCGCAGCACCACGGATAGGGATAAGGTTCAAATCAATTTCCGAGGAACGGCTGGTGGTGGTGCCGGAACCATAACTGGTGGTACCGCTTTAGGTGGTACAGAGCCTGTATATGCAACTACCACTTCACCGACTATAAATTTCAAGGGACTAACAGCAGGTGCAGGCATCTCCTTAACTTCTGATGCTAATCAGATCAATATTATTGCTACAGGGACATCCGGTAGTGATCCTGGTTTCTATGGCATTACCGCAATTCAATCCGATGGTAAGCATGGGTATAAGAACTTAAATGTTCTATCCTTTGAAGCATCAAACTTCTATCTTACTCGTAACACCACAGACCCCGATAAGGTACAGATCAACCTTAGACCAGCAGCAGGGGCAGCAGGTGGCGGTACTGTAACTGGTGGGGCCTCCTTAGGTGGGGATCAAGCAATTTACGATAGTACCGCTGGCCCTACCATGAGTTTCAAGGGTGTTTCCGCAGGTACTGGTATTTCTCTAAGTTCAAGTGCTAGTGCGGTTACTATAACAAATACTGGACCTACGCTCGCTCAAATAGGCCCTGGTTTCTACGGTATTGGAGTAGTCCAGTCTGATGACAAGCAAGGGTATAGTGGAATTAATACCCTATCATTTGAAGTAGCAAACTTCTATCTCAAGAGAAGCACCACAGACCTAGATAAAGTACAGATCAACCTTAGACCCGCTCCTGCTGCTACAGTAGTTAGCGGCACTGCTCTGGGTGGGGATCAGGCTGTTTTTGCTGGCTTAGTTGTAACGGCGCTAACATTTAAGGGTATTACTGCTGGAACTGGTATATCTCTAGGATCAGATGCTAGCGCCATTACTATAACAAATACTGGACCTACGCTCGCTCAAATAGGCCCTGGTTTCTACGGTATTGGAGTTATTCAATCTGACAATACCAGAGGCTATAGTGGAATAAATACTCTGTCATTTGAGAAGGCTAACTTCTATATTTCCAGAAGTGCCACCGATAGAGATAAGGTACAAATAAATCTTAGACCCTCTGCTGCTACTGGGTCTGGTACCATTACTGGCGGTACCTCTCTAGGTGGTGACCAGCCAATTTATGGCACTACCACTGCCCCCACAATCAATATCAAAGGTATTACTGCTGGTACTGGTATTTCTCTTAGTGCAGACGCTAACGCGGTTACTGTAACTAATACGGGACCAACGCTATCTCAAATAGGGCCAGGCTTCTACGGTATTGGAGTTATTCAGTCAAATGATATTAAGGGATATAGTGGAATCAATACTCTGTCATTTGAAGCAGCCAACTTCTATCTCAAGAGAAGCACTACAGACCTAGACAAGGTTCAAATTAACCTTAGACCTGCACCTGCCGCTACAGTAGTTAGTGGTACTGCTCTAGGTGGAGACCAGGCTGTCTTTGCTGGTTTAGTTGGAACGGCTCTAACTTTCAAGGGTATCACTGCTGGAACTGGTATATCTCTAGGATCAGATGCTAGCGCCATTACTATAACAAATACTGGACCTACGCTCGCTCAAATAGGCCCTGGTTTCTACGGTATTGGAGTGATCCAGTCCGACAACAAACAAGGGTATAGTGGAATTAATACCCTATCATTCGAAGCAGCTAATTTCTATATCAAGAGAAATGTAACAGACCCAGATAAGGTTCAAATCAGTCTAAGACCTACTGCTGGTACTGGGTCTGGCACTATTACTGCCGGTACTTCCTTAGGTGGAACCGAAGCTGTTTATGGCACCACCACTGCTCCCACTATCAACTTTAAGGGCCTTACCGCTGGCACTGGAATATCACTAGGATCAGACGCTAACTCAATTACTGTAACAAATACTGGACCTACATTAGCAAACATTGGTCCTGGCTTCTATGGCATTGGAGTAGTCCAGTCTGATAACAAGCAAGGGTATAGTGGGATTAACACTCTATCATTTGAAGCCTCGGCGTTCTATATCAAACGAAACGCCACAGACCCCGACAAGGTTCAAATTGGCTTTAGACCCACACAAGGTACAGTAGGCTCAGGCACTATTACAGGTGGCACCAGTCTAGGTGGTACTGAAGCAGTTTATGGCACCACTACTGCTCCTACTATTAACTTCAAGGGCCTCACGGCTGGAACTGGGATTACTCTATCGTCCGATGCCAATGCTATTACCATTAACTCTACCGGCGGTGCATCAGATCCAGGGTTCTACGGTATTACCGTTATGCAGTCCGATGGTCTTCAGTCCGCTAGGGGTGTTAATACCATTAAGTTCCTTTCTGACAATTTCTATATTAAACAACATCCAGGGGATACAGATGAAGTAACCGTAAACTTTAGAGAAAAGCGGTATGACATTTTAGAATCTATTAGCTTCCAGTTCGACTATCCTGTATTAGAACACTACTTCCTAGATAGCTATGCCTTCTTCCCCTATACCGTTGAAGCAGTCAACCTAGTTACTCAGTCAGGGCAGGCACAAGTAGGATTCTACATTCGTAATCCTCTTGAAGGTTATGAAAGAAATCCTGGCATTTCTATTCAGGGTTTGGACCCCTATCTTGTACAAGCAAATAGATTTCGGGATACTCAATATTCAACGGGCAACAACGTAGTAAATATTGGGCAAGAACTGATTCTAGCGGTGTTCTATCTAAACCAGAACCCGAAAGCAATTCGTGGGTCTGTTAGAATTAGGAGACCAAATGCCGTCTAAATTTATCTATGACAATAAGAGATTAGTTAATAACTATTCCATAAAGCATGACAATACTGCTGCTATAGAAGTAATTGCTAAATCTTCTAATACTTATGGCATACTTAATAAAATGACGTTTTCTGTTTGGCTTATGCATCATAGAGCAAATGTATTGGGTACTGCAATAGCTACGCATACTACTACAACCACGTCTGGATTAACTAATGGGTTTGCTATCTTTATGAATGCTGCAAATTTGCTTTCATTTGGTGTTCGTGCTGCTGCCCTAACTACCGCCCAAGGGTCAACAGCACCAGTAACCAATACTTGGTATCATATTATTGGAACGTATGACGGTTCCCTTACTGCAAACCAAGTAAATGTTTACAAGAATGGAGTGCTTGGTATCCCTGCAACAAGTACGGGAAACATAACTTTTGGGGCATCTACTTTTAGAACAGGAGGATTTGGTTCTGGATCTTCTAATGGAGTACATGCTTATTCATATATAGATGAAGTGGCTATTTGGAATATTGGTATGACAGCGCAAGAGGCTGCGGCCGTTTATAAATTAGGGAAGCCTGGGGACCTTAAACGTCATTCTAACGCAGCAAATTTAAAACTTTGGTGGAGAATGGGAGACGGAGATATTTATCCAAATGTTAAAGATTGGAGTGTAGGTGGACCTGTTGGTGGAACTATGACAAATATGTCTGCTTCAAATATTGCTCCAGTAACGATTTATAGAGGTTAATATTGGTATGAAAGTCAAAGGAGATCTACAAGTAACTAAGCCAAAATAGCTTGTAAACCCCAGTAAAAATTCAGATAATTATTTAGGACTATCTTCTGGGAGGAAATAGGATACTATGGCGGAAAAAAACTACGATCAAATCAATAGAGTGGTAATAGACAGGGAGACCAAGGCACATGAGCGCAAGCGGGCTCAGGCTGAATCTGCTGAGGAGCAGCTAGGGGCATTTATTAAGAAAGCCCTTAAGAACCCGGAAACAATGAACAATTTGGCTAAACAGGGTGTGGATGTGGCTAAGAACAAGCATACCCTAAATGACTATATTAAAAGAAACAGCAGTGGTGAAGGCTACGGTATTGTTGAGGAAGGGGTTGTCACTGGGCTGGAAGAGCGCCCCTGGGAACGCGACTAATGCCGTTTATATCAAATGATAAAATAATTGAAAAAGATGTACAAATTGGCCTACTTACAGCCCAAGTTGCAGGTTTAGAGAGAGACGTATTAAAGGCTGTAGAGCGTGCGGAACTGCTTGAGAAGAGAATAATGGTCCTTCAGGACGTTATTATTTCTATCCGGGCGCCTGAAGCCTATAATGATATGCGGAACGATCAGGGAGTAGACGATTCGGTAAACACCAGGAGCGTTCTAAAGAATCTTAGTAATATGTCTAAGTATGAGCAGGCTTGGTTCCAAAAGATGGAAGAGCCCTCTTTTAAAGATGCTGATGATATGATTGAGATTCTGTCTTCTGGGTTCGGTGCCCCTAAGGCAACCTCAGTCCATGAGAATGACGAATCATGATGGATTCAAGCAAATATAAGAGCGGCTATCTAAATATGATAGATGGCATCCCTACGGGCGATCCCAAGGTAGGTAATGCTATTGAAACGTATGGTTCTGCTGTAGATATTAACCGGCAGAGCCGACAATGGGTCAGGGCAGTCCAATGGATAGAAAACATTCTATTCAGTATGGGGCGTCATTATATTGACGATATGATGGTTTCAAGGCTTTCTAGAGATACCAATGATAACCTCTCTGTTGTAAGAGACGCTACACGAAGTATCCCTAGGCCGGTAAACGATATGATCGGCCGGTATGTTGAGACCAATATTGCCCTTTTGACGGAGAATAGACCCAGACCAAGGGTCACCTCTAAATCAGATGCTACTGAGGATCAGGACGCAGCAGAGCTTTCCGAACTAACTCTAGAATATCTCTGGGAAGCTTTGGACATGCCCGAGAAGCACAGGGAATTAGCACGTATCATTCTGCATTGTGGTGTCGCATGGATGGAAGTTGCATGGGATGAGGTAACTCCCCGGCGGCTTTCAGCAGGTGCCACAGAGCAAACGAATCAATCTTTAATTCCAGGGCTACCCGGAACCCCCCCAGTAGCAATTCCTATTAATAGAACCACTGGTGGTCTCGATCCATTTGCAGTTGGGGCGGGCTCTGGCAAGGTAAACTTGATGGAGTTCGGGGATGTAAGTGCCCGAGTTATCTCACCTTTTGAAATGCACCTACCCTCAGTTCACACATGGAACGGTGAGGAAATGGGTTGGGTAATGCGGGAGTGGTACTCCCCCAAAGAGGTTCTGATTGACAAGTACGGAGCCAGCAAGAACAAGGCGAAGCTTACTAAGTCAGAGGGCTGGTACGTTGACAACCTAGACAAGGCTGGAACGATGAACATTCAGAATCTTCCCCTATGGTGGTGGGAGAGGCTGACCGACCTAGTTGAAGGACCAGGGCCATCTCTTTATGTTGGAACCCCGGAACTATGGGACGGATATACCGTTTGCCGTATATTTGATAGGAAACCTTCTCCGATGTGGCCGAATGGAAGGACAGTCATTACAGCAGGGAATCAGGTTCTCTATGACTCCCCCAAAGACAAGGGCGCAAGAGCCTTCAATCCAAAGTGGCCCACACGATGGCACCCGTACACTAGGTATCGGTGGGAAGGCGTTCTTGGCTCCATGTACGGTAGATCATTAGTAAGCAAGCTGCTTCCTAAGATCAAGAGAGTTAACGCAATTGACACAGCCCTGATTATGTGGCGCAGGACTATTCCTATTGCTACGTGGATTGTGCCTAAGGGTGCATGTGTAGTAGAAGATAACTTTAGCGGAAGGCCAGGGCAGATTTGGGAATACGACCCACGTCGAACATCTCAAGCTGCACCACAGCCTGTTAACCCTCCTCCATTTCCAGAAGCGGCTCTCAAGGAGAGGGAGATCCAGCTTGCAGAGATGGAGTTCATTTCAGGTACTGAGCAACTACTAAGAGGACAGCGGCCTACGGGTGTAAACTCAGCAGCCATGTTAGACGTACTTAGGAAGCAGGCTCTAGCGAGCCGGTCTGCTATTTTGCAGGCTTGGGATGAATCAATTCAGGAAGTTGGGACATCCCTACTTCAAGAGACAATTAGTCACGTTCAAAAGGATATGAGATACGCCGAGCGTATTCGTATTCTAGCGCGTGAGAAGTCAAGTAGACTTACGATTCAGGAGTTCAGTGGTTCTGACCTTTCTGATAACGTAATCGTTAGAGTGGACACAGCATCTCTTGCCCTTGTATCTAAGGAAGCACGGGAAGCTAAGGTGCTGGAATTCCTACAGTATGCTCCCTCACTAATGCAGCTACCGCTTCAGTTGCGGCAGGCAATCGTGGAAGAGCTTGGATTCAAGAAGACTCTTACTCCCCAAGGCCCAGATGTTGAGCGAGCTAAGAGAATGCTCAGTTGGATTAGAACGCAGCACTTTGAACGGGTTATCCCAATGCCTGAAGACGATCCCCAGATCTTCTTCGAAATATTCTCTAATGCTTCTAAGGCTGACGAGTTCTGGGATTACAATGAGCAACAGCAGAAAGCACTTCTATTCGTACTCGATACTTATAGAATGCAGCTAATGATGAAGCAACAGCAATTGATGAAGCTTCAAGCAGCACAAGCGGGGATGGGCATGAAACCACAGGGAGGTGGAGGGGCTGAGCCAGGGGCAGCAGGAGACGCAGGTGGTGGAGGGATTCCTTCAGGTAGAGGGCAGTAATGCTAAACTATCGTA
>Ga0315273_10005633_pt1 | contig 15514 bp, 12 predicted proteins | sample YL17G02_0_MG_FD_205753 | JGI IMG/M metagenome (GOLD analysis project Ga0315273, IMG submission 205753) | Sediment microbial communities from Yellowstone Lake, YNP, Wyoming, USA - YL17G02_0 | ecosystem: Environmental > Aquatic > Freshwater > Lake > Sediment | place: USA: Wyoming | collected...
CCTTCTGCGCAGCGACAAGACCGACTCCGTCTACTGCCGTCTCTGCCACGGCGACGCCGCGCGAGGCGACAGCCGCGCCTGGCACCGCATCGTCGTCGAGACCGCGCACGGCGGGACCCCGGAGGAGGCCCAGTTGAGGGCCGTGAAGTGGGGGATGCTCGACCCGCTCTCGACCCGCTGCCTGGCGTGCCACGACGGGACGATGGGGCAGGACGTGGGTGTGCGGGCCGGGGGCAAGCGGCTCGACATCGCGGTCGAGCGCAGCCACCCGGTGGGGGTCGCCTATCGGTCGAGCCCCGAGCCGGCGGGGGGGGGCCGGGAAGGGCCGATGCTCCGCGACCTCTCGCAGATCGACAGCCGGATCCGCCTCTTCGATGGGAAGATCGGCTGCGGCACCTGCCACGACCTTTACTCGACGATCCCGAAGCTCCTGGTCCTCTCGCAGGAGAGCGGGCGGCTGTGCCGCGCGTGCCACAAGATGTGATTCGATGGTGGGATGATTGGAAGATTGGATGACTGGATGACTGGAGGATCGGATGATTGGATGATTGCCCGACACCCATCCATCCATCCATCCATCCATCCATCCATTCATCCATCTCTGACTCTTCAGAGGTCTGAGGATCGACCATGGCTCGCAGACACTATTTCGTGCGTCGCGGGATGCAGGGGCGGTTCATTGCCGCCTTTCTCGCCCTCGCGCTCGTCGGGGCCGCCGCCACCGCCGTCGCGGCCGGGCTGGCCGTGGCCCGAACGCTCGACGCGGCTCTCTTCCGAGCCCACTTCACGGAGCGATCGACGAGCGACCTTCTGCTCCCCGTCCTGCTGAAGGTCAATGTGGCTGCGGCCGCGGCCATCATCGCGGGTGGGCTGCTCATCGCCCTGATCTTCTTCGCGCGGCAGGCCCAGGCGCTGGACCGGCTGTGCGCCCGGCTGGGCGGGTGGCAGCTCGAGGTGAGGTCGCCCATCGCTGACCGCCCGTCGAAAACCGACCATGCCGCCTCCTGCCCCGCCCAGGGCTGGGCGGCAGACCTCGAAGTGGCGTTCCGCGATGCCGAGCAAGCCCTGCGCGCGACCTATGAATCCGCCCTCAAGGAAGCCGTGGCTCTGACCGCCGACGCAGAGAAGCTAAGCCACGTTGCGACCGTGGACGGCGCGGACGCGAGCCTGGCCCGCGCGGCCCAGACCCTCCGCGAGCGCCTCGACCGCATCGAAGCCGCTCTGGCGGGAATTCAGACAATTGGCAATTGAAGACTGGAAATTTGCCATTGACAATTCCTTCCCCTGTTTTCCGCCGTCTGTGTACAATAGACCGAGGGTAGGCAACTCGGTCCGACAGGTAGGAATTGAAAATTGAAAATTGGCAATTGGCAATTGAGAATTCCTGCTGTCCTTGCTCTCGCGCTGGGCCCGGGTGTCGCCGGGTGTGTCAAGCCGCCGGCGGTCCCCTGGCGCGCCGCCAAGAAGGCGCTCGTCTGGCCGTTGCCGCCCGACCCGCCCCGAATCCGCTACGAAGGGTCCATCACGGCGGGGCAGGCGCTCCGCTACGCGAAGTCGACGAGCTTCGCGTGGCTCGACTTCCTGGTGGGAAGCCCGGAGGTCCGGCTCCAGACGCCCCACGGGATCTCGGTCGACGCGACGACGCTGGCCGTCGCCGACTCCGGGGCGGCCACGATCCAGATGCTCCACCTGGTGGCCCGGCGCTACCGGGTCATCGAGGATGCGGGCCGGACGCGGCTCCTCTGCCCGATCGGGGCCGCGCCCGACGGGGCCGGCGGCGTGTTCCTCAGCGACTCGGTGCTGGCCCGCGTGTTCCACTTCTCGGCGGCCGGCCGCCTCGACGGGGAGATCCGGGGCGAGTTCGTGCGGCCGACCGGCCTCGCCTACGACGCCGCGCGCCGCGTCCTGCACGTCGTGGACACCGGCTCGCACAGCGTCTCGTCCTTCCAGGAGCAGGGCGGAAGCTGGTCGCTCCTGCGGAAGCTGGGCCAGCGCGGCGAAGGCCAGGGGCCGGTCTTCAACTTCCCGACCCATGCCGCGCTGGACCGGGACGGCAACCTCTATGTCGCCGATTCCCTCAACTTCCGCGTCCGGATCTTCAGCCCGGACGGGAGCCTGGCGGGCATGTTCGGCCGCGCCGGCGACGGCACGGGCGACTTCTCGAAGGCCAAGGGCATCGCGGTCGACTCCGAGGGGCACATCTATGTGGTCGACTCGCAGTACGACGTGGTGCAGATATTCAGCCGCGAGGGGCGCTTCCTTTTGAGCTTCGGCGGCAGCGGCCGCGACGAGGGCTCGCTCTGGCTCCCGACCGGCATCTTCATCGACGGCCAGGATCGGATCTATGTCTCCGACTCCGGCAACTCGCGCATCCAGGTCTACCAGTACCTGCGCGAACAACGTGAGAGCGTGGGAGAGTGAAAGCGTGAGAGCGATGAAAACCAAGATACTCAGCCGCCGCTTGGCCTTGTCCCCCGCTTTTTCATTCTTTCACTCCTTCACGCTCTCACGTTTTCACGCTCTCACGTTCTTCTGCGCTCTCACGCCCGCTTACGCGGTCAGCATCGTCAACAGCCCGCACAACCTCTCGGTCAGCGGCCCGGGGTCGATCAAGTCGACCACGGAGACCCAGGTCTGCATCTTCTGCCACACGCCGCACAACGCCGACCCGACGGCGCCGCTCTGGAACCGCGCGGCCGGCTCCGGCGCCAACTACACGATGCCCTGGAGCGCCACGCTCAAGGCCTACCCCTCGGCCGGCGCCGCGCCCCAGCCCGACGGCGCCTCCAAGCTCTGCCTGACCTGCCACGACGGCACCATCGCCCTCGGCTCCGTCCGCAGCCGCACGTCCCCCATCAGCGTCAGCGGCGGACCCACCTTCGTCCCCGGCCAGAAAGGCTACCTCGGCACCGACCTCTCGGGGAGCCATCCGATCTCGTTCGTCTACAGCGATGGCCTCGCCGTCTCCAACAACGCCGCCGGCAACATGCCGCTCCGCATGCCGTCTACCCTCAACGACCCCGACGTCAAGCTCGACTCGCAGGGCAAGATCCAGTGCACCACCTGCCACGACCCCCACGACGACCGCAACTACGGCGGAGCCGGCGTGCCGCACTTCTACGCCAAGCCCACGTGGAGTGGGACGTGCCTGACGTGCCACGACTTTTGAGCCGCGGGAGGGCGTGGAAGCGTGAGAGCGTGAAAGCGTGGGAGAGTGAGAGCGTGAGCGCGATGAAAAAAGCGAACGTCGAACACCGAACATCGAACACCGAATGCCGAAGTAAGACAGACTCCGTCCGGCGGGACTTCTCTTCACTTCGATGTTCGATATTCAGTGTTCGGTGTTCGATATTCCCTCTTCTCTTGGCCCTCACGCTCCCACTCTCCCACGCTCTCACGACCGCGGAGGCCGGTGCCTTCAGCTCCAGCGCGCACGGCAACGGCTCCATTCTCCCCTATGCCTGCGGCACGTGCCACGTCGGACACGGCCCGCCCAAGAACATCATGCTGCCCGACGTCCAGACCAACACCTGCCTGACCTGCCACGGCGACGCCACGGCCCAGAGCGCCACCTGGATGCAGCGCCTCGTCAAGGGATCCTCGACCCTGGCGAACATCTCCGCCGAGTTCCGCAAGGCCGCGCACCATCCGCAAAACGGCTTCGGCACGACGACCACGGTCAACTGCTCGAGCTGCCACCAGGAGCACTACCTCGTCAAGGTGAACCGGACGGTGGACCTGACCAAGGTCCGCATGATCGGGGACGCGCGCGGCAAGACGCAGGCGGAGTACACGCTCTGCTACACCTGCCATGGCACGGGGGCCGCCACGGATATCCAGACCAAGATGCGCTCGACCAATCCCTCCTTCCACCCCGTCGAAGCCGTTGGCAAGAGCAGCAGCGTGCCCAGCCTGCTCGCGCCCTACACGGTGACGAGCATCATCGCCTGCACCACCTGCCACCGCTCCGAGGCTACGAGCGGCCCCTTCGGTCCCCACGGCTCCGCCAACGCCAAGATTCTGAAAGCCAACTACTCGACGGCCGATGGGCAGGCGGAGACCGCCACCCAGTACGCCCTCTGCTACACGTGCCACAACCGGACCGCCATCACCGGCGACACCGGCGGCTTCAGGCGGCACCACCTCCACGTGGCCGACGAGAGGGCCTCGTGCCACACCTGCCACAACTCCCACGGCAGCTCGCTCTACGCTCATCTCATCGAATTCGACCCCAAGGTCGTGACCGCCAACAGCAGCGGCCTACTCAAGTGGGCGCAGACCGGCGCCGGGAAAGGCTCGTGCTGGCTACGCTGCCACGGCGAGAACCACAATCCACTCAGCTACTGAGCCAAGAGCATGAAGACGACAGAGGACAGACGACGGAAGACAGATGCACGAAGCGCCACGAGCCGGCCTCGTGCTGCCGTCGGCCGTCGGCCGTCGGTCGTCGCTCCGACTGCGGCGGTCCGCGTCGTCTGTGGATTCGCCGCGCTGCTCGCCGCGTCCTGGGGCTGCGAGCAGGGGGGCAATGCCACCGCCCCGCCCCAGGTTGCAGCAGGGAAAGCCGCTCCCGCGGCCAAGAAGCCGGCTGCCGCCAAGAAGCAGGTCCCCGCGGGCCACGTCCACAAGACACCGGCAGAGCACGAGCAGGAGCTGATCGCCCGCCTGGCCGAGGAGCCGGACGACGTCGGCAGCCGCCTCGAACTCGCCAATCTCTACTACGACACCCATCGCCCGAAGCTGGCCATTCCCGCCTACCAGGCGGTGCTCGAGGCCCGGCCCGACGATCTGAGCGTTCGCACCGACCTCGGCACCTGCTACCGCAACATCGAGAAGCTGGCCCTCGCGCGGGCCGAGTTCGAGCGGGTGCTGAAGAAGGACCCGAGCCACGTCAACGCCACCTACAATCTGGCCGTCGTCTGCCATCTCGCCGGCGACGACGCGCGCGCCGCGGAGCTTTGGGAGAAGGCGGCGGTCCTGGCCGCCGGCACGCCCATCGCTGAGGACGCGGCGAAGTACGCCGCCGCCCTTCGCCGCCCCGCGCCCGTCAGCAAGACCAGCTCCGACGCCCTCAAGGGTTTCGTTTCGCGGCGAAACAAGAAGGGAGAGAAGCCGTGAGCCTCCGGTCCATCCAATCTCCAATACCCAATCTTCAACAGGGGCGAGGCCAGAGGCCGGAGGGTTTCGTTTCGCGGCGAAACAAGAAGGGGCGAGGGCGGAGGGTTTCGTTTCGCGGCGAAACAAGAAGGGACGAGGCCGGAGGGACGAGGCCGGAGGCTCGGCCTTTTCGGTTTCCCCCTCGCCCCTCGCCCCTCGCCCCTCGCCCCTCGACATTGAGCATTGGATGTTGGATATTGAGCATTGGACTTCTCTGCTTGGCCTTGGCCGGCTCCGCCGGCGCGGCCGAGGCGCCCAAGGACCTGGTCCCGAAGGCCCCCTGCGCCAACGCGACCTGCCACGCGGACTTCGCCAAGCGCCGCTTCGTCCACGGCCCCGTCGCGGCCAAGGAATGCTCCGTCTGCCACACCTGGAAGGACAACAAGCACTCCTTCACGCTCGCCAGCAAGGGCACGAAGCTCTGCACCGAGTGCCACGACGACGTCCTCATCGAGAAGAAGAAGGACCGGAAGCTGGTCGTCCACAAGCCCGTGCGGGAAGACTGCGCGACGTGCCACGACCCCCACGGCGCGGACAATAGCGCGCTCCTCTCGATGTCCGTCGTGGCCATGTGCGGCACTTGCCACGACAAGACCCTGGCCGTCGCCAAGGACAAGGCGACGCTCTTCAAGCACTCCGCCGTCCTCGAGGGCAAGGCCTGCCTGAACTGCCACGCCGCGCACACCAGCGAGGCCCCCAAGCTGCTCGCCGCCAGCTCGATGGCCGTCTGCCTCGGATGCCACGACAAAGCCGTGAAGGCGGGCAGCCGGACCATCGCAGGCATCAAGGAAGAGATCACGGCGAAAAAGTACGTCCACGGCCCGATCGAGGACAAGGATTGCACGAGCTGCCACGCGGTGCACGGGTCGAAGGTCTTCGCCCTGCTGAGCGGCGAGTATCCCGAGAAGTTCTACGCGCCCTTCGCTCCGGCGGCGTACGGACTCTGTTTTGGGTGCCACGAGAGCAAGCTGGCCCTCGACGCCGAGACCAAGAGCCTCACGGGGTTCCGCAACGGCACGCGCAACCTGCACTACCTCCACGTCAATCGGGCCGTCAAGGGCCGAACCTGCCGGGCCTGCCACGGCACCCACGCCGCCGACCAGGCGAACATGGTGCGGGCGTCGGTCCCCTTCGGCCCCAGCCGCTGGGCGCTGCCCATCCAGTTCACGAAGACGCGGACGGGCGGCTCCTGCGCCTCGGGGTGCCACGAGTACCGCAGCTACGACCGCGATAAGCCCGTCAGCTACGAGTCCCCCGAGCAGCCACCCAAGGAACCCGCGAAGCCGCAAGCCCCGGAGCCGGCCAAGGAACCCGAGAAGGCGAAGGAGCCCGAGAAGGCCAAGGAGCCCGAAAAGGCGATAGCACCCGAGAAGGCGAAAGCACCCGAAAAAGGGAAGTAGCGCCGCAACGCCAGGAGAGATCCCTATGGCCGACGAGGCACGAATCGCAGGGACGGAGTTGTCGGACCTGCTGGTGGAAGAGAGGCGATTTCCGCCGTCGGACGAGTTCCGGCGGCGGGCCTTCCTGCGCGACCCACAGCTTCGCGAGCGCTCCTGGGCGGAGCCGGAGAGGTTCTGGGCCAACGCGGCCCATGGCCTCCACTGGTTCCGCCCCTGGGATAAAGTGCTCGAATGGAATCCCCCCTACGCCAAGTGGTTCGTCGGCGGCCAGCTCAACGCCAGCTACAACTGCTGTGACCGCCACATCAAGGCGGGCCAGCGCAACAAGGCGGCCATCATCTGGGAAGGCGAGCCCGGCGATAGCCGGGTGATGACCTACTGGGACCTCTATCGCGAGGTCAACCTCTTCGCCAACGCCCTCAAGTCGCTCGGCGTCGAGAAGGGCGACCGCGTGGCGATCTACCTGCCGATGATCCCCGAGGCGGTCGTCTCCATGCTCGCGTGCGCGCGGATCGGCGCCATCCACTCGGTCGTCTTCGGCGGGTTCAGCCCCGAAGCGCTCCGCGACCGCATCAACGATTCGCAGGCGAAGGTGCTCATCACCGCCGACGGCAGCTATCGCCGCGGCCAGATCATCCCGCTCAAGCACGACGCCGACTACGCGATCCGGGAAACCCCCTCCATCCTGCACGTCGTCATCGTCCAGCGCGGCAACTTCCCGCTCCGCGTCAAGGAGGGCCGCGACCACTGGTACCATCGCCTCCTCCAGGAAGCCGCGTCCTACTGCGAGCCCGTCCCCTGCGACAGCGAGGACATCCTCTACACCCTCTACACCTCGGGCACCACCGGCAAGCCCAAGGGCATCATCCACACCACGGGCGGCTACCTCGTTGGCTGCTTTGCGACGACCAAGTACGTCTTCGACCTGCGCCTCGACGACGTCTACTGGTGCACCGCGGACATCGGCTGGGTGACGGGCCATTCCTACGTCGTCTACGGCCCGCTCGCCGCGGGGGCGACCTGTGTCATGTACGAAGGGGCGCCCGATTGGCCCGACCGCGACCGCTTCTGGGCCATCATCGAGAAGCACGGCGTCTCCATCCTCTACACGGCCCCCACCGCCATCCGCGCCTTCATGAAGTGGGGGCCGGAGTGGCCCCACAAGCACAATCTCTCCACCTTGCGTCTCCTCGGGAGCGTCGGCGAGCCGATCAATCCCGAAGCCTGGATGTGGTATCGCGAGCACATCGGCGGCGGCCGCTGCCCCATCGTCGACACCTGGTGGCAGACCGAGACGGGGATGATCATGATCAGCACGATGCCCGGCATCGACGACGCCAAGCCGGGCAGCGCGGGCCTCCCCGTGCCCGGCGTCCGCGCCACGATCTACAACAACGAGAAGCAGGAAATCCGGGTCGGCGGCGGCTTCCTCGCGATCACCCACCCCTGGCCCGCCATGCTCCGCGGCATCTGGGGCGACCCCGACCGCTACCGGCAGCAGTACTGGTCGAAGTGGGACGAAGCGACCTATTTCCCCGCCGACGGCGCCAAGCGCTCCGCCGACGGGTACTTCACGCTCCTGGGCCGTGTGGACGACGTGCTGAAGGTGTCCGCGCACCGCATCGGCACGATGGAGCTGGAGAGCGCCCTGGTGGCCCACCCCTCTGTCGCCGAGGCCGCGGTGATCGGAGTCCCCCACGAGATCAAGGGACAGGCCATCGTCGCCTTCGTCACGCTCAAGGAAGGCTGCCACGTCACCGACCGCACGGAGGCCGAGCTCAAGGACCACGTCGCCGCCAAGCTGGGCTCCATCGCTCGGCCGGAAAAGGTCATCTTCAGCGCCGATCTGCCGAAGACCCGCAGCGGCAAGATCATGCGCCGCCTGCTCCGAGACATTGCGGAAGGAAAGGTCCTCGGCGACACGACGACCCTGGCCGACGCCACGATCGTCGATCGCCTCAAACGCCAATACGAGGAACGCGAGGAGGCCTGACCATGGCGGTTGCAGACACCGGCAAGACGATTCTTCTGATCGACGGTGACGAGGATTTCCGGGAGCCGATGGCCATGGTCCTGGCTGCCGAAGGCTACCGCGTTTGCTGCGCGGCCAACGGCGACCAAGGCATCCGCATGGCAGCCGAGCAGCCCCCGGACCTCATCATCCTCGACCTCATGATGCCTGAGAAGGACGGCTTCGAGACGTCCCAGGAACTCAGTGCGGTCCCCCGGCTGCGCGACGTGCCGATCCTGGCGCTCACCGCCTTCAGCCAGGACATCGGCGAGATCTACGGCGCTCCGAAGAACGGCCCGCCCCGCAGCATCCGCGGCTACATGGAGAAGCCGGTCGAGTTCAACGTCTTCCTCGAGCGCGTCGCCGCGGCCCTTGCCGCGGAGGGGTCGGGCCCGATCTGAGAGCGCGGCCCCTTGGCGCGCAGGGGCCTCCGGGCGAGATCCGTCGGATCGGTCCGATCCGTCCGATCTGTCCGATCTGTCCGATCGGCTCCTCTCTCGCACGGCGCATTGTGGATTTTCGTTTCGCGGCGAAACAAGAGTGGATGGTCTGGAATGCCCGAGATCAGCCCAGCCGCGATGGCGACCTACGACCTCCCGCTTTCGGCGGCGGGCCGGCCCCCCGCGCACGCCGCGGGCTCGGAGGCGTTCGGCTACCTCCCCGAGAGTCTCCTCGTCGGGAACGCCGTCTGGTTCTGCCGCCTCCGCTGGCTCGTGATCGGGATCCTCACCGCCTTCGGGCTCCTGAACCTGGTGCCCGGCCTTTTCCTCCGGATCGGCCTGCGGCCCCAGCCGGTCTGGCCGTTCGTGGTTGCGGCGATCCTGTCCGTGGCGAACCTCGGCTTCCTCGCCCACGCCCGGCGCCTCGGCCGAGCCGACGCACGCGACGGGGGCAAAGCCAACCTCTGGGCACAAATCCTCGTCGACCTCGCCGTCCTGACCGTGGTGGTCCACTACGTCGGCAGCCTCGAAACCAACGTCGCGTTCGCCTATCTGTTTCACATCGTGCTCGCGTGCATCTTCTTCCCCCGGGCGCCGTCCTTCGCGATCACGGCCATCGCGTGCGCCCTGTACACCGGATGCGTCGTGCTCGAGGAAACCGGGGTGCTGGGGCTGGCCGGAATCTACGCGGACTCCGCCCTGCGCCGCCTCATCGACCGAACGTCCGCCGCCTGGCTCGTGAACGTCGGCTGGGCGATCCTCACCTGGGCGGTCGTCGCGTACCTGACCGCCCACCTGTCGGGCATGGTGCGCCGGCGCGACGGCGAGCTGGCCGAGACCAATCGCCTCCTCGTCCAGGCCCAGAACGAGCGGACGCAGCACATGCTCCGCACGACGCACGAGCTGAAAGCGCCCTTCTCGGCCATCCACGCCAACGTCCAGCTCCTGCTCAAGGGTTTCTACGGCCCAATCACGGCCGAGACGCGGGACATCCTCCAGCGGATCGCCGCCCGATGCGACCGCCTCGGCACCGAGATCAAGGAGATGCTCCAACTCGCCAACCTGGAATCCAAGACGCAAGCGCCACTGCCCCGCGTCGCTCTCGACGTGGCTGAAGTCCTGCGCCGGTGCGTCGCACAGGTCCGCCCGACGGCGGAGGCCCGAGGGGTGGCCATCGACGAGAACCTCCAGGCCGCGACGGCCGAGGCGGTGGAAGACCACATCACGATGCTCTTCGCGAACCTGCTCGCCAACGCGGTGAACTACTCCAACCCCGGCGGCCACATCCGCGTCGAGTGCACGCCGGGATCCGGCGATGGCCCCGAGGTGACGATCGAGGACCAGGGCATCGGCATCCCGCCCGACAAGCTCCCGCGCATCTTCGACCCCTACTACCGCACGGTGGAAGCGGTCCAGCACAACAAGGAATCGACCGGGCTCGGCCTCGCCATCGTCCGGCAGGCCGCCGAGGCCAACGCCGTGCGCGTCCGCGTGGCGAGCGCGCCCGGCGTGGGCACACGATTCACGCTGAAACTCCCTCCCGCCGCGAAACCCGATTCTTCGCTGCAAAGTGAAACGTAAGGAGGTTCGCAATGGCTTACCTGATGATCGTGGACGACGACGAGGACTTCGCGAGCGCCGCGGCAAAGGCCCTGCGCGCCGACGGACACGAAGTGCGGATCGAGCTGGAGACCGCCGCCGCGCTGAAAGCCATGGGGGAACGACGCCCTGAGCTGGTGGTCCTGGACGTGATGTTCCCCGAGAACAGCGCCGCAGGCTTCGATCTCGCCCGCACGATGCGGCACGAGCATCCCGAGCTCAAGGACATGCCGGTCCTCATGCTCACCGCGGTGAACGCCCAGTTCCCTCTCGGGTTCAGTTCGCGGGACATCGACGACGTGTGGCTTCCCGTGGACGAGTTCCTGGAGAAACCCGTCAATCTCGATCTGCTGCGCAGCAAGGTGTCTGCCCTGCTCGCGAGGCAGGCTCCCGTTCGCAGCGGGAAGTGAAGGATGAAACTCGCCAGTCTCTCTTGCCTTGTCCCGCTGATTGTGGTTTATAGTGGGTCCGGTGTGGTCGCGGGGGAACACCGGATGATGGCGGACATGGCGAGAACCCTGGCGGCTCTGGACGGCGACGTGCTGTCGGCGCACGAGCGCGCTCGCGCGGCCTCGGCGCTCGACGAGGAGGTGCATGCGCGCCTCCGCGAGGCCAACCGCGGCGATGCAGAGGCCTGGGCGAAGGTCAACTCCCGCGCCGATTGGGAGCAGTTCCGCGGCGCGCGCGTCCAGGCGCTTCGCGCCTCGCTCGGCTCCTTTCCCGACCCGCCCAAGACACTCCGCGTCGAGGTGACGGGGACGCTCGCCGGCGAGGGCTTCCGCATCGAGAAGATCGTCTTTGAGAGCCGCCCCGGCCTCGCCGTCACGGCGAATCTCTACGTGCCCGAGCCCGTGCGGCCGCGAATGCCCGGGATCCTGCTCTGCCACAGCCACCACAACCCCAAGACCGAAGGCGAACTCCAGGACATGGGCGTCAACTGGTCCCGCCTCGGCTGCCTCGTGCTCGTCATGGACCAGATCGGGCACGGCGAGCGCCGCCAGCAGCCCTTCGGCGGGCGCCAGGACTACCGGTCCCGCTTCTACATGGGCATGCAACTCCACCTCATCGGCGACAGCCTCATGGGCTGGATGGTCTGGGACCTGATGCGCGGCGTGGACCTGCTCCTGAGCCGGCCCGGGATCGACCGCGATCGGATCATCGCCATCGGCTCGGTCGCGGGCGGAGGCGACCCCATCGCGGTCACCGTCGCGCTCGACCCCCGCATCACGTGCTCGGTGCCGTTCAACTTCGGCGGGCCGCAGCCCGAGACGCGCTATCCGTTGCCCGCCAACGCGGAGGAAGCCTTCAACTACGCCGGCAGCGGCAGCTTCGAGTCCACGCGGAACCTGACCGCGAGCGCCCGCGACGGCTTCTTCCCTTACGTCCTCGTCGCGGCAGCGGCCCCGCGGCCGCTCATCTACGCCCACGAATTCGCCTGGGACGCCGAGCGCGACCCCGTCTGGAAACGCCTCGGGCGGATCTACGGCTTCTACGGCGTCCCCGACCGCCTTGCGGCGGCGCACGGCTGGGGCCAGGTGACGCTGAGGCCGCCCGAGGCGAGCCACTGCAACAACGTCGGGCCGGCCCATCGCAAGGAGATCTACCCCTACCTCGAACGCTGGCTCGGCATTCCAGCGCCGAAGGAGGACGTTCGGCAGCGCTTCAAGCCTGAAGAGCTGGCGTGCCTCACCGAGGAGGCGAAGGCCAGATTCCAGCCGAAACCCCTCCACGAGCTGGCGAAGGCGCTGAGCGCCGAGCGCGCGGGCGCCGCGCGAGCCGCCTTGGAAGCCAAGAACGGCCAGGCGGAGCGGCGGAAGAAGCTCCGCCACGATTGGGCGCGGCTCCTCGGCGATGTCGAGCCGAAGGCCGTTCCCCAGGCCGAGGTCCGGGAGAGGAGAACGCTCGAAGGCGCTATCGCCGAGCGCATCCTCCTCACCGTCGAGGGACGCATCGCGGTGCCTGCCTTGCTGCTTCTTCCCGCGTTTGGAGTCCCGCCTTCAGGCGGTCTTCCGGTTTCGCGGTTCCCCATCGTCATCGCCGTCGCCGAGGAAGGGAAGCAGGCGTTCCTGAGACACCGCGCAGGCGAAGTCGCCGCGCTCCTGGCCAGCGGCATCGCCGTCTGCCTGCCCGACCTGCGCGGCACGGGCGAAATCCGCCGTACGGCGGACGACGACCCCGGCCGCCACCGGCAGACGACCGACCTCTCCTCGACCGACCTCATGCTCGGCCAGACAATGCTCGGATCGCGCCTGCGCGACCTGCGCTCCGTCCTCCGTTACCTCCGAACGCGCCCCGAGCTGGACGCCACGCGGCTGGCGCTCTGGGGCGATGCCCTCTCGCCCGTCAACGAGGCTCCGTTCGACGACCAGCCCGAGGCGAGCGGCCAGTGGCCTCGCGAGGTCAAGCCGCTCGGCGGCCTCGCCGCCTTGCTCGGCGCCCTCTTCGAGGACGACGTGCGGGCCGTCGTGGTGCGGCGCGGCCTCGTCGGCTTTGAGGCTGTCCTCGGCTCCCACTTCTGCTACATCCCCCACGACACCGTCGTCCCTGGCGCGCTGACCGCCGGCGATCTCTGCGACGTGGCGGCGACGCTTGCGCCCATGCCCCTCCGTCTCGAAGGCCTGGTGGACGGGCGGGCCTGCCCCGTGGCGGAGGCCGATCTCCGCCGATGGCTCGGCCCCACGCTCCGTGCGTACGCCGCCCACGCCGACCAACTGATCCTCACGCCGAACCTCAGCTCCGAAGCCGGAACCTGGCTCGCCGCGGCCCTGAAGCACTGAGTACAACACCCTCCCTCCCGAAGGTATGAAACCTTCGGGAGGGAGGACATGCGCCCTTCATCTCACCCCCTCCGGCACGTGTTTCAGCGCCCGCAACTCGGTTCGGATCTCCGTCCCGCGGATCTCCACGACGCGGTAAGCGTGCGGCGGCTCGGCCAGGGAGGGCGCGACGTAGTGGGCCAGCCCGGGGCTGCGGCACTCGATTCCCATGTGGCAGTGGCCGGCGAAGACCGCGCGGACGTTCCCTGCCTTCGCCAGCCGCGCCTGCACCTCGGCTGCGTTCCCCAGGAGCAGCGGGACGCCATAGGCCGCTCTGGCCGCGGCGACGTATAGCTCGGGCACCGCGATGGGGCGATGGATGAACATGGCCGTGGGCGTCGCCGGGTCGGCCCGCAGCTCGCGGTCGAGCCAGGCCAGCGTCGCCTCGTCGAGCACCCCCGGACTGGAGTCGGCGGCGAGGGACCTCCAGCCGCCGTGGCGGAACGTGTAGTTCAGCCGCTCTGCCCCGAACACCCTCCGCCACGCCTCCCGGCTGTCGTGGTCGCCGATGACGGGATGGTAGGGACAGGCGAGCTTGTCCAGGATCGTCTTGACGCGGGCCAGGCTCTCCCGATCCCTGCCGTCGTCCACCAGGTCGCCCGTGACCACCACGAAGTCGGGCTTCACCGTCTCGTTCATCTCGCGGACCGCCGCCTCGACGAGCGCGAACGACCGCACCAGGTCCAACCGGTGCATGTCGAACGCAAATCGCGGCGGCGGGTTCCTCTTGGCGTTCGCGCAGTGGAGGTCGGAGAGCTGGACGAAGCGAAAGCCATCCCGCGCCTCGGGTGCGCGGGCCGCCTCGCCCGCCTGCGCTCCCGCCAGCGTCCCGAGCCAGAGCAAGCAAGCCGCGAGCCACCATCGAGCTGCCATCGAATCACCCCTCGAACCGCTCCCTCTCGTCCCTGCCTCTTTGGCCACCCTATCGGCGGCGCCCGCCGCTGTCAAGCCGGCCTTCTCCCCCGCCACCACGGGGGCAAGCCCCGTGGTGGCACGATGGCCCTCGTCGGTCAGGGTCGCAACTCCCGGCGCGGCAGAGGGATTCCCCTGCCAAAGTTGCTCAATGTTGCTCAATGTTGCGCACCCTATGCAGATGCGCAACATTGGGCGAACTGCCATTTTCGACGAGGATATGGCCCGTCCCGTGGCGCCGGATCGGGTCGAACCGCACCACCACGCCGAAATCGAAGGCCGATAGGCCGGGCCAGCCATGAAAAGTCCTCTCATCGCGCAATCCTAGCCGCTTGTCCTGGCGCGCAACTCGCGCGGGGCAGGGAACCTGTTCTGAACCCGTAACCTGGAACCTGCAACCTGCAACCCGCAACCGCCCCGCCGCGGGCGCGGGGAGTGGGAGCGGTGTCAACCAGATTGTCATTTGGGAAAGAGGTCTGCGACGGGACGGGAAGTCACCCGTCCGCCGTGCGGCGACCGGGCGACGGGACAACCCACTTCGGGGCTGGCCCAGGGGCCATCAGGTGAGCCGCCTCCGCGGCTCGTACCATAGCAACCATTTGCGCATTAAGTATACGCCGTTACGAGCCAATGTCAAGCGCTTTTTTTCACTTTTTTATTTTCGTTGTATCTCGTTGGTATACCGATTGATATGGAATGACATCTGCACGCGATGCTACACTCTCCCTCGTCAGTCGTCTGGCTGGGACTGCGCGCTGGGGGATGTCGACGCCCACGGGGAGAGACGGGGGCTCGGGCCAGCCCCGTATGGGGCGGCGGAACCATCCTGGCAGGCTGCGCCGCGGTCCGGCGGTTCCGCCGCCCGCTACGGGGCTGCGGACCGGGAACGGATGAACGGGGCCGCCGCCCTGATCCCACGGCTCCGCAGAGCCATCGCCGTGGGCTTTACTCCGCCGCCCCCGACGGGGCTGGGCCTGGCGCGGATCGTGTGGTCGACCCAGCAGCCAACCGACGGTTCAATATCTGGGGCTCACCCTCCCGCCGCGTTGACGAGGGCTCATTTGTGGCTCATCTGACCCAAGCGATCTTCTGGGCGCGCTACGCGCCTCGCCGTTCCGGCTTGCCGCAAGAGCAACAGGCACGGCCAAGCCCCTCATGCCTTCCGATCTTGCGCCATCC
>Ga0315273_10005635_pt1 | contig 15510 bp, 11 predicted proteins | sample YL17G02_0_MG_FD_205753 | JGI IMG/M metagenome (GOLD analysis project Ga0315273, IMG submission 205753) | Sediment microbial communities from Yellowstone Lake, YNP, Wyoming, USA - YL17G02_0 | ecosystem: Environmental > Aquatic > Freshwater > Lake > Sediment | place: USA: Wyoming | collected...
CTCGCATGGCCGCCTCCTTGCTGGTCCGTTACCAGCAAGGTCGGCCAGAGGCGGCGGGCTTAACAAATATTTCCACCCCCAACTTCTGGGGCGAGGTACTAAGAGGCTGTTTTCATAACCCCCCTCTCCCTTGATGGGAGAGGGAAGGGGTGAGGGTGAAAAAAGTCTTGGAAAGCCCTCAATGCCCCCTCACCCTGGCCCTCTCCCACCGGGGGAGAGGGAATTGAAACAGCCCCTAACGCCGGCGCGGCGGGGGCGTACGGCGCGGTCGCTCATTTGCCTCAGACATCCCGTCCGCACCGGAGGCAACCGGCGCAGGCTCGGCGACCAGGGGCCAGGTGCCGGCCTCCTGGGCGGCGGAAATCGCCGCCTCCGCGACCCGCGCGTCGAACTGGCTGCCCACCCCGAGACGCAGGTGCTCCAGCGCCTCTTCGAGGGAGTACGGCTCGCGATGGGAGCGCAGGCTCGTCATCGCGTCGAGGGCATCGGCGACAGCCAGGATCCGCGACTCCTGTGGAATGGCCTCCTCCGTCAGTCCGTCCGGATATCCCTGGCCGTCCACGCGCTCGTGGTGATGGCGGATGATGCTCGCCTCGCGCTGGAGAAACCGCAGTTGGCCGACAATTCTTTCCGCCACGGCGGGATGCTGCCGAACAAGCACCCAGTCGGATTGGCTCAAGGGTCCGCTCCGCGAAAGCACCTCTTCCGGAATCACATATCGCCCGAGGTCGTGAAGCAAGGCCGCCCGATGCAGGATGTCCATCTTGTCCGGCTGGAGGCCCATCTGCCGGGCGATGGCCGACGCATACTCGCCCACGCGGCCGGAGTGGCCGACAAAGTACGGGTGGCGCGATTCCAGGTCCCGGATGAGTTCGGCCATGCGCTCCAGATACACGTCGCGGTTCTGCTCGTTGATGGCCCGGACGCGCCGTTCGAGCAAGCGGACCTCGTCCGAGGCCAGGAGGGCGGACTCGCCGTCGCCCTGGACCTGGTTCCAGACGACGACGCGGTTGCCGCCCAGGCGTTTCGCGCTGTACATGGCCTCGTCGGCCATGCGCAGCAGGTCGTTCACGGAGAGGTTCTCGCCGGGCCTCAGGACCGTGACGCCGAAACTCCCGGTGAGCGCGACCTCGAGGTCGTCGCAAAGGGCCGGATCGGCGGCGAGGCGCCCCCGAAGCATGTTCGCCACCCCCGCACTGTCCTCCAGGGCCGTGTCCGGCAAGACGAGTAGAAACTCGTCCCCGCCGTAGCGCGCGACGATGTCGCTCGCGCGGAGACGCCCGCGCAGGAGTTTTGCGACGTGGACGAGGATGGCATCGCCGGTCTCGTGGCCGTGCATATCGTTAATCGCCTTGAAGCGGTCGATGTCCATGAGGGCGATGCCGACGGGCGTCTGGCACCGCCGGCCGCGGGCGATTTCGCGCTCCAGCAGAACGTCCGCCTGCCGCCGGTTCACGAGTTCCGTAAGATAATCGGTGGTAGCGAGGCGCTTGAGTTCCGCGTTGGCCCGTTCGAGTTCCGCCTTGGCCTCTTGGAGGCTCGCCTGCATGGTTCGCTGCTCGGTCACGTCGAACCCGAAGGCCACGACGTCGCATCGGCCGGTAGCCTCGTCGCGGCACATGGTAAAGGTCCAGGAGATGAGGCGAGGCTCTCCGGCCTTGGTGACGATGTAGTACTCGTGTTTTCCGACACTGCCGAACCGGCCTTCGAGGATGTCCTGGCCGACGCGCATGGCGGTCGGCCTGTCGTTGGAGGCAAGGAGGACCTCCCTGTAGGGCCGGCCGACGACCTCGTCGCGCGAGTAGCCGGTGACGAGTTCGGCGCCGCGGTTAAAGAGCGTAATAGCGCCGCCGGGCAGTGTCACGCTCAGGATGAGCACTTCGCTCGTCTCGATCATGCCGCGGATGAAATCGCGCTCGTACCGCAACTCGTTCTGGACGCGCTTCAGGGACGTGATGTCCTTGGCGATCGCCAGATAGCCTTCGCACCGCCCGTCGGAGCCCTTAAACTCCGAGATCGTCAGCAGCGCCGGGAACGTCTCCCCGTTCTTGCGCGCGAGCCGAACCTCGCCCTCGAAGCAGCCGTTCTGGTGGAGGGCTTTATGGATGCTCTCGAAAACGGCGTCGCTGCCCGGCGGGTAAAACTGTTGCACGTTCATCTTGCCGACGACTTCTTCCCGGTCCCATCCCAGGATCCTGGCCGCCCCCGGCATGTAGGAGGTAACGAGTCCCTTTTTATCGCAAACGTTGATGCAGTACTCCGTGGCACAGTTGAGGATGGCGCGGAGTTTCGCTTCCTGGATCCGCGCCTGGTCCGCGAGCGAGCGCTCCGTGAAGATCATCGATTGCGCGCCCGCCTTGGCGCGCCGGACCTCGTACGTGACAGCCAGGAAACCGAGGAGAACCAGCAGGTAACCCGCGGCGCGCGACGGAATGCCGAAAGTGACGGCGAAACCGGCCGGCACCTGGTTCGGCATCACGAGCCATGCCAGGCGCAGACTGTCCGCTCCAACAAGCAGCGCCAGGCCGATGAGGACGGCGACATAGCCGCTGCGGGAACCGCCCGCCCAGCGACGGCCCCACAACGGAACGGCGATCAGCGCCACAACCAGAACGAACAGACGGATACCAACGCCATACGCTTCCGATGGGAACACACAGCCTCCTCACCCATCCCACGGTCGCGCGCTTTTGAATCATCCCAATCACACGGTAATCGGCAATCTCGCCGCCGCGCATAAGCCAAATCCGCCAATACAAGGAAATGCTTGGCCGCAAACGAACCCGATGGCTTCGAGAAGAGTTGCCGCGGTGCGAAAAAAGTCAAAGCGACGCCAGGCGGACCTCAATTCGCTCCCAATGCGTGCCGCGCCAGAAAACTTTGGCGCACCGTTTGCACCGATAAAACTCGTCGCAGGAGGCGAACGAGCGCGGCGGGACTTCCGGCCTGGCAGCCTCCGGGGGAATGCGCCGCAGCCCGCCGCCGCATGCCATGCAGCGCGCCTCACGGCGCGCCAAGCCCAGCGCAGAGAGAACGAAACGGAGTTGCTCGATCTTGTCGCGGGCGTGCGGCACGAGGAGCGCCCGCACGCGGCCGGAACGAATCGCGCCGTGCTCCACGAGGCGCGTGTCGGCCGTCAGAAGAATCCGCCCCTCCGCGAGGGCCCGGCGCACAAGTTCGGCGTCGTCGATGCCCTCGACCCAGGCGGCGTCGTAGCCGGCGGCCCGGAGCCAGCGCGCGAGGCCCCCGAACATCGCATCGCACCAGAAGGCGGGGGCGTCGGCGCCAGGGGTTTCGTCGTCGGCCATGGCAAGCGACCTTGAAAAAACGACATTTCACCGCAGAGGCGCAGAGGTCGCAGAGAACTACAAAGATGGGGGAACGGCAGCACAGCCACGCCGTTTACGCTTCTTGTCGTAAATCGCTTTGCCGTTGTTGCTCGCTCCTCCCTCTGCGTTCTCTGCGTCTCTGCGGTGAAACTTTTGTGCCGTTACGCCCCGAACTTGGCCAGCCGACCGGCGTGGCCCAGGGCGAGCGGCATCAGGTGCGTGCTCGGCCTCAGGCCGAGGCCCCCTGCGATGCACGCCACCTCGTCGAACCGGTCCACCGCATCCCGGCGAACCGTCTTCGCCGACAGCAGTACGGGCACCGGGTGCCAGGAGTGCGCCTTCAGGGCGGTCGGCGTCGAGTGGTCGGCCGTCACCATGAGGACGTCGGGCCGGAGTTTCTCGAGGAGGGGAATGGCGGCGTCGGCCTCCTCGATGGCGCGGACCTTCGCCTCGAAGTCGCCGTCCTCGCCCGCCTTGTCGGTATGCTTGAAGTGGAGGAAGAAGTAGTCGAACTCGCTCCAGTGCTCGGCGACGCTGGCGACGTCGCGCTCAACCTCGTTGAACGCCGGCAACTCTGTCATGCCGACCAGTTTCGCGACGCCGCGATACATCGGCGTCCCGGCGACCACCGCCGCCTTCAGGCCGAAGCGTTCCGCGACGCTCGGCCAGTGGGGGCGCTTGGCGAAGCCGCGGGCCAGGACGCCGTTCGCCCTCGGTTCGCCCGCCAGGACGTCGCGGGCCTGCCTCAGGACCTTGGCCGCCACCTCGGCCGTCCGCGCGCTTTCTTTCGAAGCGTCGCTCGTCCTCGGCTCGAGCGGCGCCACGCCCGTCTTCTGCGGGTCGGTGTCCTCGACGCCGTCGCCCAGCCCCTCGCCGCGAAGCACGAGCAGCGCGCGGTGCTCCTTCACCGGCGACCAGAGGACCTGGACGCCGTCCACCTCGCGGATCGCCTTGGCGAGTTTCTCGACCACCCTCTTCGACTCGTCGCTCGGGATGCGTCCCGCGCGGCGGTCGGTGATCTTGCCCTTGGCGTCGAGCGTGCAGAAGTTCAGGCGGGCCGCCACGTCGCCGTGCTGAAGGTCGAACCCGACGCCCGCCGCCTCCAGCGCCCCGCGCCCGATCCGGTACTCGACCGGGTCGTAGCCGAAGAGCGCCAGGTGCCCCGGTCCGCTGCCGGGCGTCACGCCCGGATAGACCGGCTCCAGGAGTCCGCAGCAGCCTTCCTTCACGAGGCGGTCGGCGTTGGGCGTCCGCGCGGCCGCCAGTTCGGTCTTGCCGCCCGGCCCCTGGATGCCGCCGAGCCCGTCCCAGACGAAAAGGACGATCTTCGAGCCGTTGTCCTGGACGAGAGCCTTGAGGTCCATGCTGGTCATATCGGTCTCCTCACTCTCTGTGATGACGGCCGGCCCTTCGCCGACCGTGACCATTCAAGATACCGCCGCGGGGCGGACGGTTCAAGGGTTCCCGCGGCCCGGCGGCCCCAAATCCTTGCAAGCCGGCGCCTGCGGCGTTAGTCTCTGCTGTCGCCGCTCTCAGGAGAAAGAGGAAAACACTTCGGCCAGAACCTTGGGGAGGAAATGCCTATGCGACTCGCTCACGCCACCCTCATCTTGGTCATGGTTGTTCTGGTCCCGGCCCCGGCCTGCCGGGCTGCGGCGACCTCTGAGCCGACGGCCAAGCCCTGCCGGCCGCCGTCGGTCCCGCTGGTGACGTGCGACCCGTATTTCAGCATCTGGTCGCCCGCCGACCGGTTGACCGACGCCGAGACCGTCCACTGGACCGGCAACCCCCATCGCCTGCACAGTCTCGTGCGGGTCGATGGCAAGACCTTCCGCCTCATGGGCGAAGAGCCGAGGAACCTGCCTGCCGCGACCCAGGAAAGCGTGGACGTCTTGCCCACCCGCACGATCTACAAGGCCGTGGCCGACACCGTCCGCGTGACGCTTACGTTCACGACGGCCATGCTGCCCGACGATCTCGACATCCTTTCCCGCCCGGTCACGTACGTCACGTGGACGGCGGCGGCGACGGACGGCAAGGAACACGCCGTCGCGGTGTATTTCGACGCGGCGGCCGAGATCGCCGTCAATGTGCCCGGCGAACAAGTCGTGTGGTCGCAGCAGAAGATCGGCGACCTTGCGGCCCTGCGGATCGGCTCGAAGGACCAGCCGGTCCTCGCCAAGAGCGGCGACAACCAGCGGATCAACTGGGGGTATCTCTACGTGGCGGCGTTGCCGGGCCCGATGGCGAGCCAGGCGATCGTTTCGTCCTCGGCCGCCCAGGGCGCTTTTGCCGGAGGCCAGAAGTTTCCCGCGGATGACACCCGCCAGCCGCGCGCCGCCGAGGACGACTGCCCCGTAGCCGCCGTCGCCCTCGACCTGGGCAAGGTGGGCGCCGCCGGGGTGTCGGGCACCGTGATGACGGCCTACGACGACATCTACTCCATCGAGTACTTCCAGCAACCGCTCCGCCCGTACTGGCGGCGGAACGGCGCCGAGGCGGCCGACCTCCTGAAAGCGGCCGCCGCCGAATTCCCGGCCCTGGCCAAGCGGTGCGAGGCGCTCGATGCGGAACTCATGGCCGACTTCAGAAAGGCCGGCGGCGAACCCTACGCCCGTCTGGCCGCGATCGCCTACCGGCAGTGCTTTGCGGGCAACAAACTGGCGGCCGACTCAAGCGGCCAGCCGCTCTTGTTCCCGAAGGAATGCTTCTCAAACGGCTGCATCGCCACGGTGGACGTAATCTATCCGATGGCCCCGCAGTTCATCCTGTTCGGCCCCACGCTGACCAAGGCCACCATCCAGCACATCCTGGACTACGCCAACTCGCCGCGATGGAAGTTCCCCTTCGCGCCGCACGACCTGGGCCAGTACCCCAAGGCCAACGGCCAGCGCTACGGCGGCGGCGAAAAGTCCGAGACCAACCAGATGCCCGTCGAGGAAACCGGCAACATGCTCCTCATCCTGGGGGCCCTGGCGAAGATGGAAGGCAACGCCGACTACGCCGCGCGGTACTGGCCGCTCCTCGCAAAATGGGCCGAGTACCTCAAGGACAAGGGCTTCGATCCCGAGAACCAGTTGTGCACCGACGACTTTGCCGGGCACCTGGCCCACAACGTGAACCTGTCGGCCAAGGCGATTGCGGCCCTCGGCGCCTATGCCATGCTCTGCGACATGAAAGGCGAGAAGGACCGCGCCGCCACCTACCTGCGGCTGGCCAGACAGTTCGCGGCCAAGTGGGTCAAGGAGGCCGACGACGGCGACCACTTCCGCTTGGCATTCGACAAGCCCGGCACCTGGAGCCAGAAGTACAACCTCGTCTGGGACAAGATTCTCGGCCTCGGCCTGTTCCCCGACGCCGTGCTCCGCAAGGAGATGGCGTTCTACAAGAAGACCCAGAAGCGGTACGGCCTGCCCCTGGATAACCGCCAGCCCTACACCAAACTCGACTGGACGCTCTGGACGGCCTGCCTGACGGGCGACCGGGCCGATTTCGACGCCCTCGTCGCCCCCGTGTACGATTTCCTCAACGAGACGCCCGACCGCATCCCGATGACCGACTGGTTCATGACCGACACGGGCAAGAAGCGCGGCTTCCAGGCCCGGCCGGTGGTGGGCGGCCTTCTCATCCGGATGCTGTACGATGGCGAGGCGTGGAAGAAATGGGCGGGCCGCGACAAGCGCCCGGCGGGCCAGTGGGCGCCCTTCCCGAGCCCGCCGGCGACCGCGGAGATCGTTCCCACCTCGCGAGAGAAACCGGCCCAGTAGCGTTACACGTTCCGGAAACCCGCCGACAACTGGTTTGCGGAACACCGCCGCTCAGCGTTTACGGATCAGGACGAACATCTGGCGGTCGCCCGCGCGGACAAGCATCGGGATGCCGCGGGCCGAATCCGCCCCTTGAAGGGCTTCCTTGAACTCCGCGACGCTGCGGACCGGTTTGCCTCCCACCTGGAGGATCAGCATGCCGGGCTCCAGGCCGGCCTTGGCCGCAAGCCCCGCGGGGGCCACGTCGGTGATGAGGACGCCCTGCCCCTCTTCGTAGCCGTAGCGCTGGGCGGTCTCAGGCGTGAGGTCCGCGACCTGGATTCCCAAGTCTTTGATTTCAGCGGGGGCTCCGGGCCCGCCACCGCGCTGGCCCCGCGCCAACTGGGGCTGGTCGCCTCGGCGTTCCATCTGGACGGAGAGCGTCTCGCGCTTCCCGCCGCGAAGGACTACCATGTCGACCTTTTTGCCCGGCTCGGTCCAGGCGACGGCCGTCCGCAGTTCGATGACGTCCTTGGCGGGCTTGCCGTTGTACTGGACGATCACGTCGCCCGCTTTGACGCCGGCCTTGCCGGCCGGGCCGCCTGCAAAGACCTCGTTGACAAGGGCGCCTTGGGCCGACTCGAGGCCCATCGATGCAGCCAATTCCTTGGAGAGGTTCTGGATGCTGACGCCCAGCCAGCCGCGCACCACCTCGCCCTTCTCCCGGAGGCGATTCATGACGTCGCGGGCCATGTTGCTGGGGACGGCGAAGCCGATGCCCATGTATCCGCCGGAGCGGCTGGCAATGGCGGTATTGATGCCGATGACTTCGCCGCGCAGGTTGACGAGCGGCCCGCCGGAGTTGCCCGGATTGATCGCCGCATCCGTCTGGATGAAGTCCTCGTAATCGGCGATGCCGACATTAGCCCGGCCGGTGGCGCTGATGATCCCAGCGGTCACCGTCTTCTGGAGGCCCAGCGGGGCGCCGACCGCCAGCACCCAGTCGCCGACCTCCATCTTATCCGAGTCGCCGAGCGCCGCGACGGGAAGGCCCGCGGCCTCGATCTTAATGAGCGCAATGTCCGTCGGCGGATCGTTGCCGATCACCTTCGCGTCGAACTCCCGATCGTCCGCCAGGCGCACCGTGATCTCTTCGGCGCCGGCCACGACGTGATTGCTCGTCAGAACGTAGCCGTCGGCGCTGACGATCACGCCCGACCCCAGCCCCTGCTGGCGGAACTGGCGTTTGGGTTTCGGCTGTTCCTGCTGTGGTTCGACGCCGAAGAACCGGCGCAGAAAGTCATCGTCGAAACCGAACGGCGTGGCCGAAGCGTCCACCGACTGGCTTGTGCCGATCGCCACCACCGCCGGGCCGACGCGCGCCGCCGCTGCCCGCATCGCCTTCGAGAAGGCCTCGAGGTCCGGCGGCACAGGCGGCGGAGGTTCCGTCGGCGTCTCCAGGGCGAATGCCTGGGGCCGCTCGGCCGGCGGCGCCAGGCGGTCCATCAGCACGGGAACCAGGATGCCCCCGCCGGCCACAATCGCAAGGGCCACCCCAAGAACCAGAATCAATCGAACGTCTCGCATGACCGTTTTCCTCCTCCCTCTTCTTTTTCTTTAACCCCCTGCCCCCGCCGGCAGGTTCTCAAATTTTCACCAATGTCTCTGATGCCAAACGTACAGGAGGGCCGCCTAATTCAGCCAGCCCTCCACGTCGCCTGCCTCGGTCTTCTCAGCCGATTCTCCACAGCAGACCGTCCAGGAGTCCGACGACCGTCTCGTGGGAGAAATCGGCCCGACGGATTCCCTGAGGCACGTTCTTCCGACCCGTCAGCGCCACCCGTTGCACCCCTTCATAGGAACCCGATTCAAACGCCTTCACGCCCGTCGCCTCGGCCTCCTCGCCGACGACGAGGATTTCCTCCAGAGCGATATCCGCCGGGTCAGCCACGGCATCGACCACATAGAGGGCGAGGGCGTCCGGATCGTCCTTCCGCCCCTCCGCCAGGGGCACCCGCCGGCCCTCCTGGTCGAAGCCGAACAGTTCCGCTCCCGCCGTCCAGACGAACAGGAAAACCTTCGAGAGGCCCCGGATGTGGCGGCACACGTCCCGTTTCAGCGCCTCCACCTCGCCGGGGGCGATCAGCACGATCCGCACCTGCCGATCCAGCAGCGCCTCGAGCCGGCTCCAGATCGCCGCCTTCTCCGCTTGCGACGCACGGAGAAGCAACGTAGGCAAGTCCAGAACCACCAAACGGTATAGCCTCTCCACCAGTGCCTGCACACGGTCCCGGGGCACAGGCGTCTCCCTACCCCCCAACCGTCATCCATAGTACGCAAGAGGAAATGTCCGGGCAAGGCGATTCTGGCGGGCCAGACGGGGGTCGGATGGGGGGAAAGCAGGTTTTTCCTTGCCGACCGGCCCCACATGGGCTATTCTACCCGCGGAACATTTCCGACCGGGGGTTCGGAATCGCCAGAGGTTTTTCATGCGACCCGAGAAAAGGTCAGAAGGCCCACGCCAACCCCCGCGGAGCCGCGAAGGCCGCCCGCGCCCGTCGGTGGACGAGCGCCTCAGCCGGCTTCTTGCCTTTGTCCTCCGCCATCACCCCGAGGAGGCGAACTTGGCGCTCGACGAGTACGGGGCTGCCGGCATCGAGGAACTGGTGGCGGCCGTCCGCGCCCGCCCAGGCCTGGAATTCATCACCCGCGAGCGGATCGAACGCCTGGTGACCGGCCAGTCGCCCCCTCGGTTCGAAATCCTGGGCGACCGCATCCGCGCCCGCTACGGCCACAGTCTCGCCCAGCCGGTCCGATACGAACCGGCGGAGCCGCCCGATAACCTCTTTCACGGCACCTCGCCGGAGACGGCCGAAACGATCCTCACCGAGGGTCTCAAGCCGACCCAACGCCAGTATGTCCATCTTTCCTCTGACACACCGGCCGCCCGCGCGGTCGGAGGCCGACACTGCCCCGAGCCGGTCATCCTCCGGATCGACACCGCCAGCGCCCGCAAGGCGGGCGTGCGATTCTACCCGGCCGGGCCGACCGTCTGGCTCTCGGACCCCCTGCCGCCCGAGTGCATCACGCGGGCCGAGTAGACCGCCCGGTCCGAACACCTCAGGCCGGCCCGAATAAACCGTTTCCACCGCGCGTTAGAATCCAGGGAACCCCGTCCGAACCCGGCAAGGTTTTGCGTAGTGCCGGGGTCGCTTTCTCTTTATACTCAAACGGTAGCGAGGACCCGGAACCCCGGAACCCGCCGCGAGAAGATCGATGATGAAGCGGGCGACGCGAAAACGGACGGTGCGATTGCTCCTCTTCGGGGGGATGGTCGCGCTCGGCCTGCGGGGGCCAGTGCCCGCCGGCGAGCCGGCCGGCAAGTCCCCGCCGCGCGCCCGGGCCGCCCTCGTCACCATCTCGGGGGTCATCGAGGAAACGTTGGTGGCGTCGGTCGCCCGCCGGGCGGAAGAGGCCGTCGCCGACGGCCACGGGATCCTTTTCTTTCACATCACGTCCGACGGCGGCTACCTCGACGCGGGGCTCGACCTGAGCCGCGACATCGAACGCGTGGCGCGCGGGGGCGCGCGAACCGTCGCATTCGTCAACAGCCAAGCCTACAGCGCCGCCGCCATCGCCGCCGTCTCCTGCCAGGAAATCGTCATGAGCCCGGAAGCCTCGCTCGGCGCCTGCACGCCCTACGCCGCCGTCCCCTTCGCCGGCGCCCAGCCGCTCGAGAAGGAGGTCCGCGCCAAACTCGAAGGCACTATCATCGAACGGATGGAAAGCCTCGCCGAGAAGTACGGCTATCCGCCCGCGATCCTCAAGGCGATGGTCAAAATGAGCACCTCCGTCATCGAGATTCAGAACAAGAAAACCCACGAGACCAAGTACGTCGAGGAAGAGGATCTCTTCCGGTTCGACAGCGATTGGGAAAAACGCGAGGTCGTCGTTTCGCCGGACGAAGTGCTCACCGTCGGAAGCCAAAAGGCCAAGCAATACGGCATCGCGCAGCATGTGGTGAACCGCCTGGACGACCTTTATGACCTCTATCCCATCGCTGGCCGCATCGACGTCTATCCCGTTACGTGGAATGAGACGCTCGTCACCTGGCTCAACAACATGTGGCTGAAGGCCGTCCTGGTGCTCGTCGGCCTCCTGGGGCTTTACGTCGAGATGAACACGCCGGGCTTCGGCGTGCCGGGCACGATCGGCCTGGCGGCGTTCGGCGTCCTGTTTCTCGCCTCGTTCCTCGCCGGCCGGCCCGACTGGTTGCCCATTTTGCTCTTCGCCGCGGGTTTCGGCATGCTCTTCGTAGAACTGTTCGTGACGCCCGGCTTCGGCGTCCTGGGCGGCCTCGGGATTCTGCTCCTCCTCGCAAGCATCATCCTCGCGCTGCCGAGTTTTCATGGCCTCCCCCAACGCGACTTTGAGTACTCGGAACTCGTCCAGGCGATGGTCGTCACCGTCGGCGTCCTCGTCGCGTTCGCCGTCTGTGCCTTTCTCCTCGCTCGATTTTTCCCGCGCGTCCCGATCCTCGGCAAACTGGTCCTCGGGCCGTCGCGGGTGTCGGACGGCTCCAGCCACGCCGCGGCAGCACGAGGAGAACAGGGCGCACGCGCCGGCGATGTCGGCGAAACCACCACCAAACTCCGGCCGGCCGGAAAGGCTCGCTTCGGCAGCCGGCTCCTCGACGTCGTCACCGAAGGCGACTTTCTCGACGCCGGCCGGCCCGTTCAGATCACCCGCACCCAGGGCAACCGGATCGTCGTGGAACCGGTCCGGGAGGGGCCCATGGATTCGACGACCGCCTGACGGGAGGGATACTACGCATGCTGATGCTCGCGTGGGAAGCGTCGTGGACGTGGGTGGCCTTGCTCCTCGGGACCGGCATCCTGCTCGCCATCGCCGAAATCTTTATCCCCAGTCACGGCATCCTGACGTTCCTGTCGGTCTCGTCGTTCGTGGCGGCCGTCGCCGTCGGTTTTCTGATCGGCACGACGCCGGGCGTCGTCACGCTCTTCGCCGTCCTCATCCTTGCGCCGTTCCTCATCTACGTGCTGCTGCGCGTCTGGCCCCATACACCCGTGGCACGCCGGCTCATCCTCTCCGGGCCGACCGGCATCGCCAAGGCCGGCGACCTGGCGCACTACGACCCGAAAGCACTCGTCGGCCGGGTCGGCGTGGCCAAGACGATGCTCCGCCCCTCCGGCAAAATGACGCTCGACGGCCGTCCGATTGACTGCGTCACCGAAGGCGACCTCGTGCCCGCCGGCCGAAAGGTGAAGATCCTCGCGGTCGAGGGCGCGAGGGTCGTCGTCCGCCCCGTCGAGGAATCCGAAAAGACGTGAGGCGCTTCGGTGCCCGGGGCGGCGTCGCCGCCGGCGCGACCGGCTCAGATACAGCCAAACAGAAATATCCGTTCCCGGGCTCGCGGGCCCGTGGTAGAATCAGAGGCGTTCGAAACGGAACCTCGCCGGGCGGCAATCGGCCGCGACGACCGCCGCCGGCACGCAACGCTGAAAGGAGCACGTCATGTTCACGCCGCTCGCGCTGGATGCCGTCTTCCTCGCCGAGATGAACCCCCTCGCCGTCGTCGGCCTCGTCATCCTTATCCTCTTCCTCGTGGTCATCGGCCTGATCCTCCTGAGATTCGTCGGCCTCTGGGTCCGCTGCATCATGACCAAGGCCCGGATCAGCCTCCTGGATCTCATCGGCATGTCGCTCCGCAAGGTCGACCCCAAGATCATCGTCGGCTGCAAGATCATGGCCGTCCAGGCGGGAATCCCGCTGGAAACGCGCGACCTGGAAAGCCACTACCTGGCGGGCGGCCACCCAGTCAACGTGGTGCGGGCCCTGATCGCCGCCGATCGGGCGAACATCGAACTCGATTTCAAAACCGGAGCCGCCATTGACCTCGCGGGACGCAACATCCAGGAGGCCGTGGCCCTGTCCGTCCTGCCGAAGGTCATCGACGTGCCGACCCCCGAGACGGGCAAGACCACCATTGACGCCGTCGCCAAGGACGGCATCCAACTCAAGGCCAAGGCGCGCGTCACCGTGCGGGCGAACCTCGAGCGCCTCGTCGGCGGGGCGACCGAGGAGACCATCATCGCCCGCGTCGGCGAAGGCATCGTCACGACCATCGGCTCAGCCCAGTCGTACAAGGACGTGCTGGAAAACCCGGACTCGATCTCGAAGCGCGTCCTGGAGAAGGGCCTCGATGCGGGGACCGCGTTCGAGATCCTCTCGATTGACATCGCGGACGTGGACGTCGGCGACAATATCGGCGCCCGGCTCCAGGCGGACCAGGCGGAGGCCAACAAGCGCATGTTCCAGGCCGAGGCCGAGCAGCGCCGCGCCGCCGCCGCCGCTCGCGAGCAGGAGATGCGCGCCCTCGTCGAGGAAAACCGGGCCAAGGTCGTCCTCGCCGAGGCCGAGATCCCGAAGGCTATCGCCGAGGCGTTCCGCAGCGGCAATCTCGGCATCATGGACTACTACCGCATGAAGAACATCCAGGCCGACACGGGCATGCGCGATTCGATCGGCCGAAGCGCCGAACCCCCGAAACCGGACCACTCGGGCAAGTAGTCCCCAGATCATCGCCGGACGCCCCGCCGATAGAGGGCGACCGCGACGGAGCAGAACATGGAAGAAATCCTCGGCATCATCCTGTTCCTCCTTCTCATCGGCGGCGCCAGTGCCCTGCGCTGGTGGATCGAGAAACAGCAGCGCGAAAAGGAGGCCGAGGAGGGCCAGCATGGTGCTGTTCCGCGCCCCCCTTCAGCCGCGTACCCCGGCAGGCGGCCGGTCTTCTATGGCCGCCCCGGCGAAAACCCTCCCGTCGCGGCGCCGGAGGCCGAGCCGACCAGCCTTCAGGCGCCCGTCTTCTTGCTCACGGATCTCGAAGCCCTCGAAGCACTGCCGCTTCAACCGCCCGCCCGCCGGTCGGCTCGCCGAGAAGCCGCGCCCCAGCCCGCCCCGTCGCCCGCGCCGCAGGCGGAACCCCTCAAGCCGCCCGGCACGATCAAGGCCGCCGCCCCCGTCGCCGGACCGCAAGCCACACCGTTTCTCGGTTCCCTCCTTAAGGACACCAACGCCGCCAAGGCAATCGTCCTGTCGGAGATCCTCGGTCCCCCCAAGGCCCTGCGGGATTCTTGACGCGGGAGCCGCACGCGGGCCGGCCGTGATGAATTCCCTTGAGAACCGCCCCGCCGACGGCTTATCATCCGCATCGGCGGGAACCAGGGAAGGGCCGACCATGGCCGGCGCGGCGGAATCTTACGAGGCCAAGTGCCGACGGAATCTCGAAGTCATCCTCGGCATCGCGCGCCGCCTCGGCTCCGAGCCTCGCCTCGATCCGCTGCTGGAAAACATCGCCACGGAGACCTCGAACCTCCTCGACGCCGAACGCGTCACCCTGTTCCTCTACGACCGCAAGAAGAACGAACTCTACAGCCGCATCGCCACCGAGAGCGAAATCGAGGAGATCCGCATCCCGGCCGACCGCGGCATCGCCGGCGCCGTCGCCCAGGCCGGCGGTTCCTTCTGCCTCAACATTCCAGACGCCTACGCCGACCCTCGCTTCAATCCCGAAGTGGATCGCAGGACCGGCTGGCGCACCCGCAACATCGTCGCCATCCCCATGCTGAACCTCGATGGGGAGTTGGTCGGCGTCCTGGAAGCGATGAACAAGCGCGGCGGCGAGTTTCTCGAGGACGATTGCAGCCTGCTTTCGGCCCTGGCGGCCCAGGCGGGCGTGGCGCTGGAGCGGGCGAGGCTGCTCGAAGAGTTCCTCGCCAAACGCCGTCTCGAAAACGAAATGGAACTCGCACGCGACATCCAGATGGGCCTCCTGCCCCAGAACCCGCCGCAACTTGCCGGCTTCGACCTCGCCGGCTGGAGCCAGCCCTCCGAGTACGCCGGCGGCGACTTCTACGACCTCTTCCCCTGGGGCGAGCATCGGGTCGGCCTCATGCTCGGCGATGCCGTGGGCCACGGCGTCGGCCCTGCCCTTCTCGCCGCCGAAACCCGCGCGCTCGTCCTCGCCCTGGCGATGCACGAGAATCGCCCCGAGAAGGTCCTCGCCGACGCCAACCGCCTCCTCGCCCAGGACGTGACCGAGGGCCGATTCGTCACCCTCGCCCTCGCCGTCGCCGACGGCGCGCGGGGCACGGTCTGCTATGCCAGCGCCGGCCAGGGCCCGCTCGTCATCCTCCGCCGAAACGGCGAGGCCGAGCACCTCGATGCCACGGGGCTTCCGCTCGGCGTCCTGCCCGAGGCGGCCGTCGAGTGCCGGCCGCCCCTGGAGTTCGCGCCCGGCGACGCCCTGTTGCTCCTCTCGGACGGAATCTACGAGTGCGACACGGCCGGCGGCGGAATGCTCGGCCTCGACGCCGTCCTTGAAACCGCACGCCGCCACCGCGAACGCCCCG
>Ga0315273_10005636_pt1 | contig 15507 bp, 14 predicted proteins | sample YL17G02_0_MG_FD_205753 | JGI IMG/M metagenome (GOLD analysis project Ga0315273, IMG submission 205753) | Sediment microbial communities from Yellowstone Lake, YNP, Wyoming, USA - YL17G02_0 | ecosystem: Environmental > Aquatic > Freshwater > Lake > Sediment | place: USA: Wyoming | collected...
TACGCAGGTTGTCGGCGCAGCTGAACAAGACGAGCGCGTCGTCTCGGCCGGGCACCTGCCGGATCCGCCCGGCGAGGGCTCCGTCGCCGCCGGCCGCGTCGATCGGGCTCGGGAAGACGCCGTTCGCAGGGTCATCCCATAGCTCCACGCCGGGCGCCGCCGCGATCGCCTCGCGCGCGCCGGCCACCGAGAGAGGTCGGTCGAACTCGACCAGCAACGAGACGCCGTGGCCCGCGATCACGGGCACCCGGACGCTCGTGGCCACCACCGGCAGGTTGGGCAGGCCGAGGATCTTCCTGGGCTCGGCCATCATCTTCGACTCCTCACCGGTGAAGCCGTCGCCCTCGAACTCCCCGATCTTCGCGACGACGTTGTAGGCGATCGTCTTGCCGAAGGTCGGGCCGGTGGGGAGCGCCTCGTGCACGGGGTGCGCGAGCGACTCCTCGTCGCCGCGGAGCTTCTCCACCTGTTCAAGCAGCTCGCTCACACCGGTATGACCCGCCCCGCTCACCGATTGGTACGACGAGAGCACGAGCGAGCGCAGCCCGGCGGCGCGGTGCAGAGGGGCCACCGCGAGCATCGCCGTGATCGTGGTGCAGTTCGGGACCGCGATGATGCGCGGCGAGCCTTCGAGCGCCTCGGGGTTCACCTCGGGGATCGACAGCGGCACGCCCGGGTCCATCCGGAAGGCCGAGGAGTTGTCGATGCAGACGGTGCCGCCCTCGGCCGCGCCCGGGATGACGGCTCGGGACACGGTCGCCCCCGCGCTCACGAGCGCCACGTCGACATCGCGAAGCAGATCGAGGGACAGCTCGCGGACGGTCCAGTCCTCGTCGCGGAAGCGGACCGTGCGGCCCGCGCTCCGCGCCGAAGACAGCGGGATCAGCTCGTCGACGGGGAAGGCGCGCTCCTCGAGGGTGCGGGTCATCTCCCTGCCGACCGCTCCGGTGGCTCCGATCACGGCTACGCGCATGGTCGTTTCAGGGTAGCAGTGGCTCCTCGCGAGACCGGGGAACGAGCGCGGGCCGGGCTCAGCCGTCGATGCGGTCGAGATCCAGCTCGAAGCGGTGGTGCACGAAACCCAGCGCGCGCTCGCCGTCGCTGCGACGCACCACGCACGAGATGCGGATCGGCGACGTAGAGATCATCTCGATGTTGATGCCTTCCTCAGCGAGCGCGTCGAACATGTCGGCCGCCACGCCGGGATGCGTCTTCATGCCGGCGCCGACGAGCGAGACCTTCGCGATGTCGTCGTCGATCGTGAAACCGGCGGCGCCGATGTCGACCACGACACGCTCCATCACCGTCCGTACCCGGGGCACGTCGGCACGTGGAGCCGTGAACGAAAGGTCGGTGGCGCCGGCGTGCGAAACGTTCTGCACGATCATGTCGATGCTGATGCCGTCGTCGGCGATCGCCCGGAACACCCGCGCGGCGACGCCCGGGCGGTCGGGCACGCCGTCGAGCGTGACCTTGGCCTCCTCGGCGTCGAGCGCGACGCCCGAGATCAGGACCCCTTCCATGTCGTCAACCTCCCGTACCCACGTCCCGGGCGCATCGTCGAACGACGACCGCACGTGCAGTTTGACCCCGTAGCGGCGCGCGTACTCCACCGAGCGCGACTGCAGGACCTTGGCGCCGGCTGCGGCGAGCTCGAGCATCTCGTCGTAGGAGATCAGGTCCACCTTGCGCGCCTTCGGCTCCACCCGGGGGTCGGCAGTGAACACACCGGCCACATCGGTGTAGATCTCGCACACATCGGCGCCGATCGCGCCCGCCATCGCCACCGCGGTCAGGTCCGAGCCACCACGTCCGAGCGTCGTGATCTCGTATTGGTTCACCGACAACCCCTGGAACCCCGCGAGCACCACGACGACCCCACCCTCGAGCGCCTCGATGATCCGCTTGGGCCGGATCTCGACGATCTTGGCCGAGCCGTGCTGCGTGTCGGTCATGATCCCGGCCTGCGAGCCGGTGTAGCTGGCCGCCTTGCACCCGCGGGCGTTGATCGCGATCCCCAGCAGCGACATCGCGATGCGCTCCCCCGCCGTGAGCAGCATGTCGAGCTCGCGCGGGTCCGGCAGGGGCGCGATCAGGTGCGCCATCTGCATCAGGTCGTCGGTGGTATCACCCATCGCCGAGACCACGACCACGACATCGTTCCCGGCCTCACGGGCCTTCACGACGCGGTCGGCCACCGCCTGGATCCGTTCGACGGATCCGACGGAGGTCCCGCCGTACTTCTGGACGATGATGGGCACGCCGCGCTCCTGCTCTGGTGCTCGGGAACGCGTCCGAGTCTAGCGTCGGTGTCCGGGCCGAACCGGACTTAGGATCCTGTGCCCGAGAGGGCGTGAGATCGGGTTGACCCGTCCTCGAGACGCCTCGATGATGCCGCTATGGAGCTATCGGCCAAGAACTTCGACGAACCCGACGAGGTCGTAGAGCTCCCGGGCCTCCTCGAGGAGATCGTCGAGGTCGGTGGGTTCGTGGTGGGCCGCGAAGTGGTCGCCCCCGGGTGGCGTTGGTCGAAGGACACGAAGCCTGCCGTGGGTGGCGAGTGGTGCGAGGCGAACCACGTCGGTCTCACCATGTCGGGGCGTTGGGGCGTGGCGATGAAGGATGGCAGGACCCTCGAGCTCCGCCCCGGCGATGTCTTCGACATCCCTGCGGGACACGACAGCTGGACGATCGGAGACGAGCCCTGCGTCACCCTGAACTGGACCGGCTTGCGGACGTTCTTCGCATCCAAGGTGATGCTGCCCGAGCGGTTCCTCGCGACGATCCTGTTCACCGACATCGTGGACTCGACGGCGAAGGTCTCCTCGCTGGGCGATCCCGCATGGACGGAACTGCTCTCCCACTACGAACACATCGTCCGGAGCGAACTGGACGGCGCGCACGGTCGGGAGATCAAGAAGACCGGCGACGGCGTACTCGCGGTCTTCGAGGGACCCGCCAGCGCCATCCGATGCGCGGCCGCGATCAGAACCGCCGCCGGCCGGCAGGGTCTTCAGATACGCGCCGGGATCCATGTCGGGGAGGTCGAATCCTCGGGAAGCGACATCCGCGGCGTCGCGGTGCACGAGGCCGCGCGTGTGATGGCCGCCGCCGATCCCGACGAGATCCTCGTGTCGGAGACCATTCGAGCTCTCTCACTCACCAACGACCTCGAGTTCGCCGACCGCGGCGATCACCCCCTCAAAGGGCTCGAAGGAACACGTCATCTCTACGCCTACGTCGACGCGAAGCTGCACGGCTGAGCAGGTGAGGCGCGGCGGGGTCCCGCATACCCGCTGGCGTCGTTCGGTGGGTACCCCCTAAGCCTGGACGGGAACCGGGTGCACCTCGTCCGCCGGGTGCCCCGCCTTCTCGTGGACGCGTCGAACGGCATCAGCGTCCGGGGCGTCCGACAGGCACCACACGAGCCCGCTCTCCGGGTCGGCCCACGCGTGCTTGAAGTTCACGCCGTCGGCATCCTGGATGTCCAGATCGGCTTGGTGCGCCTCCAGCAATCCCCCGGGCGTGATGCCTACCATCCCTCGGTGCACGTCCATGAACTCAGGCACGAAGTGGCCTCCCTCTGCGAGCGTCGGAGATAGAACGGCGACGATACATCAGGGTTCGTCGTGACGCTCTCCCGGCTCGGTAGGCGAGACGGGTCCCCGCGCCGATGCGATCAGATCCCCAAGCGTTCGTCGAGCTCACGCGTGATCGGCCAGGCTCCCTCGGACGTGTTCGAGATCACCGTATGGGTGGTCGTCGTCGCAGGGTCGTGCACGCTGCGGAACGAGACGCCGGCGTCGTACCCCTCCAACATCACGACGTCGCTCGACCCGTGGAGCCAGAAGCCGAGCCCGTAGCGCTTCGACTCGACCGGCACGTCGCTGCGCGGCCGCACGATCTCGGCCACCAAGCCCTTCGACACGATCCTCCCGGCGAAGAGCGCGCTCCAGAAGGAACTGAGGTCCGCCGCGGTCGAGTAGATCCCGCCGTCCCCGCTGCCGCGCACCGGCAGATGGAACACGTTCGTCCTGAGGCCGTCGACCGAGAGGTAGCAGAGGGCCGCACTCCCGGGGAGCTCGTCCGAGCGCAGGAACTCGGTGTCGAACATGCCCGCCGGCTCGCACACCCGTGGGCGGACGAGCTCGTGGAACGGCACACCGCTCGTCCGCTCGGCGATCAACGCGAGCACGACGAAGCCACCGTTGCTATACGCGAAACGCTCGCCCGGTGGGAAGACGGTTGGGTGGCCTTCGAGCACAGAGAGGTATTGCTCGGTCGTCGCGAGCTCATGCACGGGAACCGGCATCACATGGTCGGTGATCTCGTGACCGGCGTCCTCGTCGAGGTAGTCGCCGATGCCCGACCGGTGCGAGAGCAGCTGCTCGACCGTCACGGCGTCGCCGATCAGCGGGAGGTCTCCGCCGAGCACCGAGCGTGCCGTGGTCTGCAGGTCCAGCGAGCCGTCCTCGATCAGGCTCATCACCGCGAGCGCCGTCAGGCCCTTCGCGCCGCTCGCGATCGCGAACCTGGTGTCGATCGCGTTCGGGATCGAGTGGCCGCGATCGGCGAGTCCGTAGGCCTTCGCGAGCTCGATGCCTCCGGCACGGTCGACGCGCACGACGCCGGAGAACCCCGTGCGACGAGCGGTCCCGTCGAGCGCGACCCCCAAAGACTCCATCGAGAGAGCCTATCCGGCACGCATCTCGGCTCGTGCTCACGGAGCTTCGCACAGGCAGGATCTCCGACCCGAGGGGTGCCCTCCGAAGATTCCCGCATCGCCGACGCCGCAGCGTCCCGGGATAGGGGGGCCGGTTGCCCCCAAGCGCGACGCACCGCCCGCGACACACTCGTATCGGGAGGAGTGTCCCGGCCCGCATCTTCGGGTCACGCAGGAGACGAAGGAGGCTCCAGTGCAAGGGGGCGCCGCTACCTCCGAACACGGGCGGATCGTCGCACCGAGGCATCCGTCTTTCGCCGGAAGGGGTTAGACATGAAGAAGGTCATCACGGCAGTTGTGGCATTCGGACTGCTGGTCGCCGTGGCGGGATCCGCCCCGGCCGACACGGACAGTCACGCGAGGCTCAGCCTCGTGGCCACCGGGAAGGCCGAGATCGGCTGGGTGAAGGGCCCAGATTCCCCGCTGGACGCGGACCACTGGGCGCTCAACATGGCGCTGAACGGTCCCACCGGCTCGGGCTACACGAACGCGTACAACAACGCGTGGCTCACGAAGGATGACGCAGGCGCAACCTACATCCCGATCTCCAAGATCCGGAACCTGTCGTTCGACTTCATGAACGCGTCGGGTGGCGGGTACGTCGGGGCCGGGGCACCTCGCGTGAGCGTGGTGTTCACCGACGGCACCGTCGTCTACCTGTCCGCCTTGTACTGCGACACGGTGATCTCGGGTGGCGACGGCACGTGGAGCCGCGCCGACTTCACCGGCCAGAAGGCGGTCGGCTGCGCGTTCTACGACTCGCTCGGCTCACCAGTCTGGGAGTCCGACGGCACGCACACCGCGTGGCAGAACTTCGTTGCCGCACACCCGACCCTCAAGGTCGACTACGGCGTGGTCGTGCAGGACGAGAGCGACACCAGTCCGATGCGGGCGCGGATCGACCGGATCGCCATGTACAACCACATGCAGACGAGCCTGTACAACGTCCGCTACTGCCCCACCGAGGCGAGCTGCTGACCCAAGCGCTCGCGTGGAACGGCCCGGGGGCGCGCCCCCGGGCCGTTCCCTTGCACCTGGGCGCACTCAGCGGTTCTCGCTCTCGGACGGGTCCTCGCCCGGAGCTTCGATCCCGAGCGAGCGGCGCAGGAACTCCACCTCGATGTCCAGCATGTTCTCGGCCGCGTGCTCGTCGATCGGCCGGTGCGTGATGCCCGAGAGCGGGATCATCGAGTGCCGGCGCCCCGCCTCCATCAGCGCCTTCGACATCTGCAGCGCATGCGTGACGTACACGTTGTCGTCGGCGATCCCGTGGATCAGCAGCAGCTCGCCCCGAAGGTTCGCGGCGTCCTTCACGACGTTCGAACGCTCGTACGCCCCGGGGTTCGTTTGGGGGGTGCCGAGGTACCGCTCCATGTAGTGGGTGTCGTAGAACGACATGTCGGTGACCGGCGCCCCCGAGATCCCCGTGTGGAACACGTCCGGTCGCCGCAACATCGCGGCCAGCGTCAGGTACCCGCCGTACGACCAGCCGCGGATCGCCACCTTCGACAGGTCGAGGTATCCGAGCGCCTTGGCGGCGGCATGCAGCCCCTCCACCTGGTCCTCGAGCGCGATGTCGGCGTAGCTGCCGTACACGGACTGCTCCCACGCTACGCCCCGGTACGGCGTACCGCGCCCGTCGATCACGAGCACCACGAACCCCTGGTCGGCGAGCCACTGGTCCTCGAGGAACGCCCGCTGGGTGCGCTCCACCCGTCCCCAATGCGGGCCGCCGTAGGGGTTCAGCAGCACCGGCAGCGGCTCGGTGGGAACCTCCCCCATCGGCGTGAGCACCGCGGTGCGCAGCTCCTTCGGTCCCAGCGAAAGGAAGACCGGCTTCGCCTCGAGGATCGGCGTGTCGGCGTTCCGCGCGAAGGTGTGCACGGTGACACCGGCGCGGACCAGCGAGGCTGTCGGCAGCGGCGCGTCGACGGTCTCGGAAACCACGATCGCGAGGTCACCCTCGACGATGGCCCCGTGCCTGCCGACCATGTCGGTCACGCGCGCCGGCTCGCCGTCGGCGCCGAGCCGCCACACGTGCAGCTCGGTCGGCTCCTCTGCGGCGACGAACACGACCTCTTCTCCCGCCGAGACCACGGAGTCGACCTGCAGTCCCGCGGGACTCGCGGGCTCGCCGTCGATCAGGAGCACGCGGGTGTCGCCGCGGTGGCCGGCCGTCAGGAGCCGGCCGCCCGGGAGCCACGCGGGCACGCCTGGGGTGATGTGCGTCCAGACGTCGTCGTGGTCCTCCCATTCCACCTCGGTGCGGCCGGTGTCCGGGTCGATCGCAAGCACCTGCATCGCTCGCTGGTCGCGGGACTGGACCAGCGCGAGCGGCGGGCCCTCCTGCTTCCACGAGACCGCGACGACGTACTCGAACCTCTCGCGGTCCCAGGCCACGTCGACCTGCGACCCGTCGAGGCCCAGCACGTGCAGGGTGACGATCGAATTCTCCGTGCCGGTCTGGGGATAACGCACCGCACGCGGCGGCTCGGTCGGATCGATCGGCGACGCGATATGCCAGATCGGCAGCGGTCGGTCGTCCACGCGGCATGCAAGCATGCGAGCCCCGTCGGGGGCCCACCAGTAGCCCCGGCGCCGCTCCATCTCCTCGGCCGCCGCGAACTCAGCGATCCCCCAGTGGACGTCGGGGTCCTCGTCGTGGGCGAGCCGCCGGTCGGTGCCGCCCTCCAGGTCGATCGTGTGGAGCGCGCCGTCGGTCTCGTAGGAGACGTGCCGGCCGGTGGGGTCGGGCCGAGGGTCGAACGCCGGTCCGGCCGGCGCCATCTGCCGGACCCCGCCCTCGACGAGATCGGCGACCAGCAGATGATCGCCCACGACGAACGACGCGACCGTAAGCGCCGGGTCGGCCGCGTACGTCACGACGCCGGTCTGGCTCTCGCGCATCCGCTCCCGTCGGTCGCGCTCCTCGTCGGTGATGTGGTCCTCGTGGTCGGGGCCGTGGACGAGCCGCTCGCGCCCCTCGGCCACGTCGAGCACCCAGAGCGAGGCGAGCGTGTCCTCGCCGGTCGCGGTTCGGAGGAAGGCGACCCGCGACCCGTCGTTCGCGATCGTGAACGATCGGGGAAGGCCGAGATTGAAGCCGCGCGTACGTGCGTACTGGCGTGGGAAGGATCCGGTCATGCGGGCACGCTAGCATCGGACGTTCCTTCCCGGAGGTGAGCCCGATCCGAGCCTGGTTGCTGCACGACGTCACCGGTCCCGAGGCGTACGCCCTCGGCGATGCCGCCACCCCGGACCCGGGTCCGCACGAGGTGCGCGTCGCGCTCCGGGCCTCGGCCCTGAACCACCTGGATCTGTGGGTCGCGCGCGGCATGCCGCGCCCGCCGTCACTGCCTCACGTGGGTGGCGCCGACGGCGCGGGCGTGGTCGACGCGGTGGGCCGTGACGTCGCCGGCGTCGGGGTCGGAGACGAGGTGGTGATCGATCCCTCGACCTCGTGCGGTGCGTGCGCTGCATGCGTGCGAGGCGAGGTCCCGTTCTGTGCGTGGTTCGCGATCGTGGGCGAGCACCGCTGGGGCACCCATGCCGACGCCGTGGTCGTCCCGGCGGTGAATGTGGTGTCGAAGCCAGGGCGGCTCGGATGGGCCGAGGCGGCCGCCTTCGGGCTCGTGACGTCATCCGCCCTCCGGATGCTCCGGCGCGCCCGCCTGCGGCGGGGCGATCGCGTGCTGGTGATCGGCGTGGGAGGTGGCACCTCGACGGCGGCGTTCCAGCTCGCCCAGGCGCTCGGCGCGGAGGTCTTCGTCACCTCGACCAAGCACGACAAGCTCGCGTGGGCACTCGAGCACGGAGCCGCAGGCGGGTTCGACTCCTCCGGTGACTTCGACCGGGCGGTGCGGAACGCGACCGACGGACGCGGCGTCGATATCGTCGTCGACAACGTCGGTCCCGCGACGTTCGAGCGGTCGGTGCGATCGCTCGCGCGCGGCGGACGCTTCGTCACGAACGGCTCGACGAGCGGCCGCACCGCCGAGCTCCACCTCCCGACGCTCTTCTGGCGGCAGCTCGAGGTGATCGGCGCCACGATGAACGACCATCGCGAGTTCGCCGATGCCGTGGGCATGGTGGATCGAGGCGAGGTCGATCCCGTGCCCGTCGATTCGACCTTCGAGTTCGAGGACTTCCCGGCGGCGCTCGCGCGGCTCGACGCGGGCGACCAGCTCGGCAAGATCGTCCTGGAGCGCTAGGGATACATCGAGCGGAGCGCGCCCGGAACCTGCGAGAGGAATCCGGCGCCCGACGCGAAGACCGACTCCAGCTGCCACGGCTGCACCCGATCGGCGAAGACGAGGAGCCGACCGTCGGCGATCTGGAACCCGACACCGGCGGCCATCTCCATCAGCCACACCATCATCCGTTGGTCGAGGAGCGCCGACGCGAACCTCCGGTCCTCACAGAGCACCCGGTACTCGCGATCGAATCGCTCCAGCTCCAGGTCGATCTCGTTGGCTCCGGCGGCATCGGTCAGCGCCGTGATCGTGCGTTGCGGCTCGATCACGATATCCGGCCACGACGGAGGGATCCCGATCAAGACACACGAGAAGCGCTGGTAGTCGTTGCGGGAGGGGTCGCTCCCGGCCGCATACCAGTACTCGAACCCCTCGACGTCCAGACCGTGCCACGTGCCCCAGGTCACGTGCTCGAGCCCCCGGACGTTCACCACCCGGTGCAGCAACGGGTGGCGGAGGGAGAGGAGATCGTGGGGATCCTCGAACGCGTACCTGAGCCCCAGCCGCTGTGCCTCCGCCGCGTAGGCGTCGGCGCGCGGCCGGTCCCGCAGCCACCAGCCTCCGAGGTAGAGCAGCCCGACCGTCCCACCGACAAGCGCGACGGGGAGCGCCTTTCGCGGCTCGCCCGAAAAGAGCAGGAGCACCGTCGTCGCCGCGAGGACCCACACCAAGAGCTTCCGCGCCGTCGTGGCTCGCACTCGATGAGCCTAGTCCCCCTCGGACCGGGAACCGCCAGGGCGCGCCACGCCGTCCAACCGGCCTGTCACGCCGGAACCGCCTCGCGGCATGTGGGTGTAGAACCGACCCGCGAGGACCCACGACGAAGGGGACACCCCGTGCCGGACCAGCGCACCGATACCGAGCTCCTGCTCGCATCACGGGATGACCCCGAGATGTTCACCGAGCTCTACCGTCGGCACGCCGAGGACCTGCTCAGGTACTTCGCCCGCCGCACGCTGGATCCCGAGACGGCGGCCGAGCTCACGGCCGAGACCTTCGCCGAGGCCTTCGCCTCGCGGCAGACCTACACCGACAAGGGGGTGAACGGCGTGGCGTGGATCTACGGCATCGCCCGGCATCGTCTGGGGCGCTTCTTCCGGCACGGACGGGTCGACGCCAGCGCACGCCGTCGCATCGGGATCCCCGAGCGCGAGCTCCCCCCCGAGGACTACGAACGCATCGAGGACCTGATCGACTTCGCGCCGATCCGTGAGGCGCTGTCCGAGGCCCTGGAGACCCTGAGCCCCGATCAGCGCGACGCGATGAAGCTGCGGGTGATCGACGAGATGGGCTACCCCGAGGTCGCCTCGCGGCTCGGCTGCAGCGAGGCGAACGCCCGCCAGCGCGTGAGCCGCGGCCTTCGGAAGGTGGCGCTGATGCTGCAGGAGCGCGGGATGCAGCTGACCACGGAGGTCGAGGCATGAACACGGAGATCCGCTTCCTGCAGCAGCTCGAGACCGACCTGACCGAGGCCGCCGCCCGCGAGGCCGCGGTGCTCCGGAGCGACGATTCGGGGTCGGGCTCGGGGTTCGACGACGATCGTTCGCGCCGACTTCCCCGGCGCGAGCGGCACTGGGGCGGGATCGCCGCTGGCCTCGTGGCCTTCCTGGTCCTGGCGGGGAGCATCGGCTTCCTCAGTCAGAACGGCTCCCAGGACGCCTCGACCGCGAGCGCCGGGTCCCCGTTCATCGCGCCGGGCGATGCCGCCGGTGAGGCTCCCGCTGCCCAGTCCTCCCCCTTCCCTGGGTTCGCGAACGACCAAGCCCAAGGGGTGCGAGGCGTCACGAGCGACGGGACGCTGACCAGCGGAGGAGTGAGCTACCAGGCAGCGGGAGCCGGCACCGACCAGCCCGCCCTCAACGCCGGACCCGGCCTCCCCGCCGCCCAGTCCCAAGGCGATCTCTCGAAGATCGTCCGCGACGGGCGGATCTCGATCGTCGTGTCCGACGGGGACTTCGAGACCTCGCAGGCGACTGTTACCAGGATCGCCGTGAGCTCCGGCGGGTTCGTCCTGACCTCGACCACCCAGGGTCAGAACACGGGAACCTTCACCCTCAGGATCCCCGCGAAGAAGTTCGATGTGGCGATGGAGAGGCTCCGCGCCATCGGCGAGGTGAAGGCCGACGCGGTCACCGGCCAGGACGTCACGGCCGAGTTCATCGATCAGACCGCGCGCCTGCAGATCCTGCTCGATCGCCGCGACCTGCTGCAGAGCCTGCAGAACGATGCCACGACGTCGCAGGAGATCCTCCGGCTCGCGGGGCTGATCGAGCAGACCCAGCTCGAGATCGAGAGGACCCAGGGCCAGCTCCGCTACCTGAAGGACCAGGTGGCCGAGGCGACGATCAAGGTCGACCTCCGCGAGCAGCACGCTCCCGAGGAGGAGACCGGGCCGACGACCGACAACCCCAGCCTGGCCGACGCGATCCGCCTCGGCTGGGAGGGGTTCCTGCGGGTGATCAGCGCCGTGATCGTGGGCCTGGGCTACCTGGTCCCGATCGCCGCGATCGGGCTCGCGATCTGGGGGATCGTCACGCTGGTGCGGCGTCGCCGTCGCGCAGCCAGCTGAGCGCCCGGAACCGTTCGGCCGCCGTCGAGGCCACCGCGGCGTCACCGCCCTCGCGGCCCTCGGTGGCGCCGAACCACGCGTCGGCTTCCATCCAGGCCTTCTCGATCTCGTCGGGGGGGCGGAGCCGTCCCTCGGCCCTGAACGCGTCGACCGATCCGTAGCGAGTGATCGCGCCGTCGAGGTCGTGCGCGGGGAACTCCTCGCCGTAGGGCGCCATCTCGGCGAGATGCCCGAGCGCCCAGAGCAGCACGCCGAGGGCTTCGCGACGCCAGAGCGCGTCGTCGATCGCCGGCTTCGGCCAGGTGCCCGACCCGGCCTCGAAGAGGAGCCGCTCGGTCTCGGTCAGGGCATCGGTGAGCGACTCACGCGCGATCCACCGGTCGGTCTCGACACGGGCGGCCTCGGCCTGGGCGACGCGCGACGGCTCGTGGGCGAACTCCCCGAGCGCCAACTCGATCGTCCCGCGGCGCGAGAACGCGTACAGAACGAGCGCGCGGTCGGCGACCTCGGCGGCGCTGGGGCGGGTCATGCGCGGCGCCTCCCGGTCACATCTCGCGGCGGCCCTCGAGGGCCTGCGAGAGGGTGACCTCGTCGGCGTACTCCAGGTCGCCGCCCACCGGGAGGCCACTCGCGAGCCGCGTGACCTTGACCCCCAGCGGCTTCAATAGGGCGGCGACGTACATCGCGGTGGCGTTCCCCTCGAGGTTCGGGTTCGTCGCGAGGATCACCTCCTGCACGTGGTCGCGTTCGACCCGGTCGAGCAGCTCCTGCACGCGGAGGTCGTCGGGGCCGATGCCGTCGAGCGGGCTGATCGCGCCGCCCAAGATGTGGAACCGCCCGTGGATCAGTGCCGCCTTCTCGAGCGTGGCGGCGTCCTTGGGCTCCTCGACCACGCAGATCTGCGCGCGATCGCGCGACTCGTCGCGGCAGACGCGGCAGAGGTCGCCCTCGGCGACGTTGCCGCACTCGCGGCAGAAGAAGATCCGTTCCTTGGCCTCGATGATCGCCTGCGCGAGGCGTTTCGCGTCGTCGATCGGCGCCTTGACCAGCCAGAACGCGAGACGTTGCGCCGACTTCGGGCCGACGCCGGGTAGGCGCGCCAGCTCGTCGATCAGCTCCTGGATCGGGCCCTCGTACGCCACGCGCTATCCCGCATCCCCGGCCGGGTCGGCGGGCGTGGCGCCGAGCATCTCCTGGACGCGGCGAAGGGCCTCGGCCTCGTCGGGGGCCTCTTCCTCGTCGACGACCTCGACGGCCGCGACGCCGCCCACCGGGTCGCGCGCCTCTCGCACGACGCACGTGATCGTCGGCGAGATGCCGAAGAGGTCGTTCAGCGCCGAGCGGAGATCATCCTGGCGGTCGGCAACCTTCTGCGGACCGACCTTGCGGTCGGGTGGGAACGCCAGCTCGAGGGTCTCGCCGTCGAAGGACGAGACGGTGGCCGACTCGAGGATCGCCTTCAGGATCGGCTGCCGGCTCGCCCCGAGGTGGTCGATCAACGACGGCCAGGACCGGCGGAGCATCGTGACGTCGACGCTCCCCGCGTCGGCGGCGTGCGGGACGGACATCTGGGTGGCGGGACCCTCGGGCGCCGCGAGCGCCGCGGGCTCGGCCGCCTCCGGGATCGTCGTGACCTCGTCCTCCGGAGCAGGCGCTAGCGGCGTCGCCACCGGCTCCGGCACGGCGACCGGCTCGGCGGGCTCGGGCACCTCGATGTCGTCGGCCGGGCTCGGCGGAGCGGCGTGCGGCGACGCGGACGCCGGGGGCACCACCGAGCCCGCCTCCAGGTTCGCGAGTCGCTCGAGCCGCTCGAGACGCGCGACCAGCCCGGCGGGGCTGGGGTCGGTGTCGGGGATCGTGGCGCGCACGAGCGCGAGCTCGAGCGAGATGCGCGGCGAGGTCGTCCAACGCATGTCCTGCTGTGCGGCGAGCAGCAGCGAGATCACCCGCGCGAGCTCGCCCGGCGTGTACTTCTCGGCCTGGATCCGCAGGGCTTCGTAGGCGTCGGGGGCCACGTCGATCAGGTCCTGCTGGCCGGGCGCGGTCTTCACGAGCAGCAGGTTCCGGAAGTGCCCGAGCGACTCGGCCGTGACGTTGCGAAGATCCTGGCCGTCCTGCACGAGCCGGTCCACCACCTCGAAGGCGGTGCGCGCATCTCCCACCGCGACCGCGTCGGCGAGCTCGTGCTGGACCTCGCCGCGGGGCGCGCCCAGGAGCGACCGGATCGCGTCGTCGTCGATCGTCGCGCCGCCGAGCACGCTGGCCTGATCCAGCAGCGAGATCGCGTCGCGCGCGGATCCCTCGGCCTGGCGCGCGATCGCGTGGGCGGCCGACGGCTCGAGCGTCACGCCTTCCTTCTTCGCGATGTCGGTGAGGTGCGCGGCGAGCTGCTCCATCGACAGCCGGCGGAAGTCGAACCGCTGGCACCGCCCGACGATCGTGGCGGGCATCTTGTGCGGCTCGGTGGTCGCGAGCACGAACCGGACGCCCTCGGGCGGCTCTTCGAAGACCTTCAGCAGCGCGTCGAACGCCTCGCGAGACAGGCGCTGTGCCTCGTCGATGATGTAGACCTTCTCGCGGCCCTGCACCGGCGCGGTGGGCGCCTTCTCGCGGAGTTCACGGGCGTCTTCGACACCGCCGTGGCTCGCGGCGTCGATCTCGACGACGTCGAGGTGCGTGCCTTCGCGGATCGTCACGCACTGCGAGCACACGCCGCACGGCTCCGCCGTGGGGCCCTGCTCGCAGTTGACCATCTTGGCGAGGATCCGGGCGGTGGAGGTCTTGCCGGTCCCCCGCGGCCCGCAGAACAGGAACGCGTGGTGCAGGCGGCCCTCGCGGATCGAGCCGGTGAGCGCGCGCACCACGTGGTCCTGGCCCAGGACCTCGGTGGGCGTCTGCGGCCGGTACCGGCGGTACAGGGCCTGGTGCTGCTTCTCGTCCGCCACTCGCTGCCTTTCCGCGCCGGAGGCGCTCCCCTCACCAGGGACACAGATGTGGCCGTGCACCCGCCTCCGACCACGGACGACTCGGTCGCTACCTCGCCTCAGAGCTCCAGCCAGGCATCCCTACGGCACCCACCAGGCTCCGCTTACGGCTGCTTCCTTCCGGATCTGACCGGGTTCGCGGTCTGGAGTCGCGTAGGACCCGACCTTCAACGCTCCGTGACGAGGGCTGCCCCGGACCATCCGGGCCTCGGGCGGGGATTCAGCCCCGCTGAAGCGGATCGCGGGTTACAGGGCACCGCTGGCTCCCCACCTAGCACGGCCACGCCGGGAGTATACGCGGGGCGCCCGACAGGTCAGCAGGCACCGTGCGAGGAACCGCGGCGGTCTTCCACGCCGTCCAAGGTGCGTCACTCGCCCGGCCGGCGGCCCCGACCGTCAAGGAGGACCACCATGCAGATCCGCACCCGCTCCGCCGTGGCGCTGCTCGCCTCGATCGCCGTCCTGGTTACCGCCGGCATCGCCGGCGCGCTCGCTAACCCCGCACCCGACTGCGGCGAACAGATCCACGGCACCGGCCCCGACGCCACCGTCTCCTACACGATGTGCCCCGGCGATCCCGGGCTGATGCCCGAGCCGTTGCCCAGCCCACAGATCGTCGAGCCCACGCCGGGCATGGCGAACGTCCGCGCCCGCCCGTTCGACACGGCGACCATCGCCGATGACGACCGCACCGTGACGATCGACTTCTGGAGCGGCATCGAGCCATGCGCCGTGTTGGACCACGTGCGCGTGCGGTATCAGAAGGAAGCCGTCGTCATCACGCTCTTCGAGGGGCGCGCCCCGAACGCGGGCGACGTCGCGTGTATCGAGATCGCGGTGCAGAAGCAGGTCGTGATCACGCTGGATGAACCGCTGGCCGCGCGCGAGCTGATCGACGGCATGGCGGGCGCCGTGCGCATCTGAGCGTCAGGCCCGGACCCAGATCTCCCAGTCCGAGACGGGCTCGAAGCCGAGCCC
>Ga0315273_10005637_pt1 | contig 15506 bp, 13 predicted proteins | sample YL17G02_0_MG_FD_205753 | JGI IMG/M metagenome (GOLD analysis project Ga0315273, IMG submission 205753) | Sediment microbial communities from Yellowstone Lake, YNP, Wyoming, USA - YL17G02_0 | ecosystem: Environmental > Aquatic > Freshwater > Lake > Sediment | place: USA: Wyoming | collected...
TGGGCACTTCCACGATCCGGAACCTGGCCGCCAGCATCTGGGCGATGATCTCCTGGTCAAAGACAAAACCGTCGCTGTTCAGCTCGAGCGGGAGGGAGGAAAGCACCTCCCTCGTGTATGCCCGGTAGCCGGTGTGGTACTCGGAAAACCTGGCCCCAAAGCCGAGGTTTTCCAGGCCGGTCAGCAGCTTGTTGCCGGCATATTTCCACACGGGCATTTTTCCCTTGAGAGCGGTGTCCCGCATCATCCTGGACCCGAGCACGCAATCGGCTTTCCCCTCGAGGATGGGAGCCACCATTTCCGGCGCCAGGGTCGGATCGTACTGGTAATCGGGATGGATCATCACCACCACATCGGCCCCCAGGGAAAGCGCGGTCTTGTAGCAGGTCTTCTGGTTGCCCCCGTATCCACGGTTCTTTTCATGGACCACGACGCGCATGCCGCCCAGCCGGCGGGCCAGCTCCACCGTTCCGTCCTTGCTCGCGTCGTCAACCAGGATCAACTCGTCGAAAAGGCCCTTGGGAATGTCCGCGAGCGTGCGCTCAAGGGTTTGCTCGGCGTTGTACGCCGGCAATACGGCGACGATCCTCTTTCCTTCCTTCATCAGGGACCCCTTCTTGACCGCCAGAATGCCCACCGAATCGAGCGTATTCACGTATACCGGCAGGTGATCGATTAATACCAGTTTTGCGAGCTTCCCCGCCAGCATCGCCAGCCAGGGGGAGTATCCGGTAAGCCTGCTGATCCAGTATCCGAGGGTGAACCAGTGCCCGGGCCTGTTGACCTCGATCACCGCGAACCCGGACTTTTCAAGGAACGCCATCAGGGTAGTCCGTGAAAAATAGTGCAGATGGGCCGGCCGCAGTCCCCACCACCACGACCGCATGAGCCGGGCGACCGGAGCACCCAGGTCCGGGGTAAGCACGAACAGCGCCCCGCCGGGCCGAAGCAGTCTGGCGACCGAAGCCACGGTGGACCGGGGATCGGGAACGTGCTCGATCACGTCGAGCATGATCACGGCGTCATACGCGCCGGCAGGCAGTGCGGCTTCCTCGACCGAGCCTTCGAAAACGACGCATCCGGCGGTCGCTCGCGCCTGCCGGGCGGCCCATGAACTGATCTCGACCCCCTCCGCGTTCCATTCATCATGCCTTGCGGCGGCCAGCAGGACCCCGGCCCCACATCCCACGTCCAGCAACCTTCCCGGACGCACGTGCTTTTCCAGGATCCGCAGAACGCCGTGGGCGGACTTCAGCCTGCCGGCCTGTTCCTCGAGGTACAGGGGATCGGAGGATTCCCGGTAGGCGGTACGCAGATAATCCGGCCCTGGGCGGGGAGAAAGCCTGGCGGTCCCGCAATCGGAGCATTCCACCACCCGGCCATACCCCTGGAACACGTCGGTCGTCGGGGTGAATGCCTCGCTCTGGTGCGGGTCCCTCTTTCGCTCGAACTTGACCCGCATCCTGGCCGATCCGCAGACTCCGCAGGCCGCGTCCTCGAGAACGATCCGCTCCGGCGTCATCGCTTCCCCTGCACTTCCACGCGCTGTATGTACTGGGCGCACATGATCCGGCGGACAATCGGCGCGCGCTCCACGCCCGGCTCGACCAGCTTCAAGAACGTGGCCATCCAGTCCGGGCAGAACATGGGAACCAGGCCGATGAACCATCGGCCGGAAACGCGGCCACCCGCGGTCTCGAACCAGCGATCCAGTCTTCCCGGGGGGTAGGACTTTTCCCCGTGCTCACGGTGATAGCTGGAGACCCGTTCTATCACCTTGAGCGCGGGATTGCATCCGTTGGGCTCGACGACCACGATCTCGCGAGCCACGCGTGCGATCTCGGCTACGGCGTCGGAAGCACGGTCGAGATGGTGCAGGACGCCGCGGACCACGGCAACGTCGAAAGTCTCCCCCAGCGAGGCCAGGTCATAGACCGAGGCGACCGCGAACCGGATGCCGGTCCGTCCCGCCGAACTTTCCCGCGCCCGTTCGATCGCGGACGCCGCCGGATCGATCCCCAGTATGTCCCGGGGACTTCCCTGGAGCAGTTCGATGGTATAGGTGCCGTCCCCGCACCCGACGTCGATCACCTTTCGCCCGCTTATAGTTACCGCCCCGAGGACCACCTTCGTGATCCGGGCGTTGGCTATCCGGCTGGAAAGCCGGGCGGTCGCGCCGGCATAAGCGTAACCTTTCAGGTCCCGGGCGTCCGAATCGAACTTCCTCACCACGCGATCCTCGGCCATCTACCCGCGCCTCAAACGGACCATCGATCGCGATCCGTCCCGCATGCCTTTCATCATCCATTGTCCCCGGATGCGTTGAAGGCGACCGCCGCCATGTTCCCCACGGGCAGGGCGAGGGGAAGCCGGCCCGTTCCCGTACTTTGCACGATCCTGATCAAGGATTCCTTCATCGCCGCGGGGATCGGCAGGAGCCTGATCCAGTAACGGAACGGATACGTGTTCATGTATTTCCATACCCGCACGCCGGAATAACCCGCACGGGAAAGCATCGTAGCCACGCTTCGGGGCGAGAACAACTGCATGTGCTCCACGTCGAATATGGGCGATCGCCGGCCCATGACCCGGTTCGGCAGGGCGCGCCGATCATGAACCGCCACCAGCAGAACGCCGTCCCGTTTCAGGAGAGCCCGGGCCGCGCGGCAGAAAGCGAGGGGATCGGGCAAATGCTCGAGCGTCATGAAGCAGGTCACCAGGCGCATGCTCCCGGGCGGGAATTCCCGGCCGGTGAAAAATCCCGGCCTGATCAGCTCCCTTACGCCGGACCGGGCGGCTTCCCGCGGGGCGCGTGACGGCTCGATCCCGGCGACTCCCGTGAATCCCCCGGCCAGCAACCTGGCCAGGAAGGCGCCGTCCCCGGTTCCGACGTCCAAAGCCCCCTTCCGGTCCGGAAGGCCGTCAACCAGGGAGCCGACCAGCCTCGCGTACGTGCGGGCCGCGTATTCCGACTCCTCCCCGCTCGCGAACGGGGCATCCTCGTAACCCCTTTGGACCTTTTCCGGGGAAGGCGCCGGATCGGCGAAAACCAGATCGCAGGCGCGGCACTCGAGGAGGCGCGGGTGCCTCAATTCCGGGGTCTTGCGGGACTCCCAGGACAGCCCGTCCAGTCCGGCCGGTCCCAGGTTGGCTTCGGCATACAGGCGGACTTGTCCGTCGGTGCCGCACAGCGGGCAAGCGCGCGGTTGCGCATCGCCGGCGCCCGGGGCGAGCAAAGCTCGCGGGGCCAGCGAAGCTGGCCTAGCGCCAGCCTTGCTGGCGCCCGATTCCTCCGTCACCGCGTACGGGGTATCTGCGCCCCGCCAATCACTTCCCTTATCTCCCCGTCGCGGATTATCCCGCGGCGGATGAACATGGGGCGGCGCTTCACCTCCTCGAAGATCTTGCCGATATACTCGCCCAGCATGGCCGTGGCGAATAGATTGACGGCCCCGAAGAACAGGACGACCAGCAGCAATGTCGTGGCGCCCCGGGGGGCGATGCCGGGAAAGAGCACCCGGGCAACCGCCTGCAATACCCCGAGCAGGAGACTGATCAGGAGCAGGAGCGATCCCAGGAAGCTCATAAGGTTGAGCGGCGCGTAACTGAACGAAAAAATCCCCTTCTTGGCCCACCAGATGTTCCGGATCAGGCTGTTGGTGGTCGTGCCGAACATCCGGGCGGGACGGACATAATCAACGCCCACCTGCCTGAACCCGGCGAAGGCGCGCAGTCCGCGCAGGAACAGGTCCCGCTCGGGAAACTTGAGCAGGCAATTCACCACCTTCCGGTCGATCAGGGAGCAGTCGCCGGCGTCCTCCGGAATCGAAAGGTAGGAAAAATACCTGAATACCCGGTAAAAAAGCTTGTAGGCGGCCTGCATGAACAGGCTGGCCTCCCGCTTCCGCCGGCGTCCGTAGACGACGTCGTATCCTTCGCGCCATTTCTCCGCGAATTCGGCTATGAGCTCGGGAGGATCCTGCAGGTCGCCGTCGAGCAGGACGCAGGACGCCTTGCCCGCCATCTCCATGCCGCTCCGGAAAGCCGCCTGGGAACCGAAGTTGCGTGAGTGCGAGATTCCGATCACGTGGCTGTCCTTGCGGCTGATATCCATGATCGCCTTCTCGCTGTTGTCCGGGCTGTTGTCGTTGACGAAGATGATCTCGTAATCCATGCCGAGCCGGGCGAATACCGCCTTGAGCCGCTCGTACATCACCGGGATCGCTGGTTCATCCCGGTAACAGGCCACGATGACCGACACGCTGTCCCTCGTCCCGGCCGGGATCCTCTTCGAGGACGCCGCGTATTTCCCCTTGTCGGGAAGCCCCCGGTACCAGTCGGCCGTCCGCTTCAATCCATCCTCGAAAGATGTCCGGGCCGTCCATCCCAGAACCGAACCGGCCGCGCGCGGGTTCGAGTACCATTCCTTCAGGTCCCACGCGCGTTCCGGCATGGAACCGAAGACGGGCGCGGTTTTGATCCCGAACAGGCCGCCGGCCGCTTTCGCGGCGTCCGCGACCGTCATCCGGCGGCCGGTGCCCACGTTGAATGATTCGCCGTAACGCTCCGGAGGCAGGTTGACCGCGGCCGCCGCGAAGGCCTCGCACACGTCGTCGATGAAGACGAAATCCCGCGAGATCTCGGGATTCACCAGATCCGGGTACCGGCCCTCCGCGCCGTTTATCACAAGCGCCGGAATCAGGCGGGAAGCGTCCTCGAACGGTCCGAACGCGGAATACAGCCGCAGGTTCGCGCAGGGAAAGCCCTTCTTCCTTCCGTAAAAAGACAGGAGGCTGGCGCAGGCCAGCTTGGACACGGAATAATCGCTGTTGGGCCGGCTGGGCTCGGTTTCCGCCGGACCGGCCGCGTTCTCCCCGTATTCCGCCGAGGAGCCGGCATGCGCGTAGAAAGCGACGCCCATTTCGCGCAGTTTCCCGACCAGGGTCGCGGTCAGCTGGAAATTGGTGCGGTAAATGCGGTCGGGATCGGTCTCGAAGGAATAAGCCCCGTAGGAGACGCAGTTGAACACGGTGCGCGGCCGAACCCGGGCCAGCACCGAGTCCAATTCCAGCGGATTAAGCAGGTCCGTTTCGACCAGCTGGGCCGGGGGCACCCCCCAAAGCCGCCACGCGGGAAGACGGCGCACCGTCCCGTACGCGTCATCCCGGGTCTCGAGAAGGCGCCGCAGAAGGTTCGCGCCCACGAAACCGCCGGCGCCCAGCACAAGGACCGGGCCGGTCAGCCGTGTCGCCAGCTTTCGGAAGTGTTCGTCCATGCCGGTAATCCTAGTCAAGCAGGGCGGATGCCGCCGCCGCAAGGGAGGCCGAGTCCAAACCGGCCCCCGCACGCATGAATTCCGGACCGCCCGACCGGCCTCCCGGGGACCGCTCCACGCCTTTGACGGCCAGCCTGCACGAAAGACGGCGGGAGGCCATGGTCTCGGCGACGAGGGATCCCAGGCCCCCGGTAACATAGCCCTCCTCCACCGTGATCACGGCCGGGAACCGGCCAAGCAGGTCCGCCAGCTCCGGACTCCCCGTGAAACCCAGGTGGGCCAGGACGGCGACCGCCGCCCGGATGCCTTTTCCCTCCAGCAACCGGGACGCCTCAAGCGCGTCCGGAACGGTCCCGCCGGTGCACAGGTAAAGGAGCGCCGTGCCCTCCCGAACCATCTCGGGCCGCCCGAAAGCGAACCGGCCCTCAAGCTCCGGAACGGCCGGATTGCCGCCCTTCCCGACCCGCATATACACCGGACCGGCCAGGTCCCGGATCGCATGAAGGGCGGCGCGAGTCTGGGCCGGGTCAGCCGGCGCTATCACGGTCATGCCCGGCTGACAGCGCATGATCGCCAGGTCCTCCAGGGCGAAATGGGACACGCCGGCGTGTCCGTAGGCGAACCCGCCCCCGGTTCCGATCACGCGCACGGGCAACCGGTGCTGGATCGGACCGTTCCTGATCTGCTCGTACGGCCGCATGGAGGCGAAGGTCGCGATCGAATACGTGAACGGAACGTACCCGGCCAGCGCCAGCCCGGTCGCGATCCCGGTCATGTCCGCCTCGGCGACTCCGACATTAACGAACCGGTCGGGATACTTCCCGGAGAACGGCTCCAGAACGCTCCAGCCAAGATCGCCGGTCAGCAGGAAAATCCGGTCGTCCTTACCGGCCATTTCCACCAGGGTCTCGACGAAAGCGGTTCTCAACTCCCGCCTCCGATTTCGCGCAGGGCCCGTTCGGCCATGTCCGGGGTCAGGTTGCGGTAATGCCACTCGAGCCGGTTCTCCATGAAGGAGACGCCCTTCCCCTGCACGGTTCGCGCGACCACGACCCGGGGCCCTCCCTTCGGGGGGGCGTTAAAAGCCGTGAGCAGTCCGGAATGGTCGTGGCCGTCCGCATCGACGGCATCCCACCCGAAGACTCCCCATTTTCCGGACAGCGGGGAAAGGTCGAGCACGTCTTTCGTGTACCCGAAAGCCTGCAGACCGTTCACGTCGATCGCGGCGATGAGATTTTCCAGCCGGTGATGGGCGGCAAACTGGCACGCCTCCCAGACGGCGCCCTCGTTCATCTCCGCGTCGCTCATGAGCACGAACACCCTGGCCCGTGATCCCTTTTTCTTGAGGCCAAGCGCCATACCACAGCCGACGGAAAGCCCCAGCCCAAGCGATCCGGTGGACAAATCAACGCCCGGCAGTTCGTGCTCCGGATGCACCCCGAGCAGGGAGTTGTCCCGGCAGAATGTCGCGAAGGTTTCCGCGTCCATGACCTCCTGGTGCCGCATCGCGGCGTAGAGGGCGAGCGCGGCATGCCCCTTGGAAAGAATGAACCGGTCCCGGTCCGGATCGGCCGTTCCCGGGGCGCGCATCACCGAACCCCAGAGGACGGCGACGATGTCCGTGATGGAAAGCGCGGAGGCGACATGGCCGACGTTCGACGCCAGGGACTGCTCGATGATCCATCGCCTCATGACGATGCTCATCCCGGCGAGCGCCTTATGATCGGCCCTTCCGGCGGATTCAACCACCACGAGCACCGTATACCGGGCTGGACATCATGAATATCCCTGGATCATAAAATCGTTGAATAACCGGCCACCAATCGATTATCGCAATAAAACCCGGCGAGCGGAACTTGGGAGACACGCCGGCAGGACGGAAAAAACGGGAGCCGGTCAGCCGGTAAGCCTGGCCGCATCCTCTACGGTACCCCCGCGTCAGGCCCCTTGAATCGCCGAGGGTTGTGAATCCATATTCGCTTCCCCATCCGAGCCATGGAAATCCTCGTTACCGACAATGGACCCGGTCCTAATATTCATGTGAATGGCGATTGGACTGGCGCCACCCGCCAAAGATATGCTTGAACCGATGGAAGACTTCGCCTCGTTCAGCGGCCCGGCCCGGCCGGATTCCGCCCCTGTTGATCGTGAACATCCTCCGGAAAGGCACACCCTCCCAGGTGTCCCACATGGATCTTTCCAGGTGGACAACTATTTTGCCATGCTGAATACGGGCCACCGGCTGTGACCTCCCGGCCCGGCTGGAGGACCGTCCTCAAACGGGCGGTCGGATACGGTTGGATCCTATTCCCGGCGGCGCTCCTCCTGAAGCTGACCCCCGGCCAGGTCCTGGCTGGCCTCCTCATCGTCGCCTGGCTCCTCCGCCGCCGGCGAAGCCGGCGGAACGCCGGTTCCTCCGGCGCCCGCCGCCGTGGCGACCCGTTCTTTCCGCCGGGGTTAAAGTGGCCTTTGACCGCCTTCTATGGCTGGATCGCGGTTTCCACGCTGATCGCCTCCAACCAGGGCGTGTCACCGGCGGACGCCTTCTCCAAATGGCTCTACCCTCTCCTGCTCCTGCCTGCGTTCTCCTGGTCAGCCGGGATCGGCGCATCCCGTCGCCGTTCGGCCGGCCCAGAACCGGCTTCCGGATCGATCAGAATCTCTCTCTGGATATTCCTGATCCTGCTATTGGTCATGATCATCTGCCACTTATTGGCAATGAGGCCTGAAGATTTTCTCACCGGCCGTTTCTCGGGCGGAAAACCCAATCTGACGACCAACATCATGATGGTCCTTATGATATTTACCGCGCTCACATTCAACACGCGCGGAATCCCGGCGGTCGTATATTCTCTCGCTTGCATGGTCCTGATAACCGTCCTCTTTTTAATATTCCAACGTGGCCCGTTTCTGGGCGCCGCCGCGGGATTGAGCCTTCTGGTCGCCCGTCGCCGGCCGGTGCTGGTGGCGATCGGCTTGGCAATTGTCATCGGATTTTTCGCGACGTTCCCGGAGTCGCGACCAGTGACCCGTACCCGGTCCATCTTCGCCCCTTCCGAATCAACCAGTTTACGCGAACGTCTAGCGCTCTGGAAAAGCGGAATGCGCATGATCCGGGACCGTCCGCTGGTCGGGTTCGCCGGACGACGCAACTTCATGCGCTTTTACGAGATCAAGTATCGCGAACCGTGGACCCGGGTCATTGAAACCCCGGGCCATGTCCACAATTCCATCATCCATTCGGCCGTCCTCTTCGGCGTCCCCGGGCTGGGTTTATTCCTGTGGTGGATCACCATCCTGTTCCAGAAAGCCTGGAGCAGATGGCGATGCGCCGGGCTGTACCGCGACCCCGTGACCGCGTCGCTGGCCCTGGCGCTTCTGCCCATGCTGGTCGCGATGGCCGTCAACTCCCAGTTCGACCTGGCGGTGGCGGAAAGCCAGCGTGCGATGATGTTCTACGCGCTGACCGGGCTTATCCTTGGCGCTACTACGACTGTAGGTAAGAACCGGCGCCAACCCTGAGCGAGCGGCGCGAGTCGAAGGGCGAGGTGTTTAACACCGAGTCGCGGTTCGACTGGGCTCACCGCGACCCTGAGCTAAGTCGAAGGGTCGAAGCCTGACAGAACGGATCTTCCATTCTGTCAGGCGCATTATTCACGAAACCGAAGGATTCGCGAATAATGCGGGTTAGAGATACGGCGGTACAACCTTCCCTTTACTTGCGCCCAACGGCAAAGATAACCTTGTATCCCTTGTGGGAGCAGGGCGGAATGGTCGTGGGCGGCACGTAAACCGCCATCCCCTCGTTAATCTCCCGTGGTACCGGCTTTGCCCCGCCAAGAAACAACTTCTTCAGCAAGGCCTTACCCTTCATCGTCCTCGGGATCAGGTGGAGCGATACCGCCATCCTCTTGATGAGGGACACCACGATGTCCCCCGCGGTCTTGACCGAAGTGTCGTAGGCACCAAACATTTGCACCGAGGGGAATGAACCTTTCACCAGCTCGTAAAGTTCCGGTATCGAGTAATACTTCCGGCTGAAAGGTGACGCATTGAAGTCGGTCCATTCGCGGTTCACCGAGCAGATGACGAGTGCCCCCCCCGGCCTGAGCACCCGAGCCGCCTCCCGAACGAACCCGGCGGCGTCGGGCAGATAATAAATCGCCTCATACAAAAGCACGACGTCGAAGCTTCCGTCGGGACAGGCTATGTTCTGGGCGTTCATGGAGAGCACCGAAATGTTGTCCCTGCCTTTGTATGTTCCCCTGGTGACTTTCAGTATTTCCTCGTCGATGTCGCTTCCAACGACTTTTCTGGCCGGGCCGGCCAGAAAGCCCAGACCCATGCCCCCCCCGCACGCCAGCTCCAGCACGTCCTTGCCCCGGGACATTTCCCTGGCGAAAAAGTAGCGCTGGTACATCCTCTCCAACTGTTCGCCGGAAGCGATGTTTCCCGGCAGTTCCGTGACCGTGAAATAGCTATCGAAGGCCATGGAACCTCCTGACCGTATCAATCACCATGGCGACTTCCTCGTCCGTCAGCTCCGGGTACATGGGCAGGGAGATCACCTCCCTGGAAATCCGCTCCGTCACCGGCAGGTTATAATGGCCCAGGCCCAGCGCCTTCTGCTTGTGCATCGGAGTCGGCCAGGAAATCAGCACTTCGACACCCTCGTCCCGCAGGTACTTGTAAAGCGCGTCCCTTTTGTCCGACCTGATAACGTAATTCTGGTAGACGTCGCGCCAGTCCACGGGCGACCTGGGATGGACCAACAGCCCCGGAATGCCAGCCAGCCCCTTGTCGTATAGTTCCGCCACGTGCCTCCGCTTGGCGACCCACTCGTCAAAGTGCCGGAATTTGACGTTCATGATCGCGGCATGCAGGTTGTCAAGCCGCGAGCACCACCCGAAGCATTCGATCACGTCGACCGATTCGACCCGGCCGTTGTCCCTGAATGCCCTGATCTTCCTTGCCAGCTTGTCGTCGTTCGTGCACACCATTCCGCCATCCCCGGCGGTTCCGAGCATCTTGGCCGGGTAGAAGCTGAATATCCCCGCGTCACCGAAGGACGAGCACCTTTTCCCCTTGTATTCCGCCCCGAGGGCCTGCGCGGCGTCCTCCAGCACCTTCAGACCGTGCTTACCCGCAATCCTCATGACCGCGTCCATGTCACACGCATGCCCATTCAGGTGGACCGGAATGATGCCCCTGGTCCTGGGCGTCACCACCGCCTCTATCCTGTCCGTGTCCATGTTGAAGTCGTCCCTGACATCGACCAGGACGGGCTTCGCTCCACACTGGACGATGGCTCCTACCGTGGCAACGAAGGTATGCGCCACCGTAATCACCTCGTCCCCCGGCCCGAAGCCTAGCGCGTGCGCCGACAGGTACAGGGCGTCCGTTCCGGTGTTCACCCCAATCGCGTGTTTCACACCTACATACTCCGCGATCGACTTCTCGAACACGTCCAGGTGCCGCCGCATTATGAAGTCGCCCCCCGACATTACTTCCTCCCACGCGGCGTCGAGTTCCTTCCGATAAGTCTGGTACTGCCTGGGATAGTTGACGAATCTGATCTTCATCTTTTCCCTCTCTTCATATAGTCTAAAAGTTCCCTTGCAATCCTTTCCCCATCGATATAATACTCCCTCTCCAGCACGCGGGAAGCGGGAGCTGGCGAGTCGGGCAGGGCAAGCCTTAAAACCGGGGCCTTCAGGCGCCCACCCCAAGCCTCAGCGACCAGCGCGGACACCTCGGCGGAGATCCCGCAGGTCCTCCAACCGCCATCGATGACGACGAGCCGGCCTGTCTTCCCGACGGACCTTAAGATCGCGTCAACGTCGATCGGCTTTACCGAAAGCAGGTCGACGATTTCCGCGTCTACACCCTGGCCCGACAGGACTTCCGCTGCTTTCATAGCCTCCTTCACCAGATATGAGGTCGCCACCACGGTGACGTCCCGTCCCCTTCTCCTGATCTTCGCCTTCCCGATGGGAACGGTGTACATCGCGCGCGGCACCTCCCCCTCGGTGTCGTATAACCACCGCTCATCGATAAACACGACCGGATTGTCGTCCTTGATCGCGCTTATCAGCAGACCCTTGGCGTCGTATGGAGTCGAGGGCATCACGACCTTGAGACCGGGCACGTGGGCGAACATTCCATGCAGGGCCTGGGAATGCTGGGCCGCCTGCTCACCGCCACGGTTAACGATTCCCCAGATGACCATGGGGACGGACGCCCGACCCCCGGTCATGTAGTGCCAGTTCGCCGCCTCATTGATTATCGGATCCATGGCGTACAGCATGAAATCCATCCGTGGGTGCACGACAACGGGTCGCATGCCGCTAATGGCTGCGCCAACGGCGGCACCGGTCATCGCGTTCTCGGATACCGGCGTGTCGATAACCCGTCCTTCCCCGAACCTTTCTAGCAGTCCATTCGCCGTATTGCCCACGTACCAGGGGCTTTTCACGCCCTGACCGATCAGGAAAACGGACTTGTCCGCCGCCATCACCTGATGCAGTGCCTCGTTTATCGCGAGGCAGTATTTCAGTTTCCTACGTTCGGTAGACATACCTGGTCAGCTCCTCTTTCGCCGGGTAAGGGTTCCCCACCGCGGCCGCGTGCGCCTCCCGAACCACGCGCTCCGTCCTATCCAGGATGGCGCGCATTTCCGGTCCTTTGACGATTCCACGCTTCAGCAGTATCCTCGCCAGCCGGGTGACCGGGTCCTTGGCCTTCCAGACCGCGATTTCCCGGGGCGGTCGAATATCCATACGGGTGCCTTGGATGTTGTCATCGAGTCCGACGTGTCCCCGCATCCGATAAGTCATGAATTCGATGAAGACTGGCCCCCGGCCCTTCCGGCACGCCTCGACCGCCCTCCTGGCCGCGTCATAAACCTTTAGGACGTCGTTGCCATCCACTCGCAGGCTCTGGACCCCGAACGGCAGACCAGTCCGGTAAATCACCGGATTCGGCCTGCACTCCCTGATGGGCAGATGGGTGGAATAAAGGTTGTTCTCGCAAGCGAAGATGAGCGGCAGTCGTTTCAGCGCGGCGAAATTGATTGACTCGTACAGGACGCCCTCGCCGCAGGCCCCGTCCCCGAAGAAACTGACGGTGACCGCCCCGTCACGGCGAATGCTGGAAGCCAGCGCGCAGCCCAGTGCCAGGGAAATCGTACCCGCGACGATCGGCGCCGCCCCCCTCATGCCCTTTTCGGGGTCGCAAACGTGCATGGAACCGCCTCGTCCACGGGCGCACCCGCTTGCCTTCCCGTATATCTCCGCAACGAGTTCCTCCAGGTTCCCACCCCGCGCCAGGTAATGTCCGTGCGAACGGTGATTTCCCCAGACCGAGTCGCCCTTGGAGAGGGCCGCGCACACGCCGGCCGCTACCGCTTCCTGCCCGGTACACAGGTGGACCGGAGTCCGGATAGCCCCCTTCATGATCGGTTCCACGAAGCTCTCTTCGCAAGCCCGTATGGTAAGCATGGTTTTATACAGGCGCACAAGGAAATCCGCGGAGTATTTCTTCATGGTCAGGAGCGCTTGAGCAGTTTGATCAGCGTGAGAAGGATCAGTTCCAGGTCGGTGGCCAGGGAGCGTTCATTCACGTATTTCAACTGAAGACGCATCTTCTCCGGCCGGATCTTCTCCATGTAGGCCTTTTCCGGATCGGCGCTCCCGGCGAGGATCGCCCCCTCGTCGGAGTTCCACAGGGACGCCCAGTCGGTTATCCCGGGGCGGACGCTCAAGATCTTCCTCTCCTCCCCGGTAAACATGTTCACGTAAAAGGGAACTTCCGGCCGGGGACCCACGAAACTCATGTCCCCCAGAAGGACGTTAATGAACTGCGGAAATTCGTCGAACTTGTACTTCCTTATCGTCTTCCCGATCCTCGAAATCCTCGGATCGTCGTCGGCGGTGGAGGGCCCTCCCAGCTTGTCGGCGTTCATCACCATGGTCCGGAACTTGAACATCCTGAACTCCCGGCCATCCTTTCCGACCCTTACCCCGCGGTAAAAAACCGGACCTCCGTCCTCCCTTTTAATCATGAAGGCAAGACAGGCAAACAAGGGCGCGGTCACCGTTAGCCCGATGACCGCAAGTACGATATCAAAAACACGCTTGATCAACACGGTGCGTTAGTATCCCACAGCCGTCATTTGGCGGTCAATAAAGCGCCACCCGCCGGCATCGGGCCGGCGTTGACCCCATCCTGAATCCGCTCCGGCCGCTTCCCCATTCCCTTCCCCCCTTCTCTCGCTCCAACCACCAATTTTATCCCATACCATGCGTCCTGTCGAAAGATGCCTGGAACGATTTATTCCGTCGAATCATACCTGGCGCCTTTTGCACTGGTACGGCGCGCAATTCAAAACCCGCGACTTTCCATCAACTCCGGTATTCCGGCTAACTCGCGACTCGAAACACGCAACTCGTAAATTCCTGATTATACGGATTGGCCGGCATGAGCGCCTTTATCACGGCACTCATGCCGGCCAGCGCCGGAGGATCGGCCCTCCCGAGGGTTTCAACCGCCAATCGCGACAAAACAAGATGCGTGGTAATTCGGGAGGCAAGGTCTGAATGAGAGGGGAAAATGCGGATCGATCAGCCGGGAAGCCCGGCCACATCCTCCACGGCACCCCCCCGCCGAGCCGAGCGGTCCGCCGCCTCCAGCAGGCCGACCATCCGCGCACCCGCGCGGCCATCGGTCAGCGGCCGGGTCCCCTTGCGTATACATTCCAGGAAGCAGGAGACCGCGGTCGCCAGCGGCTCCGCGGATTCCAGAACCGGCGCGTGCATCCCGCCGATCCGGTAGCTAGCGTGGAACCGGTGAAGGCCTTCCTCCCGGGCCTTCACCATGACTCCCTTGTCGTAGATCCGGAGTTTCTCGTCGGGATTCTGCTCGTCCCACAGAAGCATTTTCCTGGAACCGCCGATGATGACCCTGCGAATCTTCACGGGCGACAGCCAGTTGAGATGGAAGTGCGCCAGCAGGCCCCCCTCGCAGTGAAGGGTCAGGTAGGCCATGTCCTCCACTCCGCTCCCGACACAGTCACGACTTAGGGCGGACACCCCCCTGACCCTTACCCCCAGGACGTGTTCCATTATTGAAAAGTCGTGGGGAGCCAGGTCCCAGATCACGTTTACATCGTGCTGAAACAGCCCGAGGTTGATCCTGACCGCGTCGTAGTAGTAGACCTTGCCCAGTTCGCCCTGGGCAACGAGGCCGCGCATCCGGTTCACCACGCTGGAGTAGACCATGGTGTGGTCCACGAACAGGACACGCTTCCGCGTCTCGGCGATTTTCACCAGGTCCCGGGCCTGGGCAAGGCCGGTCGTCATGGGCTTTTCGATCCACGCATGCTTGCCGGACATAAGAACCGCCCGAGCAAAGGAGTAGTGAACCGAAACCGGAGACGCCACGGCAACAGCATCGATGTCCCGGGCCCGGATCAGACCCGCGGCACCGGCAACCACCCGTGCGTGCGGATAAAGCCGCCTGGCCAGCGCCCGGCGTTTCGGCGAAAGATCCGCTATCGCCGTCAGCCGGCAACCATCCACCGTGTTGAAGTTACGTGCCAGATTCGGGCCCCAGTGACCGAACCCAATAAGACCAAGCCTGATCATACCCGGGAAGCGACTGGGGGGATCTTGGTCTCCTCGGAATCCTTTTCAGGAAGAAACGTTTTGAAAAACCTAGTCGCGGATCGCGAAGCGACGCGCAGAACACCTATGAGACTGCCAATCCCGTAATTAACGTGCAGCGCCAGGAAGACGAGCGGGACGACGAAAATAAGCCTAAGGTCGGACTCCCGGACGGCGATGTTCGTCGCGGCTATAAATGCGCATAAGGTATAGATGGCGAACATGGCCTCGAGGATCACCCGGGCTGCAGGCCAGAAGATACTTGCCAGTCCGGTTGCGGCCAATCCGAACATGAAAAACATGGGAACCAGGTGCCGAAAGGACACGGGGACGAACCTTGTGAAGAGTATCGGCATGATGACCCACTCGCCATTACGGATGTTGTGTTTCCAGAACGAGGCGAAATCGGAGCGGGAATAGTAGAACGAGACGATCGATGGCAGCAGAAGGATCCGTCCCCCGGCCCGTTTTAGCCGCAGGTTGAATTCCAGGTCCTGGCTGAATACCAGCCCTTCGTTGAACAATCCGATTCGCTTGAATATGTCCTTGCGGTAACAACCTCCGAAAAC
>Ga0315273_10005639_pt1 | contig 15505 bp, 15 predicted proteins | sample YL17G02_0_MG_FD_205753 | JGI IMG/M metagenome (GOLD analysis project Ga0315273, IMG submission 205753) | Sediment microbial communities from Yellowstone Lake, YNP, Wyoming, USA - YL17G02_0 | ecosystem: Environmental > Aquatic > Freshwater > Lake > Sediment | place: USA: Wyoming | collected...
GCACCGGAAGGGAGAGAGCGGAAGCTGCGCCGGCTCGGACTGCGAGGGCGCATGCTGAAGGTGGCGGAAAGCTCCCGGGGAGCCTGGCATTTGGCCGGGACCGGTAGTCTGCAAACCGCGCTTTCGAACGCCAAACTTCGCCGTCATGGCTTTCTGATGCCATCGGATCTGGCGAGTTGTTAGACCGCTTGTTTCAACCGCCGGATGCGGAAAACCGCATGTCCGGTGGTGTGGGAGGGTGACGGGGCGCAATCCCCGTCACCCGACCCGATCGATAAGGCAAAAGCTTGGGGCATTAGGCTGAAGCCTGTCGCACGCCTACACGCCCCAGCAGTAGTCTTCGACGGCTTTTTCGACGGAGTCGTCTCTTTCGGTGAGGCGCATGAGTTCGAGGCGGAGGGCGTCGACCAGGGCGCGCCAGCTTGCCTCGATCACGTTGTCGGAGACGCCGACGGTGGCCCAGGAGCGCTTGTGGTCGGTCCATTCGACCAGGACGCGGACCTTGGCGGCGGTGCCTTTCCTGGTGTCCAGCACGCGCACCTTGTAATCGGTCAGACGGACGCTGGCGATGGTCGGATAGAGCTTCGACAGGCACTGGCGCAGGCACACGTCGAGGGCGTGGACCGGGCCGTGGCCGGCAGCGCTGGCCGAGTGCACGCCGTCCTGCGCCTTGAGCGTAACCGACGCCGTGGTCTGGGACTCCTTGTCGCCGCTCATACGGGTGGTGACTTCAAAGCCGATGACATCAAAGAAACTCACGCCGGGGTGGAGGGTTTCGCGGACCAGTAACTCAAAAGTCCCCTCGGCGGCCTCGAGTTCATAGCCTTGATACTCCATGTGCTTGATGCGTTCGAGCAACTCGCGGCGGGCGTCCTCACCGAGGCGGTCGGCGAGGCCGTGCTGTTTCAGCTTATAAAGGATATTACCGCGGCCGGATAAGTCACTTAGTAAGACGCGCTGGCGGTTCCCGATCAATTCGGGTTTGACGTGCTCGTAAGTCGCCGAGTCCTTGAGCACGGCGGCGACGTGGATGCCGCCCTTGTGGGCGAAGGCGGAGTGGCCGACGAAGGGCTGGTCGTTGCGCAGCGGGAGGTTGGCCAGCTCGGCGATGAAGCGCGCGACGCTGGCGAGGTTCTGGAGCCGCTCGGGGCCGATGGTGTCGTGGCCGAGTTTGAGTTCGAGGTTGGCGAGCACGGAGCACAGGTTGGCGTTGCCGCAGCGCTCGCCGTAGCCGTTCATGCACCCCTGCACGTGGGTGGCGCCGGCCTCGACGGCGGCAATGGTATTGGCGACCGCGCAATCGGAATCATTGTGGGTATGGATGCCGATGACGCCGTCGAAGCGCTGGCGCACTTCGGCGACGATCTCGGCCAGCTTGCCGGTAAGGACGCCGCCGTTGGTGTCGCACAGGCAGAGCACGTCGGCGCCAGCGTCCTTTGCCACCTGGAGCGTCTGGATGGCGTAGGCGGGGTTGGCGAGGTAGCCGTCGAAGAAGTGCTCGGCGTCATAGATCACTTCCTTGCCGTGCGCCTTGAGATAAGCGACGGTTTCGGAGATGAGGGTGAGGTTTTCTTCCTCGGTGATGCCGAGGGCGCGGTGGACATGGAGATCCCAGGTCTTGCCGAAGATGGCGACCGCCGGGGTTGCGGCTTCGATGAGATGGCGGACGTTGGGGTCGCGGTCCACTGGGTTGCGGGCGAAGCGCGTGGACCCGAAGGCGGTGAGGCGGGCGTGTTTGAGGCGGAGGTCTCGGGCGCGGGCGAAGAACTCCTTGTCCTTGGGGTTGGAGCCGGGCCAGCCGCCCTCGATATAGTCGATACCGAGTTCGTCGAGCTTCTGGGCGATGACGAGTTTGTCGGCGACGGTGAAGGAGACGGCTTCACCTTGCGTGCCGTCCCGGAGCGTGGTGTCGAATACGAAGATCTTCATGGCTGGCCTCGGGGGGCCGGATGAATCCGGCCCCTACAATCGGGCCGGATGAATCCGGCCCCACGATTCGGCCGGATGAATCCGGCCGCTACTCTTGTGGAACGCCTGCTTCCTTGCGCTTCTTGAGGAAGGTCATCATGCCGCGGAGTTTGCGGCCGACCACCTCGATTTTGTGGTTCTTGTCGACCTCGCGCATGGCGAGGAAATTCTTTCTGCCGGTCTGGTTCTCTTCGATCCATTCCTTGGCGAACTGGCCGGACTGGATTTCGGCGAGGATCTTCTTCATTTCGCCGCGGGTCTGCTGATTGATGATGCGCGGGCCGCGGGAATAGTCGCCATACTCAGCGGTGTCGGAGACCGAGAAACGCATGTAGCCGAGACCGCCCTCGTAAATCAGGTCGACGATGAGCTTGAGTTCGTGGAGGCACTCGAAGTAGGCGATTTCGGGGTCGTAGCCGGCCTCGACCAAGGTTTCAAAGCCGGCCTTGATCAGTTCGGTGACGCCGCCGCAGAGGACCACCTGCTCGCCGAACAGATCGCTTTCGGTCTCTTCCTTGAAGGTGGTCTCGATGATGCCGGCTTTGAGGCAGCCGAGGGCGAGGCCGTAGGCGAGAGCGCGCTGGAGGGCCAGGCCGGAGGCGTCCTGATGGACGGCGACGAGGGCGGGCACGCCGACGTTTTCGACAAACAGCTCGCGGACGCGGTGGCCGGGGGCTTTGGGAGCGATCATGCTGACGTCGATGCCGGGGGGCGGCGCGATTTGAGCGAAGTGGATGTTAAAGCCGTGGGCAAACATGAGGGTTTTGCCGGGCGTCATTTGGGGAGCGATCTCCTGGTTGTAGAGAGAGGCCTGAATGTGGTCGGGGACCAAGATCATGACGACGTCGCCGGCCTTAGCGGCGTCGGAGGCGGTCATGACGGGGAGGCCGGCGGTCTCGGCTTTGGCCCAATTGGGGCTGCCGGGCTGGTCGGCGACGACGACGCCGACGCCGGAGTCGCGCAGGTTGAGCGCGTGGGCGTGGCCCTGGCTGCCGTAGCCGACGATGGCGACGGTGCGGCCCTTGAGGAAGGAGATATCTCCGTCTTGTTCGTAGTAGCTTTTAGCCATTGAGAACTCCGTTTCTGGATTCGATTCTAGAACTTTCGGCTCCGGCCTGGATGGGCGGAGCCAGGCGCAGTTTCTTGGATTCGAGCGACACGGCGACCATGCCGGAGCGAGTCACCTCGATCTCGGCATAGCTGCGCATGACGTCGATGAACTCATCGAGCTTTTCGGGGGCGCCGGTGGCTTCCAGAGCGAAGCCTTCGACCGAGGAGTCGACGACGCGGGCCGAGAAGATCTCGGCCTCCTTGAGAATGGCGGTGCGATTGTCGAGGCTGGTGCGGACGCGCAGCAGGACCATTTCGCGGGCGACGGCGGGCGATTCGCTCAAGTCGGAGGCCTGCAAGACGTTGACCAGCTTGTTCATCTGTTTGATGACCTGGCGGCGAAGGCCGGGGTCGACGTCGACGACGATGGTCATGCGAGACAGGACCGGGTCGAGGGTGCGCGCGACGGTCAGGCTCTCGATGTTGTAGCCGCGGGCGCTGAGGAGGCCGGTGACGCGCATGAGCGCGCCGGGCCTGTTTTCAACCAGCAGAGATATCACCTGTAACATGGGGTTTCTCCAAGCGGACTATTTCGGCACGGCGACGGGCTGGGGCGGCCCGAGCACCATCTCATTGATGGCGGCGCCGGCGGGCACCATGGGGTAGACGTTTTCGAACGGCGACACCTTGACGTTGAGCAAGTAGGGGCCGGGTTCGGCGACGGCTTCCTGGAGGGCGGGAGCGAGTTCGACCGGGCTCTCGACGGTGCGGCCCTTGAGGCCGTAAGCGGAAGCGAGTTTCTGGGCGTCGGGGAAAGTGTCGAGCTGAACCGATGAGAGGCGATGGTTGTAGAACAGGTCCTGCCACTGGCGCACCATGCCGAGGTGGCCGTTGTTCATGACGATGATTTTGACGGGCAGGCCGTGGTTGGCGAGGGTGGCCAGTTCGGGGATAGACATCTGGAAGCCGCCGTCGCCGCAGATGGCGAAGACGAGCTTGCCGGGGTTGGCGAAGGCGGCGCCCATGGCCGCGGGCAGGCCGAAGCCCATGGAGCCAAGGCCGCCCGAACAGATCCAATGGCGGGGCCGGTTGAAGCGAATGAACTGAGCGGACCACATCTGGTGCTGGCCGACGTCGGAGCAAACGATGGCTTCGCCGTTGGAGATACGGTCGATTTCGAGCATGAGGTGCTGGGGCTTGATTTCGCCGGCGGAGACGACGGGCAGAAGAGGGTGTTGGTCCTGCCAGTCGCGGATCTGTTTCCACCAGGCGGAGCGGGCGCCGGAGTTCTGTTGGGCCAGGGAGGGCTTCAATTCGGCGAGCACCTGGTTGAGCTTGCCGAGGACGCGCTTGGCGTCGCCGACGATGGGGAGGTCGGCGTTGCGGTTCTTCCCGATTTCCGAGGGGTCGATGTCGAGGTGGATGATTCTGGCGTGGGGGGCGAAGGCCGCCAGGCGGCCGGTGACGCGGTCGTCGAAGCGGGTGCCGAGAGCGATCAACAGGTCGCAGCCGGTCATGGCCATGTTGGCGGCATAACTGCCGTGCATGCCGGGCATACTGATGAAATTGCGGTGGGAGGAAGGCAGCGCGCCGAGCGCCATGAGGGTGCAGACGGCGGGGGCGTCGAGGGTTTCGACAAGCTCGCGAAGCTCGTCCGAGGCTTCGGCCGCGACGATGCCGCCGCCCGCGTAGACCATGGGCTGCCTGGATTCCCACATCATCTGCGCCGCGCGGCGGATCTGGCCGGTGTGGCCCTCGGTGTAGATCTTGTAGCCGGGCAGGTGAATGGAGCCGACGGGGGCGTAATGGGTCTGGGCCGCGAAGACGTCCTTGGGAACGTCGACCAGGACCGGGCCGGGGCGGCCGGTCTTGGCCAGATGGAAAGCCTCATGAATAACGCGAGAGAGTTCGGCGACGCTCAGGACGAGGTAGTTGTGCTTGGTGCAGGAGCGGGTGATGCCGAAGGTGTCGGCCTCCTGGAAGGCATCGCTGCCGATGAGCTTGGTGGAGACCTGGCCGGTGAGTGCGACGACGGGGGTGGAGTCCATCATGGCGTTGACCAGGCCGGTGACGAGGTTGGTGGCCCCGGGGCCGGAGGTGGCGCAACAGACGCCGACTTTTCCGGTGGACATGGCGTAGCCGGAGGCGGCAAAGACGGCGTTCTCCTCGTGGCGCACAAGCACGTGACGGATGGGGTGATCATACAGCGCGTCGTAAAAGGGAAGGGTTACACCGCCCGGGTAACCGAACAGGCACTCGACTCCTTCACGGGTCAGGCATTCGAGTAACATTCTCGCGCCACTCATCAGGTTGGACGACATAAACTCACCTTTCCACAATCATTCGCGGGCCGCCACGGGCCAGCGGGGCCGCAGCAAGGCCGGCCCACAGCAAAAAAGGCCACCGCGCCGGGCTTTTTCCCCCGCCGGTGGCCTTCGGATCTTTCTGCCGAAGTCGCTCAGGCGGGGCCGGCTACGATGACCCCGATAATTACGACGACGATAATGGCGATTTTGAACTTCCGGGAGAGGGCAGGGATGGACCGGGAGATCCGACCGGACAATTCACCCGCTAAGGTTCCTGAAAGCTCCACGTAACGAGAATAGCGGAAAAGCAAAGGAAATGCAAGGGGGCTCCAGTATAAAAAGCGCAAATCAGGGTATTGTCAGGGCGGTGGAAAAAACCCGTTCACACGCTGAACATAAATAATAAGTAATGTGTTATCAATCACTTAACTATCTACTTTGGGCGCGTCGCTCAGGTCGGAATGATACTCTTTGACCAGTGAGGGCGGCGACGGCGTCCGGCGCAGAACGGACTGGGGGCGCCGGGGAGGAGCGGAGGAGCCGGGATGGGATCGACAAGTCGCAAAGGGACGTCGAGGAAAAGCGGTGTGGCCGGCGCGAAGGGGGGAACCGCGATCCGATCCAGGCGGGCGGTCAACAAAGCGGCGCTGGTGAACAAGATGATTCAGTCCTTCGAGGAGAAGCTGGAAAAGAAGGAACTGAAGGGGACGCTGGGTGATTTCATCCGGTTACTGCAACTGGAGAAGGAACTGGAAGACGAGCAGCCGAAGGAGATCGAAGTCCGATGGGTGGAACCGTCCGAGCCAGTAAGTGCGAACGGGGAATAAGGTACCGATCGCTGCCGTCGCAGGCGCGATTCCACGCATCGGGGGCGCGATTCAAGGGTTTCTCGGGTCCGATCGGGTCGGGCAAGAGCCTGGCACTGTGCCAGGAAGCGATCCGGATGAGTTACATCAACGCGGGACGATTGGGGCTGGTGGGAGCGCCGACGTACCCGATGCTGCGGGACGCGACTCAGAACACGCTGTTCGAGATTCTGGACCGCAACCGGATTCCGCACGATTTCAACAAAGCGGAGAACGTGCTCATCATGCGGGACACGCAGTCGAAGGTTCTGTTCCGAGCGGTGGACGAGTTCGACCGATTGAGGGGCACGAACCTGGCATGGTTCGGGGTGGACGAGCTGACCTACACGCCGGAGTCCGCGTGGCTGGTTCTGGAGGGGCGGCTTCGGGATCCGAGGGCGAAACGGTTGTGCGGTTTCGCGGTGTGGACGCCGAAGGGCTACGACTGGGTCTACAGGCGATTTCTGGACGAGCCGGTGGAAGGCTACGAGGCGGTTATCGCCAGGGCGTTCGAGAATTGTCACGTGCTGGGGAGGATTCCGGATTTTTATGAGCGGCTCAAGCGCAGCTACGACGAGAACTTCTTCCGGCAGGAAGTGCTGGGCGAGTACGTGAATTCGAGCGGCGGGCGGGTGTATGCGCAGTTCGACCGCAAGACGCACATGCAGGACCTGAGCGTGGACGGTTCGGCGCCGCTGTTATGGGCGCTGGACTTCAACGTCGATCCGATGTGTTCGGTGGTGGCACAGATTGCCGGAAAGACGGTGCGGGTGCTGGATGAGATCGTGCTAGGCCGCGCCACGACGCGGCAGGCGTGCGACGAATTCCACGCGCGCTATCGGAATCACTGCGGGGGAGTGGTGATCTACGGCGACGCGTCGGGGGGGCGGCAGCAGACGACGGGCAGTTCCGACTACCAGATCATCCAGGCGTATTTCCGGCAGGCAGGCTATCCGCGCTGGGAGTACAAGGTGCCGAAGGCGAACCCGCCAGTGCGGGACCGGGTGATGCTGGTGAACGCCAAGCTGCGGTCGGCCAGCGCGGAAGTGCATTTGCTGATCGACCGCAAATGCAAGGGGCTGGCGAAGGACTTCGAGCAGGTGGTTTACAAGCCGGAGAGCACGATAGTGGACAAGGAGCGCGACAAGCAGTTGACGCACCTTTCCGACGCGCTGGGGTACCTGGTGTGGCAAGAGTGCCGCGAGATGCCGCCGGCCGGGTTTCGAGATCAGAGGTTGCTGTAGCAGGGGGCTGGGAATGTGGGAACGGCCTGGCCACGGGGTGGCCGGCTTCAGCGGGCTGCCGCAACACGGCCTGAAGGCCGTGCCACTTCGAGATCAGAGGTTGCTGTAGGAGGGGGCTGGGAAGGTGGCAACCGCTGGCCTCGGGCTCGGCGGCTTCAACGGGCTGCCGGAACACGGCCTGAAGGCCGTGCCACTTTTGGGGAAGAAGCGCGGACAGGCCGGGAGGCCTGTCCCGCCAGGCAGGAGCGAAGCGAGTCAAGGAGACGCCAAGGTGAATGAGATCGAGCGCGAGCATCCAGACTACATGAGCAGGAAGGCCATGTGGCGGACGTACCGGGACTTGTACTCCGGGGGCATGCAACTGAAGGCGAACGCCGCCGAGTACCTGAGCCGCAGACAAAAGGAGCCGGGTGACGTTTTTGGCGAGCGGCTGAGTCACGTGTTCTATGAGAATTACCTGGGTTCGATCGTCGACTGGTACGCGGCGACGCTGTTCCGGCGCGAACCGCTGCTGACAGTGGAAGGGGTCAACGAGAACGGCCGGCGGTTCTTCTCGGAGTTCACCGAGGACTGCGACTTAAAGGGAACGAGCCTGACGGACCTGTACCGGCGGCGGTTCGTGGAAGCGCTGGTGCTGGGCAAGAGCTTCCTGCTGCTGGATTTTCCGCGAACGGAAAAGCCGGCCAGCAACCGGGCCGAAGAGGAGGCGCTGGGGGCGTCGCGGGCTTACCTGGTCGAGTGTCCGGTGGAAGACGTGATCAACTGGAGCACCGACGAGCGGGGGAACTACTCGTGGGTGGTGATCCGGTCGACGATACAGCGTCAAGACCGGGTAGAAAGCGCGCACTCGACGAAGGAAACGCGGTGGTCTTACTACGACCGGGAGACATACCGGATATACCGGCGGCGGGAAGGCGGGGAGGACCCCAGCGACATCCAGTTGATTGCCGAGGGACGGCATGCGCTGGCGAAGCAATTGCGGGTGCCGCTGTTCGAGTTGAGCGTTTCCGAGGGGTTGTGGCTGATGAACAAGGCGGGGCTGCTGCAACTGGAGCACTTCAACAAATCGAACGCGCTGGCCTGGGCGCTCAGGATGGGGTTGTTCGCGATGCCGGTGGTGTACTCGGACCGGGAGTGGAAGCAGATAGTGGGCGAATCGTACTACATCCAACTGGCTCCGGGGGACAGGTTCGGGTGGACGGAACCGGAGGGCAAAGTCTACCAGGTGGCGGCCGAGAATCTGAACCGGCTCAAAGAGGAGATCTATCGGGTCTGCTATCTGATGACGCAGGCGGGGGGATCGCTATCGAGTCCGGCGGCGCAGTCCGGGCTGAGCAAGCAGAGGGATTTCGCGATCACGCAGGAGGTGCTGCGGGCATACGGGGACGCGGTGAAGGACTCGATGAAGCGGGTGTTGAAGTCGGTTGAAGCCGCGCGCGAAGACGGACTGACGATCGATGTCTCGGGGCTGGACGAATTCGACATCGGCGACTTCAGCGGGGAACTGGACGATGCCGAGAGGCTGCTGAGGCTGGGGGTGCAGTCGAAGACGTTGCGGCGCGAGGTGTTCAAGAAGCTGTCCTTCAAGTACCTGTGCGACATGCGGCAGGGGGTCAAGGACCAGATCTCGAGAGAGATCGACGAGTGGCTGGACGGGGCGGAGGTCTGATCACGGCCTGAAGGCTGGGGCACCGAGCACAGCCTGAAGGCTGGGGCACCGAGCACAGCCTGAAGGCTGTGCTACCTCACAGGCTGAAGGCTGGGCTACCGAGACAGGAGGAGACGATGGAAGAGACAAAGAGCGAGAAGCAGGGAGGGGTCGCGACGGACGTTAGCGTCCGGGCGATCGTACGCGAAGCGATTCAGGAGTTCATCTCGACCGAGCAGACCAAGGCCGAGCCGGCCTACAAGGCGGAGCTGCTGGAGGAGCGCAAGCGCCGCGAGCTGCTGGAGCGGCGGGTGAACGAGTTGAGCGAAGAGGCGCGGCGGAGCCGGCAGATGGCCGAGGAAGCGGAGCGAAGCTCGGCGATCCGGTCGGAATTGCAGCGGATAGGCGTGGCGAAGGTGGATCTGGCGTTCCGGGCGGTGAAGGACGACGTGGTCCGGACCGAGGACGGGCGGTTGGTGGCTCGAGGGCCGCAGGGAGAGGTTTCCCTGAAGGACCACCTGGCGCAGTTTGTGCATGAGAATCCGGAGTTGTTACCGGCGCGGATTTCCGGGGGCAGCGGTGCGGCCTCGGGGCACCGGGCGGCGCCGGCAACCAGTGTCGGGATCGACATCGAGAAGATCCGGCCGGGGATGAGTGCGGAAGAGCTCGACGCGGTGCGGCGGGAGATCGCACGGATCGCGTCGCAGTCGATGCGCGGACTTTAAGCCGCCGGTCCGGCGGCCGGTGCGCGGCGGCCCATTGGGCGCCCCGGGCACCCCGGGCGCAGCGGGGCCGGACGGGTGGCGAGAGGAAAGGTCGGGATTCACGGTCTGAAGGCCGTTGCACCGACCCGAAAGGCAGTTAAGAAAAGGAGAAACAGATGGCAGCTATTACGTCAGCCAATGTGGCGAACGCGATCGTCAAGCTGGTGGCGGCCGACGCCTTGCCGGCCTTAATGGGGAACCTGGTGATGGGGAACCTGGTGAACCGGGATTTCGAACCGTCGCTGGCGCAGGCGGGCGACACGGTCAACGTGCCGATTCCGCCGGTGCTGGTGGCAAGCAACCTAGCCGAGGGGGGCACGGTGCAGACGCAGAACCCGAATCTGGGGAACGCGCAAATCGTGCTGAACACGCATGCCGAGGCGACCTTCCTGATACCGGACGTGACCAAAGTTCTGGCGGTTCCGGACCTGCTGTCGTTGTACATGCAGCCGGCGGTGGTGGCGCTGGCCGAGAAGATCGAATCGGACCTGATGGCGCTGTACTCGCAGTTCACGGCGAACGCCACGCTGGGCGGGGCGGCCACACCGATCACGGAGGCGACCATCGACGCGGCCGAAACGGCGCTGTTCCAGGCGAAGGTGCCGGCGAGCCAGCCGAAGTATTTGGTGGTGGATGCGAACAGCTACTCGGCGCTGCGGCAGATTCCGCGCTTCAGCGAGTTCGGCAACACGGGCGAGGCGGGTCTGAGGGCGCTGGTGGACGGCTCGGTCGGAAAGATCAAGGACTTCTTCGTGTTCCGTTCGCAGTTCGTGGCGAAGACCGGATCGAGTCCGATCTCGACGCACAACCTGGCGTTCGCCAAGAGCGCGATCGGCCTGGTGGTTCGGCGATTGCCGCAGCCGTTGCCGGGCACGGGGGCGGCGGCGGAGTACGCGGAACTGGGCAACTTCGGGATGCGAGTGGTGATGACTTACCAGCCGAACACGCTGGCCCAGCAGTTCACGGTCGACGTTCTGTACGGTTGCGCGGTGCTTCGCAACGCTCACGGCGTGCGAGTGACGAGCTAGGGAAGGGACACAGCCTGAAGGCTGTGCCACCAGGAAGGGACACAGCCTGAAGGCTGTGCCACCAGGAAGGGACACAGCCTGAAGGCTGTGGCACTATGGGCTCCCTGACGGTCGCGGCTCAGACATAGGCCGCGGGCGTCAGGGGGTGCCGAGAGGTTTGTTTCACAGCCTGAAGGCTGTGCCAGTCAGGGGCGGGAAAGGAACCAACTCAAGATGGACTTGAAGGCTTACTACGAGAAACTCCGGCGAATCGAGGCGGAGATGACTGACCGCGACGTAGTGGTGGTCAGTCTGGAGACTCCGGACGGCGGAAAGCCCGGCGTGAAGATCGAGGTGCCGAGGGAAATCGCGGCGAAGCTGATCGTGGAGAGCCGCGCGCGCCTGGCGAGCGAGGAAGAGGCAGCCGTCTTGCGGGCCGAAACGGTCGAGACAAAGCGGCTGGCGGATCAGGCAGCCGCGGCGAGCCGGATGCAGCTTACGGTGCTGTCGGACGCGGACATGAAGACGTTGAAAGGGCGCCAGCGGGCCCGGAAATCGTGAGCAGAACACCATGGCGCTCTATACCGACGGCAGCATTTCGAACCTCTCGGATCTGCGCGATCAGGAGACGGGGATATTGGACACGGCCCACGCCGAGGGCGTGGATCTGACGACCAAGCTGCGGCTGGCGCAGGAAGAGATCGGCGTTGAGGTGGTGGCGTTTCTGCTGGACCACGGAGGGGGCGTGAGCAGCGAGGAATCGCTGCGGCGGCTGAGTAACGTGGTGATCACCCTCGCGCTCAAGCAATGGCACACTTTCCACACGCTGGAACTGGCTTACCGCGACCTCTACTACAACCAGTACAACGACCGCTACGCGGAGAAGTGGAAAGAGTACGGCCGGCTGGCAAGGGCGGTGGCGGTATTACTGTTCGACACGGGGGTGGGAATCGCCTCCGACCCAATGGGGCGGGCGGCGACGCCGGATCTGAGCTGGACGCCTGGGAGCATGAGCGCGGGGACTTACTACGTCCGCGTGTCCTGGGTGACAGCGACAGGGACGGAAGGCGGGGCGAGCGAAGCGGTCGCGCTGGTGACCGCGGAGGGCTCGCAACTTGTGGTGACGCCTTCGTCACAGCCTGAAGGCTGTGTCACTGCGGGATGGAACGTATACGTGGGCGGCGGCCCAGAGGGCACCCCGGATGAGACGGCGTTGCAGAATGACGCGCCGCTGGCTCCGGACAGCACCTGGACGATGCCGGTGACGGGCCTGCGCGCAGGGCGAGGGCCTTCGGACGGACAGAGTCCGGACCTGTACGTGAAGGTCAGCCGGACATTTCGGAGGGGCTAGGCGATGGCGCAAGTGGGGAGCGTAGGAGCGCGGAAACTGGTTCAGATGCTGGCGGGCGGCGACGGCCTGCCGGCGAGCGTGGCGGCGGTTGCCGAGGCGGCGAACGAGAGCCTGCAACCGATCGGCGCGGCGCAGATTGTGGCGCAGAACGTGGCGGCGGAACTGATCGAGCGCAGCAGCACGGTGCGGTATCCGGCGGTGCACGTTTACTGCGAGAAGCTGTCGAACACGCTGCGGGAGAAGTTTCGCACGTTTTCCGGCAAGGCGCACCTGGCGATGGAGGTGCGGTCGTCGCAGGACCGGCTGGAAGGTCTGGAGAGGCAGGTCCAGCTTTACGTGGACGCGGTGACCGCGGTCCTCGACCGGCGCCGGGGCGATTGGGGCGACGGGCTGTTCTACGGCGGGGGATACGAGGCGGCGTTCGGTCCGGTGAAGCGAGGCGGGAAGAACTACGTGCAGACGGCAAAGATCACGATCGAGGTAGACGTGAGCATTCAGTAAAGCAAGAAAGGGTTCGGCTCAGACGATGGCTTGCTACATATCATCCAATGACAATCGATTCTACGTAGCCGCAGAGTCGAGCTTCGGGGCGGTGGCGGCGGTAACGGCCGAGAACCGCATTCCGGCGATTCGGCTAGCGGCGCGGCAGCGCATAGAGCGCGCCGAGCGAAGGGACAAGTCGGGCGGGCGCACGTTCGTGGGGATACCGAGCGGAGTGCGACGCGGCACGACATTCGAACTGGCGACCTACATGACCAGTTGGGACAACCCCCCGGCCGAGCCGGCGTACGGTGCGCTGTTCGGCGCCGCGCTGGGCGGTGCGGCGGCGGTATTTGGGGGAGGGACGGTGGCTGGGGCGGGCGACAAAACGCTCGAATTCACGGCGCCGCACGGCCTGACGCCGGGGCAGGCGGTGACCAGCAACGGCGAGCTTCGGTTCGTGGAGGCACTCGTGGATGCGCAGACGGTGCAGCTCAACGCGCCCTTCACGGTGGAACCAGCGGCGGGCGCGACGGTTGGGGCGACGGTGACCTACGCGCCGGCGACGCGGCTGACGAGTGTGAGTCTCTACGACTGCTGGAGCCCGACGGAGGCGGTGCAGAGGATTGTAGCCGGAGCGGCGATCGACCGGATGCGAATCAAGGTGAACGGCGATTACCACGAATTCGAGTTCAGCGGCGGGGCCTCGGACCTGATCGACAACTCCAGCTTCGCGGACGGGCAGGGCGCGCTGACCGCATTTCCGGAGGAGCCGGAGGTGGAAGGACTGAACTACGCGATCGTGCCCGGCCACCTTGGGCAGGCGTGGATTGGAGTGGATCCCAACCGGATGCACACTCTGACGAGCGCGGAATTGACTCTGGACAACGACCTGGACCTGCGGAGCCGCGAGTTCGGTTCGGCCGTGCCCCGGTGCATCGTCGGCGGCAGGCGGACGGTGTCGCTGGATTTCAGCGTGTTCTGCAACGAGGCGGAATCGATGATCGCGCTGTATCAGGCGTCGCGACAACGATCGCCGATGGGCGTGATGTTCCAACTCGGCCAGCAGGAAGGGCAACTGTTCGGCGTGTACCTGAAGAGCGTGGTTCCGGAAGTGCCCGAGTTTGACGACGGCGAGACGCGGCTTCAGTGGCGGTTCAGCAACTGCCGCGCGCAAGGGACCTTCAACGATGAGCTATTCGTCGCATTCGGATGACGCGGTGCGCTACGAGAGCGCTCTAAGGCTGGTGTCGGCGTCGACGCCCGGAGTTCACTTCACGATTCGGAAGATCTCATTCGGGCGCCGCACGGAGCTTCTCCGGAGGGTCCGGGAACTAACGAGGAAGGTCGAGTTTCTGGAAGCCGGGCAGCGCCTGGCGTCACGGTCTGAAGGCCGTGCCACCGATGTTGTTTTCGGAGAGGCGCTGGGGGAGCGGGCCGAGGCGGCGTTGCTGGGCCGCGAGGCGGACCGGGTCTATCTGGAGTGGGGACTGGTGAGCGTGGAAGGGCTGGAGATCGACGGAGAAGCCGCCACGCTCGAGGGCCTGATTGCGAGCGGGCCCGAGCCGCTGTGCGATGAGATTCTTCGCGCCATCCAGGCGGAGTGCGGTCTGAGCGCGGAAGAACGAAAAAACTGATTGTCGCCTTCCATTTTCAGTTTGCCAGCCAGGCCGGGTGGAAGTGCGAAGAATGCAGGAAGAACGGTCTGGAAGCCAAGCGGCGGTGCGGATGGCTGGCGGAGACGCAACGGGGGGCTGCAAAGATAGTCTGGGTGCGCCGGCGAGTGTTTCTGGACACCTGCCCGAGGTCCTTCGTTTCGGCCGAGAGCATCGGCCTGGTGGAAGCATTTGGGGCATGGAAGCTGGTCGGGAGCGGCGACTTCGCCAGCCTGCCGGCGAGGACCGCGGATGCGTTTTGTGTCCTGGAGAACGAACTGAGAGCGGAAATAAACAATGGCACAGAATGACTGGCAAGACGCGTTGGACGCCCTGGTGAAAAGATCCGGGGGGAGTATGAGCGGGAACGGGAGCGACCTGGCTGCTCTGCTTGGCGGGCCGGCGGGCGCCCCGGCGGCGGGGCTGGACTCCCAGGCGGGGTCCGCCGGCAACGCAGCGGAGTTGACCGAGCGACTGCTGGCGGGTGTCGCGGGGAAGCTGAGCGAACAGGCGAGCAGCCTGGGAGAGAAGCTGAGCGAGTTGGCGCGCGTGAGCCAGTCGCAGGCGCGAACGCTGGAAGACAATACGGCGGCCCTGGGACAGAACACCTTGTCGCGGGTGGGCGAGGCGGTGAAATCGGCGGTGAGCTCGATCGGCGGATTCAGCGCGCTGTCGATGGGCCCCGCCTTGCTACCGCTGATCACCGGGATTGCGAAGCTGTTCGGCGGGAGCAAGGCGGAGACGGCGTCATCTCCGGCGGCCGCCTTCGCGTTGCCGGCGGCGCTGCGGGTGGAAGCGGGGATGGGGAGCGGGGGCGGGCCCACAGGGCGCCCCGGCGGGGTCAACTACGACGGCAACGGCGCGCCTCGCTTCGACACGCGGAGGGTTTCCGAGAGCGCCCCGCAAATCAATATCCAAGTGCAGGCGATGGACAGCCGTTCGTTCATGGACCACAGCGAGGAGATTGCCCGCGCGGTTCGAGCGGCGATGCTGGAGTCGCACATGTTGAGCGACGTGGTAAGCGAGTTTTGAGCACGGCCCACAAGAGGCAGGCGAAAGCGCCTGTCCCAGTGTGCCCAGCATGGGCAGAATCTATCGAGATGAAAGGATCTCGACGGAGTTGATGACGACAACCGTAGCGAAACCGCAAGGCGTAAAGCTGAAAGAAGCGGATAGCAAACCTTCCG
>Ga0315273_10005640_pt1 | contig 15501 bp, 13 predicted proteins | sample YL17G02_0_MG_FD_205753 | JGI IMG/M metagenome (GOLD analysis project Ga0315273, IMG submission 205753) | Sediment microbial communities from Yellowstone Lake, YNP, Wyoming, USA - YL17G02_0 | ecosystem: Environmental > Aquatic > Freshwater > Lake > Sediment | place: USA: Wyoming | collected...
TTCCTTCATTACACCTTCCCCGGCAACCGGCGGCTGAAACGACCGCCCGGCTGCTGTTGTACCCGGCCCTCGAGCTCGAGGATCAGCAGCATCGAGGCGACTGCACCGGCTTTCAGGCCCGTCCGGAACACGAGAATGTCGAGTCCAGCCGGCTCGAAGCCGAGCGCATCTAACAGGATTTCATACTCCTTGTCCAACGGCGGGGCACGGAGATCAACCCCTGCAGGAGGCGTTTGCTGCGCAATCCTTTTAATTTCGCCGATGATCGGTTCAAGTTCGGCGAAAATATCGTCCACGCTTTCGACCAGCCGCGCGCCCTGGCGCAACAGGCGGTGGCATCCCCGGACCATCGGGTTGTGAATGGACCCTGGAATGGCGAATACCTCGCGCCCCTGGTCGGCGGCCAGCCGGGCCGTGATCAGCGACCCGCTCTGGAGGGCCGCCTCGACCACGAGCGTCCCGACGGCCAGACCGCTGAGAATCCTGTTGCGGCGCGGAAAATTGTGCTTGAGCGGTGGGGTGCCGATGGCCAGGTCGGTGACGATGGCGCCTTGCCGCCCGCTGATCTCCCGCGCGAGCGCTGCGTTCTCCCGGGGGTAGATCGCATCCAGGCCGCGGCCCACCACTGCGACGGTGCGTGCGCCCGCGTTCAACGCACCGCGGTGCGCGGCGGCGTCGATGCCGAGCGCCAGCCCACTCGTGATGGCGAGCCCCGCCTGCGCCAGGTGCAGCGCGAATTGAGTGGCTGTATCGCGACCGAGGGCGGTCGGATTGCGACTGCCGACAATCGCAAGTTGCGGCAGGCAGAGCGCCAGGGGGTCGCCTTCGACGTACAACACCAGCGGCGCGTCGGGAATCTGCGCCAGCAGCGGCGGGTATTCCGCGGAGCCCCAGGTGACAAGCCAGCGATTTGCTGCGCCGTGCAGCCAGCCGAGGTCGTTTTCGAGCGCTGCGCAGTCGGGTTGCAGGAGGGCCTGGATCGCGGACCTGCCGAGTCCGATGGACGCGAGCGCTGAGCGCGTTTCACGCGTGAGGTCGATGGGCGATGCACCCTGCGCGAGCCAGTCCTGCAGCTGTCCGGCGTGCAGGCCGGGCGCCTGCGCAAGCGCCAGCCAGCGTTTCGGGTCGTCCATAGGCAAAGAGCCTACCGGGGGTCATTCCCGGCAGGCTCCTGCAAATCTGGGCTGAACGCAGAGAACTGCGTTCAACCTGTGCGTCAGTGCCCGAAGTTGGTGCTGCCGCTTTCCGTGTGGCCGTGCCTCGGGCTCGCGATGAAGTCGCCGCGGCGGATGATCTGGGTCGACTGCATCACCAGGCCATAGCTCATGCGGTCCTTCACCGTGAACAACATGATGGTCCCGCTGCGCTCGTCCGGCAGGCGCACCTGGTCGTAGTTCGCCGTGTAGGCCGACCAGTTCTGGCGGTCGAACCGGTCGCGAACGACCTCGCCTCGGTAGAAGACGCCCAGCAGGTTGCCTGGAGCGAGGCCGTGACGCTTGCCGCGGTTGATCGCGACCACCTGGTACTTGCCGGCGACGTAGATGCCATCGACGATGGCCATGATCTGGCCGAGGATCGCGTCGTTCGACGGTGCCGACAGCACGAAGTCCGCGCCGATGTCGGCCTGCGCCGGGAAGACCCTGTCGCCCTGCATGATCTCGCGGCCGGTCTCGAGCACGTGCATGTGCGTGAGCGGTTCTTCGCGCCGCATCTTGAATATCGAATCCTTGCCAGGCACCACGGCGCCGGAGGACTGGATGACCTCGCCGAGGCCTGCGAAATGCCCGATGTAGCCGAGCAGGTCGCCGTCGTCCGGATCACGCAGTTGTTCGCCGACGTTGATGATGTTGTAGCGCATGCCAGCCGCCGGGTTGTCGAGCCCGCGCCCGTAGACCTCGTTGGTCGTCGAACCGACGACGTGCCGGTCGCGTATGCCGACGATGTACGGCGCGTTCCTGACCTGGTCCCTGTCGAGCAGGCTCGGGCGGCCGACGAAGTTCATCAGCAGGTCGTAGGGAATTGCGCGGATCGCGCCATCGAGCTCGGAGGTGCGAATCTCGGGCGACAACCGCATGGCGTTGGTGGCTTCGAGCGAAACGCGCGGTTTGCCGTCGACGTAGCTGAAATACAGCACGTCGCCCGGATAGATCAGGTGCGGGTTGCGGATCGACGGGTTGACGTACCAGATTTCCGGCCAGTACCAGGGATCCTTGAGGTACATGCCCGAAATGTCCCACAGCGTGTCGCCTTTCTTGACGACATAACGCTCGGGAGCGGTCGGTGAGATCGGCACGGACATCGAGCGGCCCGCCTCGGCTTGCGCCAGGGCCGCCTGTGGAATGGCGGTTCCTGCCCCGCTGCCTGTGACGGCAATGGCTAGCAGCAGCGCGCGCATCCAGCGCCGCGGGCGCAGCGATGTTGACGACTCAGGTCGAAGGTTACGATCCATCCCTCTCTCCATCGGGTATCGGGGTCGCGACCGTCGCCTTATAATCCAGGCTGCCCGGCGGCCGCTGCCGACCACGTCTCAGTCGCGCCATTCCGCTGACAGGTGGCGGCTGTCCAGCGGCCCATTGTCGATCATTAAATTCAAGCGCGACATAACTTTAGCAGTATTTTCAAAAGAATGGCGAAGCTCACCATCCTCGAATATCCAGACCCTCGACTGCGTACCAAAGCGGCGCCGGTCGAGCGCGTGGGCGCGGAGCTCGGGCAGGTGATCGACGACATGTTCGAGACCATGTATGCCGCGCCGGGTATCGGCCTCGCGGCGACGCAGGTCGACTTCCACCAGCGCCTCGTGGTGATGGACGTCAGCGAGGACAAGTCGAGGCCGCTGGTCCTCATCAATCCCGAGATCATCGAGCGGTCGGGTGCGCTCGAAATCGAGGAAGGCTGCCTGTCGGTCCCCGGCGTGTTCGACACCCCGACGACCCGCTCCGAAAAGATTCGCGTGCGCGCCCTTGGCCGCGACGGCAAGCCGCTCGAACTCGAGGCCGACGGCTTGCTCGCCATCTGCATCCAGCACGAGCTCGATCACCTCGAAGGCAAGCTGTTCGTCGATTACCTCTCCGAGCTCAAGCGCAACCGCATACGCAAGAAGCTCGAGAAGGAAAAGCGCAATCGTCCGGCCACGGCCGAGGGCGTCCGGACTCCCGCCCTCTGATGCAACCCTTGCGCATCGTCTTCGCCGGCACGCCAGAGTTTTCGGTGCCGGCCTTGCAGGCATTGCACGATGCAGGGCACGCCATCGTTGCGGTCTGCACGCAGCCCGACCGGCCGGCGGGGCGCGGCCGTGAAGTCACTTCGAGCGCCGTGAAACAACGGGCGCTCGCGCTCGGAATACCGGTCGAGCAGCCACCCACGCTCAAGTCGCCCGAGGCGCAGCAGCGGCTGGCGGCGTACGCGCCCGACCTCATGGTCGTCGTGGCGTACGGGTTGATCCTGCCGCAGGCGGTGCTCGATCTGCCGCGGCTGGGCTGTCTCAACATCCACGGCTCGCTGCTGCCGCGCTGGCGCGGCGCAGCCCCGATCCAGCGTGCCGTGCTTGCCGGTGACGAGCGCACCGGAGTTTCGATCATGCTGATGGACGCCGGGCTCGACACGGGGCCGGAGCTGCTGCGGCGCGAACTCGCGATCGGACCGCGCGAGACAGGCGGCGAGCTGCACGATCGACTCGCGCCGCTCGGTGCGCAGGCTATCGTCGAAGCAGTGCAGGGCTGGGCAACAGGCTCGCTGACCGCCACGCCGCAACCGGCAGATGGCGCGACTTACGCCGCGAAAATCCGCAAGGACGAGGCGCGCATCGACTGGTCGCAGTCTGCCGTTGAGATCGATCGCCAGGTGCGCGCCTTCATCCCCTGGCCGGTCGCAGAGACGCGGCTCGGTGACGCGCAGGTGCGCATCTGGGAAGCGCGCCCGGTGACCGCGGAGTTCGCCGCAGAACCCCACGCCATGCCGGGCGTCATCGTAAACGCAGCGGACGGGCGTATCGTCGTCGCCACCGGTGACGGCCTGCTCGAACTGCTGACACTGCAGTTTCCCGGTCGCAAGCCGCTCAAGGCCCGCGACATTCTCAACTCCAGGCCGCTGGGCGGCGAACGCTTCGGCGAGGTGATTGCATGAGCGCGCCCACGGGTCCGGCGGAAGTGCGTGCGTCTGCGGCGATCATCGTCGCGGCCGTCCTCGACGAAGGACGCTCGCTCGACGACCTGCTCGCCGTCGAAAACGACGAAGGCTCGGCGCGCGGACTCAAGCGCTCGTTGTGCTACGGCACCTTGCGCTGGCACGTGCGGCTGGCGGCGGTGCTCAATGTGCTGGCGACGCGTTCACCGGACCAGCTCGCGCCGCGGCTGCGGGCGCTGATCGAGATCGGCCTGTTCCAACTGGTCGCCGGCGAGACCGCGGCGCATGCCGCCGTTTCGGAAACCGTGAGTGCCGCCAAGGTGCTTGGGTTCGAGCAGGCGGCCGGGTTCGTCAACGCGATCCTGCGGCGGTTCCAGCGCGAACAGGCGGACATCCTGCACGCGATCGACCGCGACGTGGCACTGCGCACCGCGCATCCACGCTGGTTCGTCGATGCGCTGCGCACGGACCGCGGCGAGGCCGCCCTGGCCGCGCTGGAGGCCAATAATGCGCACCCGCCCCTGTGGGTGCGCGTGAACAGCATGCGTGGCGACGTGGCCTGGGCAAAGGGCGAGCTGGAGGCCGCGGGATTCACGGTCACGCCGCACCCGCTCGCACGCGATGCATTGCAGGTGGCGCCGCCCGCCGACGTGCGCTCACTGCCGGGTTTCATGGATGGGCGCCTTTCGGTGCAGGACGCAGCCGCCCAGCTGGCCACCGAACTCCTCGACCCGCAGGAAGGCGAACGCATCCTGGACGCCTGCGCGGCGCCGGGGGGCAAGACCTGTCACGTGCTCGAGCGGACCAACGGCAATGCCGACGTCACTGCCCTCGACGTGTCCGAGCCGCGGCTGCAGCGCATCCGCGAAAACCTCGAGCGGCTCGGGCTGCAGGCCAACCTGGTGGCGGCGGACGTCGAGAATGTCCGCGGCTGGTGGGACGGCCGACCCTACGACCGGGTCTTGCTGGACGTGCCGTGCTCGGCCACCGGGGTCATCCGACGGCATCCCGACATCAAAGTCCTCAGGCGAGCCAAGGACATCCCGACCCTGGCGCGGAAGCAGGCGAACCTCCTCACGGCAGCGTGGGGGGTGGTCAAGCCGGGCGGTCGGCTGCTGTACACCAGTTGTTCGGTGCTGGCGGCCGAAAACGAGCGTGTCGTCGCGGCGTTCCTGGCCCGGACACCCGGTGCCCGGGACCTGACGCCCGAACTGACGGCCAGCTGGCCCTCGCGCCCTGCCGGGGCGGGGCCCGGGTACCAGGTCCTGCCCGGGGAGACCGGCATGGACGGGTTCTATTATGCTTGCCTGAGCAAGCCGCTATGATTGTTGGAAATGAGCTACAGGGGCCCCTCCATCTTGCGCAAATCGCCATTTTTGGCGAGGTGTTCCGCGTGGTTGGCGCTGTGCTTAATTGCAACGGCGGTGCCGGTCGCGCACGCGGCGGATGAGTCGCAGCTGACGATTCGCGAAGTCCAGGCCTCGCTCGACGAGGGCGTCTACGAACTCGATGTGAAGCTGGATCTCACTTTGCCGGACGGCGCGCGCAAGGCCGTCGAATCCGGCCTGACGCTGCGACTCACTTACGAAATTACCGTCGATCGCGTGCGTCGCTACATGCCGGACGCCGGCATTGCGGCCCTCGAGCAGCGCTACGAGGTGAGCTACCACGCGCTGAGCCAGCGCTACCTCGTCAAAAACCTCAACACCGGCGAGCAGCAGGATTTCGGCTCACTGCAGGCTGCGCTCGATCGCGTCAGCGATCTCCGCGGACTGCCGGTGATCGACGCCGCGCTGGTTTCCAACGGGCCGGTCTACGAAGGCCGCATCCGAGCCGTTCTCGGGATGAACACCGCGCCCGACGTCTTTGGCTGGCTGCTGTTCTGGACGGACGACTGGAGCGCCGAGAGCAACTGGAAGACATGGACGCTTCGACCCTGAAACGCGCTGCCACCGCGGTGACCATGGGTCTCGGCGGCCTGCTCTGGCTTGCGGCCATCCTGTTCATGGCGCAGACGGCGCAGAATTCGGAGCAGTTCAGCCGGCTGCATCCCTGGATCCTCGGGATCAACATCGCCGGCCTCGTGGTGCTGGTCGGGCTGCTGGCCACCAAGCTCACGCAGCTGATCCGTGACTGGCGCGGCCACGTCATCGGCTCACGGCTCAAGGCGCGCATGGTCTGGATCTTCGGCGTGCTCGCCACGCTGCCGATCCTGCTCGTCTATTTCTTCGCGGTGCAGTTCCTGAGCAAGGGCATCGACAGCTGGTTCAACGTCGAGATCCGCAAGAGCCTGGACGACGCCCTGGTGCTCTCACGTTCCGCGCTCGAAGTGCGCATGCGCGATCACCTTGCGGATTCGGAACTGATCGCCCAGGAGATGGGTGTTGCCGGCGCGTCGATGCCGGGCCTGCTCGAGACGATGCGCCGCAAGGTCGGCGCCATCGAACTCACGGTCGCGACACTGTCCGGCCGCGTCATCGCGGTCAGCAAGGGACTTTCTTCGGACATCGTTCCCGAGAACGTTCCGGACGAAGTGTTGCTGCAGGTGCGACAGGGACAGCCATTCGTCAGCCTCGAGCCGCAGCAGGAAGGCGGCTACCTGATTCGCACTGCCGTACCCATCGGCGGTGAGCCGATGCAGGGTGGTGAACGGCTGCTGCTGCAGAGCATGTACCCCGTCGCGGAGCGACTCGGCGCGCTCGCGGATACGGTGCAGGCGGCCTACAAGCAGTTCGGCGAGAAGGACTACCTGCGCCGGCCGCTCAAGGCGAGTTTCATCCTCACGCTGACCGTCGTGCTGCTGCTGTCGCTGCTCGCTGCGTGGTACGGCGCGATCTTCACTGCCCAGCGGCTCGTGCAGCCGATCCAGGATCTCGTGCAGGGCACGCGCGCAGTGGCGCAGGGCGACCTCGACACGAAGCTGCCCCTCACGTCGCACGACGAGATGGGATTCCTCGTGCATTCGTTCAACGACATGACCAAGCGGCTGCGGCGTGCCCGCGAAGACCAGCGCCGCGCGCAACTGGCGGTGGAGACCGAGCGCGCCAAGCTCGCGGTCATCCTGGCGCGCCTGTCGACGGGCGTGATTTCACTCGAGCCTGATTGGCGGGTGCGCACGGCAAACCGTGCGGCGGCGATGATCCTGGGAGAAGACATCGAAGCGCGCGTGGGCGCGCCGTTTGGCGCCGCCGGCGCGGAGGCCCCGAACCTCGCGCGCCAGTTCGCCGAAGCCTGCCAGCAGCGCTTTGCGAGTGGCTCGGTCGAATGGCGCGAGCAGTTCACGTTCCAGACCGGTGCCGGGCGCCGCATCCTGATGTGCGCGTGCACGCCGCTGCCGGTCGAAGGCGATGCGCCGGGCGGCTACGTGCTCGTGTTCGACGACATCACCGTGATGCTGCAGGCGCAGCGCGAGGCCGCATGGGGCGAGGTGGCCCGCCGTCTCGCGCACGAGATCAAGAACCCGCTCACGCCGATCCGCCTTTCGGCCGAGCGCCTGCGGCACAAGTTGCTGCCGGGCATGACCGATCCCAAGGACGTGCAGATGCTCGAGCGCGCGACCGAGACTATCGTGCAGCAGGTCGAGGCGATGAAGGAAATGGTCAATGCGTTCAGCGAATATGCGCGTGCGCCGCGGCTCGAGATGGCCACGGTCGACCTCAACAAGATGGTGACCGAGGTCAGCGACCTCTACCGCGCACAGGGAGCGATCCGCGGGGTGCGCCTCAAGGTCGAACTCGACCCGGGGATCGATACCGTGGTTGCAGACCCCGGCCGTCTGCGACAATTGCTCAACAATCTGCTCACGAACGCGGTCGAGGCGCTCGAAGGGCAGGCCGATGGTTCGATCGCAGTGTCGACGCGGCGCGTCGAGCGTGGCGAATCTGACGTGGCGCGCATCACGGTGGAGGACAATGGGCCCGGGTTCCAGCGCGAGCTGATCGGGCAGGTGTTCGATCCGTACGTGACCACCAAGACCAAAGGTACCGGGCTGGGACTCGCGATCGTCCGCAAGATCGTGGAAGAACACGGCGGGCACATCGAGGCTGACAATCGCGCCGCCGGCGGCGCACAGGTTCGTATCGATCTGCCGCTGCGTGACGCAGCGGCGGACACGGCGCTCAGGCGCGGCAGGTTGGAGTCAAGGAGAGAACGCGCATGACCAACGCGCGGATACTCGTCGTCGACGACGAGAACGACATCCGGGAACTCGTCCGGGAAATACTCTCGGAGGAAGGCTACACCGTCGAAACTGCGGGCAATGCTGCGGAGGCTCGCGCCGCATGCGCGCAGCAGGCGCCGGACCTCGTGTTGCTCGATATCTGGATGCCCGACACCGATGGCATCAGCCTGTTGCGCGAGTGGCAGCAGTCACAGGTGCTCACGGCGCCGGTCGTCATGATGTCCGGTCACGGCACGGTCGAAACCGCCGTCGAAGCCACGCGACTCGGCGCGATCGACTACGTCGAGAAGCCGCTCTCGCTGGCCAAGCTGTTGCGGACCGTCGCGCGCGCGCTCGAGGAAGGCAAGCGCCGGCAGCGAGCCACGCGGACGCTCGTGCCACCGTTGATTGCACCGGTGGGCCGCAGTCGCCTGATGCGCGACCTGCGCGAGAAAGTGAAACAGATCGCGCCGCACGAAGCTCCGGTGCTGGTGCTCGGCGAACCGGGAACGGGTCGCGAAGCCTTCGCCCGGTACATTCACGCGCTGAGTGCGCGTTCCGCCGGTCCGATCATCAGCCTGTTCGCCGGAGCGGTCACGGATGGCAACGCCGAAGATGTGCTGCTCGGGGTCGAAAACGCGAGCGGCGTGACCGCGGGCCTGCTCGAGCAGGCGCAGGGTGGCGTGTTGTTCATCAACGGCCTCGAGGACCTGCCGCAGGGTGCACAGCGGTTGCTGCTCGCCGTGCTCGAGTCGGGCACGTACCTGCGCAAGGGCGGCCGCGCGCCGCTGCGGTTCGACGTGCGCATTCTATCGTCCGCGCAGCCCGGCTTCGAAACGCGGGGGCCAGTGCCGTTCCGGCTGGACCTGCTGTCGAACCTGAACGTGCTGACGCTGCGGGTGCCGCCGTTGCGCGAATACGCCGAGGACGTGCCGGAGCTGCTGCGCTACTACGTCGACCGCCTCGTCGATGACGAGCGGTTGCCGTTCCGGCGCTTCGGCGTCGCGGCACAGAACCGCCTGCGCAACTATCCCTGGCCCGGCAACATCCGCGAGCTCAAGAACCTCGTGCAGCGCCTGCTGATCCAGGGGGGCTCGGAAGAAATCCGTCTCGAAGAAATCGAGCGCGAAATTTCCTCGCAGTCGCCGGTCGACGAGCCGCTGGTCAAGCAGGACCTGCTGGCGTTGCCCTTGCGCGAAGCCCGCGAGCATTTCGAGCGCGCCTACCTCACGCAGCAGCTGCAGCTCTGCAATGGCAAGGTCGGCCAGCTCGCGAAGCGCGTGGGCATGGAACGCACGCACCTGTACCGCAAGCTCCGTTCGCTGGGAGTGGATTTCCGCCAGGCGGACGACTGAAGAAGGGGTTAGGGGATAGGGGTTAGTCGGAGGTTCGGTCCAACCGACCCCTCAGCTCCCGCCGATGCAGGGACCTGCTATGGACGAGCATCTTCGCGCTGCTATCGAATCAAGTTTGTTCTTGGCTGCGTCGTGATCGCATCGCTTCCCCGCACGGCCGACTGCCTGAACAAGCAGACATTCGTGTAGGCGAAAAATCGGCCACCTACGGACATTCGGCTAGTGCCCGGAAAACCGGGCGAAGCCCACACCGCCCTTCCGGCCGCGCCTCAATACGTGTACTGGTAGCCCAGGTAGGTCGACACACGATTTGTTTCGGCGGCGTTCTGCAGTCCCTTGCCGGCCGAGAACAACAAGTGATGGTGCTCGTCGAAGTTGTAGAAGCCGCCGACATTGAAGCCGCTGCTCGCGCCCTGGCCCGCTACTTGCTGGGTGGTATGAAAGGCCTCCGATCCGAGCGTCAGTTTTTCGGAGAACTGATACTGCGCCTGCCAGCCGAAGAACCAGTAGTTCTCGTTATCGGCATTGCTGTTGAACCAGTAGCCCCCACCGCCATAGGTCTGGAATCTTCCCCACCTCTTCTGTATCCATAGCGGGACGAACACTTGGGTGGCGCCGCTGCCCAAGCCTTTGCGCTCGTTGCCCGTCGGGATTTCGACCAGGGGAAAGAGGCCAATGATCGGCAGCGTGTCCGTCTCGTCATTGAACTGCCACTTGATGCCGAGTTCCGTGTCACCGTAGCCGCGGGTCGAACCTTGGCCGGTGGGCGTCGTAAACGCGTACGGCGCAGTGAGGTGCAACTGCACATTTTCGTGGATGCCGTAGTTGAACTCGAATGCCGGCAGTACGCCGGTGCGGGCATCGGCGCCAAGCGTCTGCTGCGTGAACACGTAGAATTCGGCGTGCTGGTACCCAACTGATTCCGGATCGTCAGTCCGGAAGGGCGGCCCTGCCCATGCTGCCAGTGGGGCGGAGGTCAGCACCAGGAGGGCACCCATCATCCGCCTGTTCCGATCATCCATCTCGAGATATCCAGTCGCGCAGGTTCAATCCGCAGTATCGCGGCATCGGTCATGAGGCTTTCTGAAACGACACCGGCCGCGCGGAAGATTCCGCGCGGCCGGCGCCTCAAGACCGGGACGTGATTCCGGTTAGAGCGAGAAGTGGCAGACGCCGCACTTGTTGGTGTAGGGCACTGGCATCACGTCGTTGCCGGTGATGGTCCCGTCCACCTTGCCGGCCACCACGGACTTGCTCGGCACCTGGAAGAGGTGGCTGCTGATGTCGCCCGACCAGTATTGGTTGCCGCCTATGACAGTCTGCCGCAGGCCCGCGCCGGACTTGGCGGTCTTCGGCGTATGACACTGGGCGCAGCTGATGTCGGGCTTGGCAAAGTTGACGGCGATGCCCTGGGCAACGTAGTGAGCCTGAATGCGTTCGCCGACCGTGGCGCCCGCCGGGAAGTACGGGTCGTGGCAGCCAAGGCAGAGACCGGACGTGTTCGGGGCTGCATCGAGCACCGCATTGAGCTGGTGCTGCTCCACCGGCGGAGTGAACTGATCGCCGGTGCCGTGCGGATCGTGGCATGACGTGCAGGTCATCAGCAGGTACTGATTTCGATACTTGATCGACTTGATGAAGTCGGTCGCCTGCTGATGGTGCTGGCGGGGGTGGATGCCGTCGCCGAGCGCCGTAGGCGTGCCACTGGCGTTGTTCTTGGTTGTGTTCCAGAGGCCGTCATTGATCTTGGAGACGTAGTCAGTGAGCCAGACGCTGCGCTTGGTCCCGGGCGGGGCCATCAGCAGCTTGGCGCTGAGCGGATTCTCGGTTGCGCCCGCGCCGATGCCGAGCGTGCGGGTGTGGCATGCGGCGCAGATGGCGACCTCGCGTTCCGGGGTGAGGAGGCGCGGGGAGACGATGAATTTGTTCTGACCAGCGGCGGCCCAGTGATCCGAGCCCGGACCGTGGCAGTTCTCGCAGGTCGTATTCATGAGCTCCCGGTCGCCGTCGCCGTCGAAGTCGGCTTCGCCGTTCACATCGGACACGCCGTGCGCCTGCCAGCCGTTGGTGGCGTCGCCTGTGAGCGTGTAGCCGGTGAAGTGGCAGCCAGCGCAGTTGTTGTCAAACGCCTTCGACTTTGAGGGCGTGCCGAGCGCGCCCGTGGCGGCCGCGAACCACCCGTTGCTGGCCAGGTTGTACTGCTGCCACATCCAGCGGCTGGCCGGGTCGACGGCCTCGTTGATGGCGTTGCCGCCGGCCGGGGCCGAGTCGAAGTTGTACTGGATGGGGAGTATGTAGCGGCTGACGCCAATCTTGGCCATCCAGCGCTGCTTGTAGAGGCCGCCGCCGTAGCTGTACTCGGCCTCGTAGGTGGCCGTGACCGGCGTCGCCTGCGCGTCCTTGAGCTGGACGAAGTACTTGCCGCCCTCCGAGTAGAGGCGGGCCGTCAGGACCACGTTGGCGCCAGGGTTGGTCTCGGAGAGCTTCCAGTCCGTGGCCGCGGTCGCCGGGAGGCTGGACGGCCAGTAGTAGAGTGTCGTGCCGCCGGCGTTCACGTCGCCCGCGGTGAACTTGGCCAGCGGCTCGTTCCAGCGCGGGAAGAGCTTGTCGGCCTTCTGGAGCGGGCTGCTCTTGCCAGTGACGCGGATGCCGTTGAGGTGCAATGTGTATTTCTCGTGCTGCTGGCCGTGACAGACGTAGCAGACTGAAGCGCCCACGTACCGGGCGTTCGGGCCCGGCTTGGACGACACATCCATGTCGACCTGCTTGCCGATCAGCGCAGTGGCCGACATGGGCTCACGGCAGTGACTGCCGCCGGGCAGATGCTCGGTATCGGAGGGGGCCGGCGCGACCACGACGAAATACGACGGCGGCGTGGCAGCGGTCGGCACCGTGACAATGCGGTAGAGGCCGGCGGCGTCAGTAATCGCCTTGACGTAGGTGGCGCCCTTGGTCTCGATGAGGTCTTCGAGCGGCTCGTCGTTGGTGGCGCTGCGAGCGACGTTCATGTCCATGTTCGGAGTCAGCACCAGCGGTGTCGCTGACAGGGTAGCCACGTCGGCCTGCGGGATCAGGTAAACGGTGGCGCCCACGACCGGCGCGCCCGAGAGATCGTTGACACGGCCGACGACGCCGTTCGCCTCAAGCGCGACATATCCGGCACCTGGAGAGCCGGTAGGTCCGGTCGGCCCGGTCGGTCCGGTCGGCCCCGCGCCGGTCGCTCCTGCCGGTCCGGTCGGGCCCGCAGGTCCAGCCACTCCGTCCTTGCCGTCGTCGCCTGAGCAAGCGGCGAGGCCGACAGCCATTGTTGCGAGTAACGCGATCCAGCTTGCTTTTCTCATCTGACCATCCTGCCGTCACAGTTGAAACGCCGGCCAGAGTGCAGCTTGGGCTCCGTGCCCCGCGAGCCGACAGAGGGCGGTCTAATGCAACAAGGAGACTAGTTGCCCTCGTCAACGGCAGCATTAGTACATCCACGTACCGGAGGAACTTTTTTAAATATCGTTGCGATATCGCCGACCGGTGTTGCTGATCGGCATCGTCGGCGGGGCGCATCTTGACCCGAGCGGCAGCACCGCGAGGGACTCGCGGCACTCGGTCACTCAGTGAGTTCTGGGCTCTGGCAACGCGCTGCGGGCGCGAGCCGGTGCGGTCACTTGCGCCGTCGGCGCGGCGCTTGGTGATCGATCGGCTCTTCGAAAAGTTCCCGAACCTGCGGCAACACGGCCTGCAGGGCCTCCCGGCCCTTGCGGGTGGCGCGGTAGTAGCGGCGCATGACCCTCCCGTTTCGCTCCTCGCGCACGCGCAGGTAACCACGCTCTTCGAGGCGGTGCAGCATCGGATAGAGCGTGCCTGGTCCGAGCTTGTAACCGTGACGGCGCAACTCGTCGATCATCTGATTGTCTGGGAAGGCGGTTCGAGAGAGATTCATTACTGTTGGAGGGGCGCTGCGGCATTTATTGACGCCCTACGCAGTCACGGCGTTGCAGTCCAATCGCCCCCACGCCCGTTCAAGGCCCCATTACCGTCCCTAGGGAATCAACAGTGTCGTCCATGGCTCTGCAATGTGACCGCTTTGGGTCGTTTTTCACCGTACGGTGTCCGCTTTCGGCATGTGGCGCGCACCAGCACGAGCTACCGACGCTGGTGACCGGGCCAGGAAAACTTCCTGGTCGCGACACATGTGCCGCGGTGCACGCGATGTGGCCTCGTCGACGTTGATTGCGCCGTGCGAATTCTCGGGCTTTGACGAGAATTCGCACAGGCGCGGTCGATCAGGCGTTCGTTGCCGGTCTTCCCCGGGCGAGCGTGTCTGCCTTTCCGCTCGCCCGGGGAAGACCGGCAACGAACGCCATTACCAGCCGTCCCTCGGTCGAAATTCCCGGTGCTACCGAACGGGGAAGTCTGCCATGGCCTTGGCGACGGCCTGATGGATGGCTGCGGGTTCGACGCTGCCCTTGGTCATCTTGCCGGACACGCGGCCCTGCCAGACTTCGGCATTGCGGGCCGTGTCGATGGCGTGCACGACGAGCGTGCCTTCGGTGAAGTTGCGGACGCTCGGGCTGCCCATGTTGACCGAGCCACCCATGTTGCCGCCCCAGCTGCCGACGCCGATGCCGACACGAACCGGGTTGCTTTCGATCTTCTCGGCGCTCGCGGTCTCGTAGGCGATGCGCAGGTCTGGCGTCGTGCCGGCAGGCGCTTCGACGTAGCCCTTGCGCTTCATCACGTCGGTGATCGCCGCGCGGATGTTTGCGTCGAGCAGCTTGAGTGGCGCGTCTCCCGCGTCCACCGCGCCACCTGCCGTCCAGCCGAACGTCTTGAAGTTCGTGAAGTTCACGCCCGGGTCGCGCATCGTCTCGGGCTTCGGCGGCGGCGAAGCGCAGCCTGCGATGAAGCCGGCTGCGGTCGCGGCCAGCGCGATGGCCAGAATGAAGCGCCGGAATGCCGTAGCGGCTGCCACGCCTACTTCGCCTGGCTGACCAGGTAATCCACCGCGTTCATGACCGACTGGTCGCTCAGGTCCGTGCGGCCACCCTTCGGCGGCATGTAGCCCGCCTTGCCCTGGTAACCCTCGAGCGCGTGCTTGTGCAGCAGGTCCATGCCCAGCGCGATGCGCGGCGCCCACGCGGCCTTGTCGCCCGTCTTCGGCGCGCCCGCGACGGCGGCGCCATGGCATGCCGTGCAGACCTGCTGGTAAACCTGCTCACCCGGCAGGTCGACGGCTGCTGCCGTCGGAGCCGCGGCGGGCGGTGCCAGCGCGGAATTGTCCTGGCCTGCGACAGCGACGCGGGCGACTGGCGCGATGCGTGCGAGGGTTTCCTCGACCTTGCGCGAGTCCTGGTTGTGGTACTGCTTGGAAGTCCGGTCGGAAATCATGCCCGCGAGCACCACCAGGCCGATGGTGATGGCAGCGAGGATGCCGAGGATCAGCATGAAGGTGTCGAAAAACTTGCGATCGTGCTCAGCACTCACGGTCGGACTCCGGAAGGCGGTTTTGACGGGGCCGCGAAGTATAACGTGCGGATTTGGTCGCGGCGCATCCTGCGGCGTCGAGGCAGGGCGAGGCGGCCAGGGCATCGGCCGGGCCCAAATGGACGCGCAGGGGTCCCGGGGCTATGATTCCCGCCCCTTTTCCGGGGCTAGCCACGCGCCCGTAGCTCAGCTGGATAGAGTACTGCCCTCCGAAGGCAGGGGTCACTGGTTCGAATCCAGTCGGGCGCGCCATTCATCCCGGGTCCATGCCGGACACATGGGTAACGGATTATTCCGCCGGCATGGGTAACACTTTAGCGCCAAACGGGTTCTCGGCGCTCTCCACCCGACACGTTTCGTCGTCGAAGAACCCTAAATCGTAGTGCA
>Ga0315273_10005641_pt1 | contig 15501 bp, 12 predicted proteins | sample YL17G02_0_MG_FD_205753 | JGI IMG/M metagenome (GOLD analysis project Ga0315273, IMG submission 205753) | Sediment microbial communities from Yellowstone Lake, YNP, Wyoming, USA - YL17G02_0 | ecosystem: Environmental > Aquatic > Freshwater > Lake > Sediment | place: USA: Wyoming | collected...
GGCGTTCGGCATTGACACTAAAACCTGGTTCGAATTCGGGGACTGGGGGGGGGGGCGCTACTCGCTCTGGTCGGCGATCGGACTATCGGTTGCGGTGGCGATCGGAATGGACAATTTCGAGGCCTTGCTGGCCGGGGCCCATGCGATGGACGAGCACTTCCGGCGCGCCCCTCTCGAGGAGAACATCCCCCTCATCCTCGCTCTCCTGGGCATCTGGTACAACAATTTCTACGGGGCAGAGTCGCACGCCATCCTCCCCTACGACCAGTATCTCCACAGATTTCCGGCATATTTCCAGCAAGGGGACATGGAGAGCAACGGGAAATCGGTGACGCGCGACGGCGCGCGTGTGGACTATTCAACCGGTCCGATCGTCTGGGGGGAACCGGGAACCAACGGCCAGCACGCGTTCTATCAACTCATCCATCAGGGGACGAAGCTCGTCCCGGCTGATTTCATCGCTTCTGCGGAATCATACAACCCCGTCGGCACGCACCATACGCTTCTTCTCTCCAACTTCTTTGCCCAAACGGAGGCCCTGATGAGGGGGAAAACCTCCAATGAAGCAAGGAAGGAATTGATGACCGCAGGGCTGTCGGGAGACGCGCTTGATCGGTTGCTCCCGCACAAGGTGTTCGAAGGGAACAGGCCGAGCACATCGATCCTCGTCCGCAGGTTCACGCCGAGGGCTCTTGGTGCGCTGATCGCGATGTACGAACATAAGATCTTCGTGCAGGGGGTCATCTGGCGCATCAATTCGTTCGATCAGTGGGGCGTCGAGCTCGGCAAGCAGCTTGCCAGGGCAATTCTGCCTGAACTGGAGTCCGCGGGCCACGTCGCGACCCATGACTCTTCGACACGCGGACTGATCAACTATTACAAAAGTCTCCGGGCGCTCCCGGCGGATTGAAAATCAATCATATTTCCGTATCTTTGACATTGTCTTGCCGCAGCCCCTGCGCGGGCCATCCACAATCCCTGACTCCTGGCGAATGACGTCCACAGTTTCTGACTCTTCCGGCGTGCGCATCCCGCGCAACCCCAGTCTGTCGGAACTCGATGAGCTCTGTATCAACACCATTCGCTTCCTGTCCGTCGATGCTGTGCAGAAGGCGAAGTCGGGGCACCCCGGCATGCCCATGGGGATGGCCCCCGCCGCGTACGTCCTCTGGACCGACTTCCTCAGATACAATCCGGCCAATCCCCAATGGGTGAACCGCGACCGGTGTGTCCTCTCGGCGGGACACGGCAGCATGCTTCTCTATTCGCTCCTGCATCTAACGGGGTTCGGCGTTTCGCTCGACGATATCAGGGATTTTCGCCAGTGGGGGAGTCTCACCCCCGGGCATCCCGAATACGGTCATACCCCCGGGGTCGAGGTGACGACGGGTCCGCTCGGGCAGGGGATCGCCAATGCCGTCGGCATGGCGATCGCCGGGAAGTATCTCGCCGCCTATTTCAACCGCGATGGGTTTCCGGTCGTCGACTACAACATTTATGTGATCGCCGGGGACGGCTGCATGCAGGAGGGAGTATCGTCGGAAGCATGCTCGCTCGGGGGACACCTCAAGCTGGACAATCTGATCGTCATCTACGATGACAATCACATCACGATTGACGGCGACACGGCGCTCTCCTTCGACGAAGATGTGGCGAAACGCTATGAAGCGTACGGATGGTTCGTGCAGACCGTCGGCGGGGACGGCAATGACATGGATACCTTCCGGCGGGCGCTCGAGGCAGCGCGGCGCGAACCCTCCCGACCATCCCTGATCATGCTCCGTACCCAGATCGGGTACGGGAGTCCGCACAAGCAGAATACCGCTGAAGCGCACGGATCGCCCCTGGGGGAAGAGGAGGTTGCGCTCGCGAAGGAGCGATTGGGGTGGGATCCCGGAAAGAAGTTCTTCATTCCGGATGAGGCGCTGAATCGTTTCCGCCTGCAGAAGGATAAGGGGGAGAGGGCCGAGCGGGAGTGGAACGAACTTTTCAAACGATACGCTGCGGCATATCCGGCGGAAGCAGCAGAGTTCAGGTGTGCGGCGGAGCGATCCCTGCCCCCTGATTGGGAGAAGATCTGGGCGGGGTCGGTGCCGTGGTTCGATCCCGCCACCACCGTGGCGACGCGTGAAGCACAGGGGAAATTACTGGACTCCCTGATGCCGAAGCTTCCGCTCGTGCTCGGCGGGTCCGCGGACCTGACACCGTCCAACAACACCCGCTTCAAGGGCGTCGTTGATTTTTCCGCCGAACACCGTTCTGGTCGCTACATCCGGTACGGCGTGCGTGAACACGGAATGGCGGCGATCATGAACGGGATGTCGGTCGGCGGCATGGTGATCCCATACGGGGCGACATTCTTCTGCTTCAGCGACTACATGCGACCGGCCCTCCGGCTGGCCGCCATGTCGAAGTATCCCGTGATTTTTGTCTACACGCATGAGAGCATCGGTCTCGGTGAGGACGGCCCGACCCACCAGGCCGTCGAGCATTTCGCCTCGTTGCGGGCGATGCCCGGTCTGGTCGTGATCCGGCCGGCCGATCCCAACGAGACCCTCTGCGCATGGAAGTTCGCGCTGGAGAACCGGCAGGGCCCGACGGTCATCGCCCTCACCCGCCAGAAAGTTCCCGTGCTCGACCAGGTGAAATATGCCCCCGCGTCGAACCTTGAACGGGGTGCCTATGTCCTCATCGGAGAGAAGGACCCGTCGGTGCTCCTCCTTGCGACCGGGTCGGAAGTATCGCTGGCGACCGGGGCTTATGAGAGGCTGAGTGCGCAGGGGATCCGTGCCCGTGTCGTGAGCATGCCGTCGTGGGAATTGTTCGAACGGCAGACGGTTCAGTACCGGGAGAGCGTCCTGCCCCCGGCGGTGGTCCCCCGCGTTGCCGTGGAGGCGGGGGTGAAACTCGGGTGGGAGAGGTATGTCGGTCGTGCAGGGGAATTCGTCGGCATGAGCGGTTACGGAGCGTCGGCCCCGGCCGAGGCCGCCTTCAAAGGATTCGGGATCACGGTGGATGCCGTTGTCGCCGCAGCGAGAAAGGTCCTCATATGAAAGTCGCCATCGCCGGTGATCACGCCGGGTTCGAATTGAAGCAGTGGCTCATACAAGAGCTCTCGGGACATCTGATCGTCGATCTCGGGGCTCCTGACATGACGCCGTCGGATTATCCGGACTTCGCGCTGGCGGTGGGGAAAGCGGTGGTGACCGGAAAGGCGGAGCGGGGCATACTGATCTGCGGCAGCGGTGTCGGGGCCTGTATCGCGGCGAACAAGATCAGGGGAGTGCGCGCGGGAGTGTGCCATGACACCTATTCGGGGCACCAGGGGGTCGAGCACGATGACATGAACGTTCTCTGTCTGGGGGCCCGCGTGATAGGCCCCGCGCCGGCGCTCGAGATCGCGCGCGCGTTTCTGGGGGCGACATTCTCCGGGGAGGAGAGACATCGCCGGCGTGTCAACAAAATGTTGTCGATCGAACAGGACCAGGGCGGACAATGAACAAACTGAAACAGATCGAAGAGATCGGCCAGAGCATCTGGTATGACAACATCAGCCGTTCACTCATCACCGGGGGCGAGTTGAAGAGGATGACGGAGCAGGGGTTGCTCGGTGTGACCTCGAATCCGACGATCTTTGACAGGGCGATTTCGGGGAGCACGGACTACGATCCGCAGATGAACGAACTTCTCGGCAGGACTCCCGGAGCTGCCGTGACGGAGTTGATCCGGGCGTTGATGGTGCGGGACATCCAAATGGCGGCCGATGTCCTGCGTCCCGCGTACGACCGGACGAAAGGACGTGACGGCTTTGTGAGCATGGAGGTCACCCCGGGCAAGGCGCGCGACACGGATGCGACCATTGCAGAAGTGAGGGAGCTCTGGTCATCCGTCGACCGGAGAAACGTGATGATCAAGATCCCGGCGACCGCCGAAGGACTTCCGGCCATCGAACAGGCGATCGCCGAGGGGTACAACATCAACGTCACGCTCGTCTTTTCCGTCGAGCGTTACCGTGACGTGGCCATGGCATATATACGCGGACTGGAGCGAAGGATGGCGCAGGGGAAGCCCCTGGAACATATTGCCTCCGTGGCCAGCGTATTCGTCAGCCGCATTGACACGCTTGTCGACGACCTCATGCTGAAGAAGATCGCCGCGGTCACCGATCTCCAGGCAGTGGTGCGCCTGAAGGGGCTCCTGGGGAAGGCCGCGGTTGCCAACGCGAAAATGGTGTACAAGGCATTTAAGGAGGTGTTCCGCGGCCCCGCGTTCGCACCGCTGGCTGCGAAAGGAGCAATGGTCCAGCGCCCCCTCTGGGCCAGCACCGGGACGAAGAACCCGGCCTACAACGATCTTCTGTATGTCGACACCCTGATCGGTCCGAACACCGTCAACACCGTCCCCCCCACGACCTATGCGGCCATTCTCGACCACTCGCGGCCGGCCCTGACAGTCGAGAGCGATATTGCCGGGGCGCGGATGGTATTGCGCGACCTGGCGGCGGCGGGAATTGATATGACCTTCGTGATGAAGAAGCTGGAGGATGAAGGGGTCGCTGCGTTTGAGAAGTCTTTCGACGGCCTTTACCGCAATCTCGATCTCAAGAAAGAGCGTATCACATCGGCAGCGGCAGTGTGACCGTTCTCCCCCCTGAGTCCGTGGGCTCCGGTCGCGAGGGAGGAGTGAAAGGAGAAGTCCATGGCAGACCGAGTCGAAGAGTTCAACGAGTTTCGTTCAAAGATGAACAAGCGCATCCTCGACATCGACAATCGCGCCATCAAGCGGTTCTTCGGGGTCGATACTCTGACGTATGAACCGGGGGCGCTCGATGCCAGGACCAAGGAGATGCTGGGGCTTGTCGCATCGATGGTCCTGCGGTGTGACGACTGCATCGCGTATCACATTCAGGAGTGCAAGAAGGAAGGGGTGAGCGACGCGGAGATGTATGACATTTTCAGCGTCGCGCTCGTGGTCGGCGGTTCGATCGTGATCCCTCATCTGAGGCGTGCCGTTGCATTTCTGGATGAGTATACGACGCGAGGTTCGCCGTAGCGGGGGAAAGCGCCTGCAGCGCGGTGCCGCGGGATTACCGATCAGGTGGGGAGCTAGGCCCTGCCCCGCTGCCGGTCAGGGAAACTCATCGGACTGATCAGAGGTGCGGAGGATGGGCGGGCGCCTCCCGAAGGGTGCGTCGGGGCGAGGTACATGGCGGCAAGTTCTCCGCGAACCCCCATGCTGTGTTCATAGTGGAAGCTGCCCCCCCTGTTTGCATCCTTCTCGCGTACGCTCTCCTTGAACCAATCCTCGCCGACGCAGTAGAGATTGCACAGGTGCCAGATCACGCCGGGCTTCGGACGGCAGAGGTTCTTTTCCCAGCGTTCCACCCCCACCCATGTGTAACCGATCATTCCGGCCACTTGCTTGAGAGTAAACCCTGCGGAAATTCGGGCCGCCCTCAGGCGGTCGCCGAACGTCCGTACGTGCGCTCTTTCCTTAATGATGCGGTCCACCGTCGATTCGATCTCGATCGCCTTTTGCACCGAGAGGATCGTCCGGTAGTGCACGATCTGCCATGCGTACTGGCGGGAGACACCGAGCTCCCCGGCGAGGTAGGAGAGAGTGATGCCCCAGGGCTTCATCTTCTTCCGGATCCTTTGCACCACATCGTCGACTTCCGAAACCCGTCTCATTACTGCCATGGTCAGCCCTGCTGGTTGGAGTTTGACGCCCTCACCACAAGTTATACGGCTGACCGCCTGGAAAGTTGGGAATGTTGCAGGGGCCGCCTTGTAATTCATGGCTGAAAACAGTAGAATTCACAGTTCGTTCCTGTGAGGAGTCCCCGCAAGGTTTTGCGGCGGCCGCCCGGAGCAGGTGCCTGATCGAGTTACTGTACGACAACGGAAGCGGGACCATGAAGATTCGCCTGGCCTACGGGAAAAACGGGCTCCAGATTGATGTTCCTGATCGGAATCTCAGGGGAGTCCTCAGGATGAAAACGAGTCGCCCCCTCGGGGATCCCGCCGCGGCCATCCGCTCAGCGCTCCTGCACCCGATCGCATCGGACCCGCTCGCAACCCTGGCGACCGGAGCATCGAGTGCCTGTGTGGTGATCTGCGATATCACGAGGCCGATGCCGAACTCCCTCATTCTCCCCCCCGTTCTTGACACGCTGGAACGGAACGGTATCTCGCATCAGAGGATCACCATTTTGATCGCCACCGGTCTCCACCGACCCAGCACAGAGACAGAGTCGACCGCTTTGGTGGGAGAGGAGATCCTCCGCCGGTACCGGGTCCGTGACCACCACGCGCGCCTGCAGGATGAGCAGATTTATCTCGGGACGACAAAGCGGGGCACCCCCGTTCATATCGACCGCCACTATGTTGAGGCGCAGCTGCGGATCACAACCGGGTTCATCGAACCTCACCTGATGGCGGGTTTTTCCGGCGGGCGAAAACTGGTCGCTCCCGGATGTGCCGGGGAGGCCACCATCAAAGCCCTCCACAGCCCTGCATTTCTCGAAGATCCCCGTTGCAGGGAGGGCTCCGTCGAGGGAAACCCTCTCCATGAAGAGCTCCTGGAAATTGCACAGCTGGCGGGGCACGAGTTTATCGTGAACGTGTCGCTCGACGGGGCGCGTGCGATCACGGGTGTGTTTGCGGGGGACCCCGTCGAGGCCCACGCCTCGGGGGTCGCGCATGTACGGGAGCTGGTCGGCGCAAGGGTCCCTGAGCCGGTGGATATCGCCGTCACCACGAGCGCAGGCTATCCGCTCGACCTCACCTATTATCAGGCCGTCAAAGGGGTGACCGCGGCCCTCCCGGTGGTAAAGAAAGGGGGAATGCTCATCGTGGCCGCCGAATGTGCCGAAGGACTGGGGAGCCCCGAGTTCACGGCGATGGCGACGAGCCATACGAGCCCCGAAGCCTTCATGCGGACAATCCTGGATCAGCCGGTTGTGATCGATCAGTGGCAGCTGGAAGAGTGCGCGAAGGCCGCGCGGCACGCCGAGGTCGTCCTGGTCTCCCGGCGGGTTCACCGTGACTATGAGGGAAGGTTGTTTGTCCGCACCGCCGCCACCGTCGAAGATGCGCTGGCGCTGGGATTCGAAAGGTTCGGAGCGGAGGCCTCCGTCGCGGTGATTCCCGACGGCCCGTATGCCCTCGTCAGCGTTGGGTGAACTACCGCGCGCAGAGTACATCACTCATTGTCATTTACCCATCACATCAGAAAACCCGTCATGACCCCCCGAGAACGTGTGCTCGCCGCGCTGAACCACCGTGAGCCTGACCGTGTGCCGGTGGATTTCGCCGGCCACCTTTCCTCCGGCATAGCCGCAATTGCCTATGCGAAGCTGAGGGATCACCTTCGCCTCCCCCGACGTCCCATCCGCGTGCATGAACCTATCCAGGAAATCGCAATCGTCGATGGGGACGTGCTCGATCGCTTCTCCGTTGACACCATCGAGCTCGGCAGAGGTTTTGCCCTCGAGGAGAAAGACTGGCATGATTGGGTCCTCCCGGACGGGACGCCTTGCCAGCTTCCCTCCTGGGTAAGACCGGAAAGGGAGGGAAAGAGGTGGGTGATTCGTTCCCGGAGCGGGCGTGTCGTTGCCCAGATGCCCGACGGTGCACTCTATTTCGAGCAGACCTTCTATCCGTTTGCTGACGGGAAGCCGGATCACCGGCACATCGGGGAGGCCTTTGCTGAATGCATGTGGGGGGCGATCGCGGCACCCCCCGGTCCTCTGGCATCGGGCCCGGAGAGGAAGCGAATCCTGGCGGAGGGAGCCAAGCGTCTCCGGCAGCAGAGCGACCGCGCCATCATCGGCCTCTTCGGCGGCAACCTGCTTGAGATAGGTCAGTTTCTCTACCGCAACGATAATTTTCTCATGCTTATGGCGGAGGATCCCGCCGCGACGCACGAGTTTCTCGACAACCTCGTTGAAATGCATCTGAAGAACCTCGAGGATTTCCTCCCGGCGGTCGGCCCCTCCATCGATATCCTGCTCTTCGGCGACGACCTGGGAATGCAGACGGGACCCCAGATGTCCCCCAAGATGTACCGGGAGTATTTCAAGCCCCGGCAGGCCCGCATGTGGAAGAGGGCGAAGGAGATCGCGGACGTGAAGATCCTGCTCCATTGCTGCGGCGGGGTACGCGAGTTGCTCCCCGATCTGATCGACGCCGGACTCGACGCGATCAACCCGGTCCAGATCTCATGCAGGGGGATGGATGCGGCGGGATTGAAGAGAGATTTCGGCGACGCGATGACCTTCTGGGGGGGAGGCTGCGACACGCAGGCCGTCCTGTCCCGGGGCACGCCGGAGAGCATTCGCCGGCATGTCCGCGAGCAGATTCAAATTCTCTCCCCCGGCGGCGGTTTCGTCTTCCAGCAGGTGCACAATATCCTGGCCGATGTCCCTCCCCAGAACGTCCAGGCGATGTTCGACGCGATACGTGAAGGATGAATCGTCCTCGGCGCACGCGCACGCATCCAACCAACGATGAGCACAACGGGAAGAAGCGTATTTGTCACCGGCTGTTTTGACCTGCTCCACAGCGGTCACATTGCCTTTCTCCGTGAAGCCGCGAAGCAGGGCGACCTCATCGTGGGGATCGGTTCGGACGAGAATGTCAGGGATCTCAAAGGAAGATATCCGGTCTACACGCAGCAGGAGCGGAAGTACATGCTGGAGGAACTCCGGTGCGTGAAGAGGTGCATCATCAACAGCGGCCGGGGGATTCTGGATTTTGTCGACGATCTGGAATCCATCCGGCCTGACATCCTTTTTGTCAACGAAGACGGCAATAGCCCCGAGAAAGAAAAGCTCTGCCGGGAGCGTGGCATCCAGTACATCGTCGGCAAGCGGATCCCTCATGGCGCGCTTCCCGTCCGATCGACCACCGCGCTGCGGACGGCGTGCAGCATCCCCTACCGTATTGACCTGGCCGGAGGATGGCTCGATCAGCCCTTCGTGTCGAAATACGCGTCCGGCCCGGTGCTCACCATATCCATTGAACCCACCATCGAGTTCAACGAGCGGAGCGGCATGGCCTCGAGCACGAGGCGGAGGGCCATCGAGCTTTGGAAGACCGATCTCCCCGGTGGTGACAGGGAGCAGACAGCAAGGATACTCTTCAGTTATGAGAACCCTCCGGGGACGGACATGGTATCAGGATCACAGGATGCCCTCGGGATCGTGCTTCCGGGCCTCAACAAACTCTCCTATGCCGGCGGATACTGGCCTCAGACGACAGAATCCTGTCTGCGGGAGGATGTTCTCGTGTGGCTGGAGGATCATCTTTCGCTGGTGACGCTCGGACCGCGTGATGGTGAGTTCTCGGTCATCTCACAAACGGAGATCGACGCCGTGAAAGCAGTCCGCCTCGCCGGCGCCGCTGAAGAGTGCTGGGGCGCGATACTCCGGATGGATCTTCCCCGGTTCGGCGAGTCCATGACAGAGTCGTTCGAAGCGCAGGTGGCGATGTTTCCGCACATGGCGGACGAAAAGCTTCGGAACATGATCGGGTCGTTCCGGTCAAAAGCGATCGGATGGAAGCTCTCCGGTGCGGGGGGAGGGGGGTATCTCATTTTGGTATCGGACAGCCGGATTCCTGGGACCATGGGGGTGAAGATCCGACGACCGTAACGCCCGGCATCTTCTCGCGGGACGTGCAGAATGGACACAGGAACAGAACAATAGGTATGGCATGAAAACAGATGGAGCCTCTGTCCCAACAAAGCGATATTGTCTTACGCTCGATCTGAAGGACGACGCCGGACTTATCGGGGAGTACAGGTACTGGCACGAGTCCGATCACATCTGGCCGGAGATTCCGCGGGGAATTCGGGACGTCGGCATTCTGGATATGGAGATTTACCTTCTCGGCAGGCGGCTCTTCATGATCATGGAAACGGAACCGGGATTCGACTTCGGCAGGCAGATGTCGAAACTCTCCACGTTGCCGCGTCAGCCGGAATGGGAGGCTTTTGTCGCTCGATTTCAGGAAGTTCAAGGGGACGCGTCGTCGGGAGAGAAATGGAAGATGATGGAACGTATTTTCAAACTACCCTGACGGGCTGTTATAGTCCAGCGAGGATATGCAGATTCTTCTTTAAGTCGGTCTCGGATCTTTTGATGCCTCGTGCAGGGTTGGGTAGCTTTGCCACAGGTGCATGCGTTGGGCATGCGTTGGGCGGAGAATCGTCGTTTGCTTTTGTCTCTCCGGGAGGCTAACTTAAGCCCCGACATGTCGTGCGCAGCGGTATCTTGCCTTTTGGCTGAAATCTGCATTTAACCTCCGGCGGGGTTTTCATGCCCCATCAGTTGGTTCCCATCACAGAATTCTTAGAGTCTATCGTCCGCGTGCGGCCGGTCTGCTCTGAGGCTTTCAGAACGTCAACTCCGATCGCAGTGCTATTCCCGGATGGACACCGTGCCATTGCGCTGTAGACCGATCCAGGGGCATCTGCGTCATCTTCCTTCCACGCTGGCGCTCCTCCTTATTCTTTCTCAGGATTTAGCGGTCGCCCAGACACGGGAGATTCGTTTTGAACGCATCAGTCTGGATCGAGGACTGACCGATTACAGAGCGTTTGATCTGGCGCAGGACAGCGTAGGCTTTCTCTGGTTTGCCACGTCCGATGGCTTGTACAAATACGATGGTCTCGGGTATACAATCTACCGGCCTCGCCTCAATGACACAACCAGTCTTTCAAGCAACACAATCTGGTGCCTGACGACGGACAGGGGCGGAATGCTTTGGATTGGGACGTTCGACGGGGGGCTGGAATGCTTCGATCCCCGGACCGAAACATTCACTCATTACCGAAACCGCCCGTCAGACAGTTCGAGCATCAGTGCAGGCCCTCTTACCACACTGCTCGAGGATCAGACCGGTACGCTCTGGATCGGGACCGAACGATCGGGGCTCAACAAGTTCGATCGTGCCCGCGGTACGTTCGTTCATTTCATACACGATCAGGGAAGGAAGAACAGCCTGAGCCACAATTCGATCAGGGCGATGTGCACGGACCCTTCCGGAACAGTCTGGGTCGGCACGGATGATGGTCTCAACGCGCTGAATCCGATCACGGGGGAGTTTCGTCACTACAAAAACGTCCGCGGCGTCCCCCGCAGCATAAGTGAGAATGCCGTTACCAGCCTCTGGTGTGACAGGTCAGGCGTTGTGTGGGTCGGTACAAGGACCTCCGGCCTGAACAGATTTGACAGAGACTCAGACGACTTCACCCGGTACCGCAGGGAGCCGTTGAACTCCCGGAGCATCTCCTGTGACTCCATCACGGCCATTTATCAAAATGAAGCGGATCATCTCTGGATTGGCACCGTCATCGGGTTGAATGAACGAAACCTCCGTACGGGTGCATGCAACCGTTACCTGAACGATCCGCTCAGTCCGAACAGCCTGAGCAGCAACCGGGTCCGGAAGGTGGCAGGGGACAGGACAGGAACGGTCTGGGTCGCGACAGATCACTACGGGGTCGGGCCGGAGGTGCGTGGTCTTAATAAGATTGTTCGCAACGCGGAACAATTCGTATACTACAGGGTGGCGCTCGACAAAGGGGGTACCCTGCCGGTGATGGCCCTCTCCCAAGATCCCGGCACCAGCACCATATGGGTAGGCACGAAGGGGCTGAGACAATTCAATGCTGCCACCGGGAAGCGTATTGAACACCGGCACCGCCCGGCGGATGTCTACAGTATCAGCGACGATCTCATTACCGGGTTGTGCAGAGACCGCTCGGGCACTCTGTGGGTCGGTACATGGGATGGCGGACTCAACAGGTTTGACGGAAAGACCGGACGCTTCAAAAGCTACTGCTGGAATCCGCGAAAATCGGAGGCGGGGAACTGCGTCATTTCGATCTCCGAAGACATATATCCGTCCGCCTCCACCGGGGGGGACAGCACAGGGCTCTGGATCGGAGCATTTGATGACGGTATCCTTCACTTCTCCGCTTCAACCGGGACGTTCACTCGCTACAAACATGATCCCTCTCATCCCGGCAGCCTTGGCAGTGACCGGGTGATGGTGACGTACGTCGACCGGAAAGGAGTTCTCTGGGCCGGGACAGATGGAGGGGGGCTGGACAAGTTCGATCGTTCAACCGGCTCGTTCGTTCATTTCTCACACGATGAAAAGAACTCGGGCAGCCTGAGAAGCAATAGGGTGTATGCGCTTTGTGAAGACCCCTCGTCCTATGCTGAAGGGGGAGCGGTCCTTTGGGTCGGCACGGCGACAGGGCTTGATCGATTTGACGCAGCATACGGTACGGCGACGCATGTCTCGTTGCAGGACACCGCATCGGCAATCGGGATCATGGGAATCGTTCCCGACCGTTCTGATCTGTGGATCAGCACGGAAAATAGTGGTCTCTTCAGGCTGTCCCCCCGGTCGGGGCGGAGCAGGAACTACACCTCCGAGGATGGCCTGTACAGCGAGGTGTTTACGCGCGCCGCATACCGCACATCGACAGGCGAGATTCTCTTCGGAGGGAGAGGGGGATTCGTCGTCTTCCACCCCGACAGCATCAAAGACAATCCGACCCCGCCCCCCATTGTCCTCAGTACCTTCAGCATTTTCGACAGGCCGCACGAGGGAAGCGGACCAATCTGGACCCGTCAGCTCATTCACCTGAATTATGATCAGGACTTCTTTTCATTCCGGTTCCTTGCGCTAGATTTCACCGATCCGGCTCGAAATCAATTCGCGTACAAGCTGGAAGGGTTCGACGAGGACTGGAACTATCCGGGGACAAGAAACTTTGCAGGGTACACAAAGGTGGACCCCGGGAGTTATGTGTTCAGAGTGAAAGGGGCAAATAGTGACGGCATCTGGAACGAGGCGGGGGCCTCGATCACGCTCTTGATAGATCCTCCGTACTGGCGCACGTGGTGGTTTCGTGGACTTGCGGGTGTCCTGTTCCTGATGATACTCGTCGGGGCGTACAACTACCGGGTCGCCAGGTTGCTGGAAATCGAGCGGATGCGTCTGCGGATCGCCAGCGACCTCCATGACGATATCGGCAGCAGTCTGAGCGGTATCGCCCTGGTCACCGAGTCGATGCGGAAGTCTCTCCCCATCGATGAAGGGGACCGCAAACGGCTCGCTGACGTCACGCAGGCAGCCAGGCGGACAGCAGATGCGTTGCGGGATATTGTCTGGATCATCAATCCGGAACACGACACACTGGACGACATGATCCTCAGACTGAAAGATGCGGCGGCGATGATCCTCGTGGGAGTAGAGTACACGATAACAAGCCAAGGAAAGTCCCTGTCCAGCACGATGACGATTGAATTCAAACGCCACCTCGTCCTCATCTACAAGGAAATCCTGAACAACGTCGTGAAGCACGCACGCGCGCGCAGAGTTGAAATCTCCATCGGAGAGGAGGGAGGCATATTCACCCTGCGGGTGGCCGACGATGGAATCGGGTTCGACGAGAAAACTATCCGGAGGGGGAACGGCCTCGACAACCTGAAAAAAAGGGGAGGCATGCTGGGGGGTACATTGCGCGTGGAAAGCAGTCCTGGGAAAGGGACCGTTGTCGAGCTCTGCGCGAAAACATCATAAGAGTAGCACCGTTCCGGACATATGTTTCAGACCGCCACCAGGCGGCTCAACTTCCCCACAACTCAGGAGGTGAGACAATGAAAACACTCACGCGTGCCGTCCCGCTGTTGCTTGTCATGCTCTTGTGTGTACCGCTTGCGGTATCCCAGCCGAAGGGGACCGGGGCCATCAAAGTGTCGGGGAGTGTTTATTTTGGCGCTCTGCTGCGGGACGCACCAGGGACATCAGCGCCCGTCGTCGTGTTGCGAAAATCCGGCGGGCATTTAATCCACAGGTTCCATCCCATGCAAAAGGACTCAACCTGCTGGACCCAACCCCAGGGATGCCCGTTCGTCTTGAACTTTCCAAATCTCGCCAACGGGAGTTACACTGTGTCGGTCGAGGTCCAGGACGAGACCTTTATGAAGTCCAGCGGGATGGAAGGATGCTGCAGAATTGTCGGGTTTTACACCGATCCCGCACCCCCGGCGGAATACGCAAAGCACGTAACCGACTACAAGAAGGCAAAGGTCCTCGTGATTGATGCCAAGCACCAATCATATGACGTCAAGCTAAATATTCCTAAATTCTAGAGACCGGTGCCCCGGTCAGAAGAAGAGGCGTTGCCATATGCCGGTCCACAGGGCGCACGATAGCACGAAAGAGGACATCAACGTCATCAGTCTCTGGATAGTCGAAGACGATGATCTGTTCAGGAAGGGCCTCTGCGACCTGTTGAATCATACGGAGGGCATGCGTTGTGAGCATGCCCTCCGGTCGTGCGAAGATGCGCTTACGCTGTTGGAGAAGGAGTACGCCCCGGAAGTTGTGCTGATGGACATCGGGCTGCCGGGGATCAGCGGGATCGAAGGTGTGCAGCGCATCAAGATAATATCCCCTGCAACAGATCTCATCATCCTCACCATTCATGAAGAAGACCAGAAGGTCTTCAGGGCGATCTGTGCGGGGGCCTCGGGGTACCTCTTGAAGAGCGCGACGTCAGAAGAAATCATCAGTGCCGTCAGGGAAGTCATACGGGGCGGGGCCCCGATGAATGCACAGATAGCACGGAAGGTGCTGGAGATGTTCTCCAACATTGCTGCTCCGAAGGGCGATTATCGATTGACGGAGCGGGAAAAGGAAATCCTCGGGCTGATGACGGAAGGACTTACCAAGAAAGGGATTGCCGACAAGCTTTTTCTGAGCTTCTTCACCATCGACACCCACCTCAAGAACATCTACACGAAACTCCAGGTCCACACGCGCAGCGGTGCCGTGGCGAAGGTCCTTAAAGAGAATCTGTTGTAGCCGACTCCTCCGACAGCTGTCCGCATTCCGTGAGCCCACCACGTCGTATCTGAGGTTGCAGAAGCCCCTCGATTCACGTTTGTCATGGATGTATACGCCTGCCGCTGAAACCATGCCCTCACGTTCACCCATCATCGTTTCCACCCTGTACCCTCCGGATCTCTCGTCGCAGGTCGTCCGGATAGAGGTGTACCCCAAACCCTCAAGATCAGCCGGGTTGTGTTTGGAACGGAAGAGCCGACCGGTCTCCAGATCAAATTCCTCGCCCCTTCCCCCCGCACGACTTCCCGCATGACATTTACCCTGTCGCTGTAAAGCCCCTAATCAGATCCCCGCAGTGTGAACAAAATATCCTTAAACGAGCCATAGAGCCATGACCTTCCTGCAGCACAACCGCATGAAGGGACGGGGAGCTGCAACGCAATGTGGATTGAGTCCACCTTTCTGTTGAATGCCGCTGCTTCACCAGATACGGAAGAGAATACCGTGATCGCGGTATGGCGTCGACGAATCGTGATTCGGGGAGAGAATGCCGTGACCACGGTATGGTGACGGGTAACCATCGGGACTATTTTGGCCGCGTGACAATCATTCTTTCATTCACCGCGGC
>Ga0315273_10005642_pt1 | contig 15501 bp, 14 predicted proteins | sample YL17G02_0_MG_FD_205753 | JGI IMG/M metagenome (GOLD analysis project Ga0315273, IMG submission 205753) | Sediment microbial communities from Yellowstone Lake, YNP, Wyoming, USA - YL17G02_0 | ecosystem: Environmental > Aquatic > Freshwater > Lake > Sediment | place: USA: Wyoming | collected...
GAATCCCCGCCGCCATCGCCAGCAATGCGGTCATATCGATGCTCCGCGTTGGAACCGGCGCAATGTAGATATCGGCGGCCTTGAACATCTCCGGCATCAGCCGCAAGGGCTGGCGGTCCACGAAGGTCAGTTCATGCCGCAGCCCCAGCTTCTCTGCCGAGACGCGAAGCTGCTTTTCCGCCCGGCCGTTGCCGACGACGAAAAAGACGCAGTCGTACTTGCGTTTCCACAGCGCCGCAAAGCTCCGCAACACCGCATCCAGGGCGGGAAAGCTGTCCAATGGCCCGCCCGCCACGATGGAAACGCGATAGTCGGGGTTCAGGAAACAGGTGGCCCTGCCGACCTGATGCACCCCCGGGCGAACCAGGGCCAGGCGGTCTTGGGAGGCAACGCCATGGTTCAGCAGTTGCCCGCGGATCGGCTCGGAATCCGCCACGACGGCCAGCACCCCGCGGCGCAGGTGGCCAAGCCGGCGCCCGTCCGCCAGGCAACGGCTGTTGACGATGCACTTCAGGCCCGTTCGCCGGGCCAGCTCCGCCGTCAGTGGCCAGGCCTCCGCGTCCAGGGCGTGCAGAAGGGCGACCTTGCGCCGCCGCAACTGCTCGGCCAGGTCCTCGGCGTCGCTTTGCCCGAATCGCCACCACCGCCGCCGGGCATAAGGAATGACCTCCACCGGCGGGCTGGGCAGGTCCTGCGTGTCTATCCCTTGCGGACATATCGCGACGATTTCGACCAGTTCGTCCAGCAATCCCACCGCCAGCGGCTGCAACGCAGGCCCCCAGTCCTCCAACGTTCGCGGTCCAACGACCCAGGCGACGCGCATCCGCCGCGGCAGCGGCGCGGAGGCCAGCTCCGACGACTCCTGGGGCTGTCGCTCGGCCATGGGGCCTGCCGGTACTTGCGTCTGGTCCTGATCGGCCATGCGTGTCGGTCTCAATCCAGTCCGCCGGCACCGGACTGGGAAACTCCCGTCTGCGGCGGAAAGCGGACTACAAACTGGTCGGTTCGCCGTTGGCGGAGGACTCGCCGGACCGATCCGCCGCTATCGAAGCCTTCATCGACTGCCATTCCTCGACGGTCAGGAGGCACTCGCGGGCCTGCGAGCCTTTGTAGTCGCCCAGCAGCCCCGCGTCGGCCATCTGGTCGATGATCCTACTGGCGCGGCTGTAGCCGATCTGGAGCCTCCGCTGGAGCAGCGAGACGCTTCCCCGCTGGCTGCCCAGGACAATCTCGACGGCCTGCTCGAACATTTCGTCCTTCTCGCCGCCGCCATCGGCGGAAGAGGAACTCCCCAGCCGCATCACTTCCTGATCAAAGCGCGGGTCGCCGCTGCTCTTTCGCAGGGCGCCGACGATGGTCCGTATCTCCGCCTCATCGACGTAGGTTCCCTGTGCCCGCGTGAGGTTGCTCGTGCCCGGCTGGAGGAACAGCATGTCGCCCTGGCCCAGCAGGACGTCGGCGCCGTTCTGATCCAGGACGATGCGGCTATCCTGCCGGCTGGCGACGCGGAAGCTGATACGGCAAGGCATGTTGGTCTTGATCAGCCCGGTGACAACGTTGACGCTGGGTCGCTGGGTGGCCAGGATCAGGTGGATGCCCACCGCGCGGGCCTTCTGTGCGATGCGGATAATGTGCGTTTCGACCTCCTTGCTGGAGGTCATAATCAAGTCGGCCAATTCATCCACAATAATGATATAGTAGGGCAGGCGGACAGGAACGTGCTTGCGTTCCTCCTCGTTTTCAATGCCCAGGCGGCGATAGAGCTCCTCCTTGCCCAGGCGGTTGAACCCGTCGATATTCTTGACGCCGGCCTCCTTGCACAGCTCGTAGCGTTCGTCCATCTTGGTGGCGGCCCATTCCAGGATGTCCTCGGCCCGCCGCATGTCGTTGATGATCGGGCACAGCAGATGCGGGATGTTCTCGAAGGCGGCCATCTCCACCATCTTGGGGTCGATGAGGATCAGCCGGACCTGCTCGGGCGTGCGCGTCATCAGTATCGCCAGGATGACGGAGTTGATACACACGCTCTTGCCCGATCCGGTCGTGCCGGCAATCAGCAGGTGCGGCATGGAGGCCAGGTCCGCGACGATGGACTCCCCGCCGGTGTCCTTGCCCAGGTAGAGCGGCAAGTGCATTCGCTTTTCCGCCTCCGGGGCCATGCCCATCAGCTCCTTGATGCGGACGATCTCCTTCTGGAGATTGGGGACCTCGATGCCGACGGTGTCCTTGCCGGCCAGCGGGGAGACCACCCGAACGCCAGGCACAGCCAGCACGCGGGCAATGTCGTTGGCCAGGTTGCCGATCTGCGAGACCTTCACGCCTGGGGCCAGGGAAAGCTCGAACATCGTGACCACCGGACCGGTCATGTGTCCGATGACCTCGGCGGCCACGTTGAAGTCGACAAGGGTTTGCTGGAGGATCTGCCGCTTGATGACGGCCTGGGCCTCCTGCGACTGGAGATACCCGCTGCTCGGCTCGGCCAGCAGCTCGGTCGAGGGCAGCGAGTACCCCTTTCCGCCGGGCGACAGGGCAGGCTTGGCCTCCGCCACCGGCGGGGCAGCCTTCTGGGGGGGCGGTTTGGGAACCTGGGACAAAGCGATCCTGGGCGGCGCTTTCGTGGGGGGCGGTTTCGCCTCGACCGTCTTGGTCGGTGGGGCGGTCTTTCCCGCGGCCTGGGAAGGCACAGCATCGCCGCCGCGTCCCTCCTGATTCGGCCGACCGGGCCAGGGGGCTTCCTTCGCGCGTGGCCAGCGGTCGGCGGGGCGCGGTTTGGCAGCCCCCTCTTCGCCCCGCACCGGGACCAGCGAACAGATCGCCTTCGCCACCGACGGCAATTTGTCGCGCCCCTGCCAGACCTTTCTGCCGAGGGTGGGAATCTGAAGCACCAGATTCTCCGCCGCCAGCAGCAGCCCGATGCACAATGTAATGACCACTATCAGCCAGGCCCCCGCGACGGCAAACCGGCTGCGTAGGAAGTCGCCCACCCCATGCCCCAGCACCCCGCCGGGGCCTACGGGGATTCCGTCCTGGCTGTCAGGGCAAAGGAGGAAGATCGCGGCGCTGGTGGCCGTCGTCAGCAACGCCACCCCGATCACCCGCCAGGGAAACCCCGGGATCCGCCCGCCGAAGATCAGGATAAACGCCGCCACGCTGGCAAAGGCCAGCGCCATGTACACCCCGCCGCCGATCCAGTACCGCAGCATGTAGGCCACGTACGAACCGACGATGCCGGCAGCATTGTCCTGCGTGGGCGGGTTCTGAATCGTTGACGGCGCGTCGGTGGGCGAGAACGTCCGCAGGCTCAGCCACACCAGCGCCACCGCCCCGGCCAGCAGCAGCACGCAGCAGTAACGAAACACCCGCCTGCCCAAACCGCTGGCGGAACGGGCCTCCTGTGACTTCGACTTGTCCTTGTCCTCTTGCTTCCTTGCCATTGCTTTCCAATTCCCGCCCACGGTTCCATCTTGGACGGCACAGGTATCCGCGGGCCTCCAACAGGCCGCCACCGCGTTGCGCAACTCCGTATTACGACAGAGATTACGTCCGCCGGCATGGCGCCGTCGTTTGGCCTATCCATGTATTTATCGGACACTCCATCCTCCGTACTCCATGCCAATCGTAACCGCTACTTGGCCAGCAGGGCGACGATCTCAGCCGCCAGGGCCTCCTTGGCTCGTAGCGCCCAGGGCAGGGCCAATCCCTCGCGTGAAAGGATGCAGGCTTCGCTTTCCTCGGTGCCCATGGCCGCGGGGGTGTTGACGACGATGTAGTCGGCGCCCTTGGCTGCCAGCTTGTTCCGTGCGGCGGTTTCCAGTGCACGCCGGGGGCCTTCCTCGACGGCGAAGGCCACGATGATCTGCCCGGCCCGCTTGCGACGGCCAAATTCGGACAGCAAGTCCGCGGTAGGTTTCAGTCTTATCGTCACCGGTCCGGCGGACCGCTTTATCTTTCCGGCGAAGGGTTCGGCGAGAGTGAAGTCCCCCACCGCCGCGGCCATCACCAGCGCGTCGCAGGAGGCGAACTCCTTGTCCATCGCGGCCGCCAACTCGGCCACGGAGACGAAGCGCACCACGCGGCAGCCCACCGGCGGGACGGCGTCGCATGGGCCAAGCAGCAGCGTCGCCTCGTGCCCGGCCGCCACCGCCGCCGCTGCCACCGTGCAACCCATTCGCCCGCTGGAGGCGTTGGTGATGAACCGAACCGCGTCGATGTGCTCCCGCGTCGGCCCGGCTGTGATGACGACTCGCATGGCATCACAAGATACCGCCTTCCCGCCGCCCGGTAAACCGGCATGATTGGGGCGGGAGCGGGGACGGTTCTCCTCCGCACGGTTGGAAGTGCATGGCTTCCACACCGCGCCTAGCAGATTCAAGAGGCCTTCTTGGGCGGTTTCTTAAGCAGGTAGGTCGTGACGGCCTGGAGGATTTCGTCGGGTTCGGCCATTCTGCCCGGCCCGGTGGTTCCGCAGGCCAGCCGGCCCGAGTCAGGCCCGACGGTATGAAAGCCCCATTCCTTCAGGCGGCGCATGTTGGCCTGGACGGGGGGCGATTCCCACATGCGGGTGTTCATCGCCGGGGCCAGCAGGATCGGACATTCACCGGCGGCGGAGAGGGCCAGCGTGCTGACCAGGTCGTCGGCCAACCCGGCGGCGAACTTGCCGATGATGTCGGCGGTGGCCGGGGCGACAACCATCAGGTCGGCGGACTCCGTGGGGGCAAGATGGCCGGAGCGGAAGTCCTCCGTCGGAAGCCACAAGGTCGTGAACACCTGCCGCTGGGAGAGGGTCTGGAAGGTCAGCGGCGCGACGAACCGCATGGCCGCCTCGGTCATGGCCACGCTGACGCCCGCCCCGGCGGCCAACAGCTTGCTGGTCAGGTCTGCAGACTTATAGCAGGCGATGCCGCCGGTGACGCACAGCAGCACCTCGTAGCCGTCAAGGGTCTTCTTGTCTTTGGGGGCCAACGGCTCCGCTCCCATCATCGAGCGGCGAAACGGTTACTTCAGGATGTCCTTGGGGAGTGAAATCCTGGACTTCTCGTAGTCGATGCTGATCTTGTCCTCCAGGATTTCCTGGATGACCACCTCCATGTCGGTCATTCCCTTCTTGCGTTCCACCAGCGGGCGGTAGCCTTGGACCAGTTCCACCAGCCGGCGCTGGATCAGGGCGGTGAGCTTGAATTTCCCGCCAGCCTTGCGAACGATCTCCTCGCTCTTCAGTGCCTCGATCATCGTTGCGTGCACTCCTGGTTCATGATTTCGACAACCTGGCGTATCGCCACCTCCAGGTCGTCATTGACAATCTCGTGATTATACACGCCGCTGCCTCTTGCGGCGGCCAATTCCTTTTTCGCCTGCGCCAGCCGGGAGGCAATCGTCTCGGGACTGTCGCTGCCACGGCCCCGAAGGCGGGCCGACAGAGTCGCCTCGTCGGGCGGGGCGATCAGGACAAACGTCGCCTGCGGCATCTTGCGATGCACCTGCAAGGCGCCCTGAACGTCGATATCCAGGACCATCGTGCGCCCCTTGGCGATAGCCTGCTCCACCGGACCGGCCGGGGTACCGTAAAGCCGGCCGAACACCTCGGCCCATTCCAGCAGCTCGCCCCGCTCGATCATCCGGCGGAACGCCGCCTCGGTGACGAAATGGTAGTCCCGCCCGTCCACTTCGCCTTGGCGCGGGCGCCGCGTCGTCGCCGAGACGCTGAAACCCGCCCCGCTGCGCCTCAGCGCCTCACGGACAATGGTCGTCTTGCCGACCCCGGAGGGTCCGCTGATGACCACCAACGCGCCCCGTTGCTGTGCCTTCCGGTCGCTCACACGCCACCTGCCTCACTCATTGCCTGACAGCCGGCGACACGGTCTCCGCGACGTCCGCGGCGGAAACGGTACAGCGATCCCGCGTCATTCAACGTTCTGCACCTGCTCCTTGATTCGGTCAATGGCCGTCTTTATCTCGACGACCGCGCGGGCGATCCCGCCGTCATTAGCCTTCGAACCTGTGGTATTGGCCTCCCGCAGCATCTCCTGGGCGATGAAATCCAGCTTCCGCCCGGTGGGCTCGGGGGCTTCTATCGCCTGCGCGAAATGCTGGAGATGGCCTCGCAGGCGGGTGACTTCCTCGGCGATATCGCATCGTTCGGCGAAGACCGCCACCTCCCGGGCCAAGTCCTCCTGGTCGATGTTGATATTTCCGGCAGCCGTCAGCTCCTTGACCCTTGCCGTCAGGCGCTGCTGATAGTCCACAATCACCTGAGGGGCCTGTTTGGCCACCTCATCCAGGTTTTCCTTGACCACCCGACAGTTGGCCAGCAGGTCGGCCTTCATCGCCTGGCCTTCCTGCCGGCGCATCTCCACAAGACGGCCCAGCGCCTGGTCCACCAGCCCCATCATGGCCCCGTGCGTCCGCCGGCAGATGTCTTCCAGCGGCGGCGGTTCGCAGACACCGGGAAGCTGGAGCATCGCGCCCAAGTCGATCCGCAGCGTGGGATTGGCCTCGATCTCCATCAGTTTGATCTGCTCGACATACTTGCCCAGTGCAGCCACGTTCACCCGGTAGGCCGCCTGCTCGTCAGGCAAGGTCATGCGGACCGTCACCGCAATGCTGCCCCGGACGATCTTGCTGCGCAGGGCCTTTTCGATGTCCGGTTCGGTGCTGGCGAGGGCATCGGGCAGCTTGATGATGCTCTTGTAGTAGCGGCTGTTGACGGAGCGGATCTCCACGACGTATTCCACGCCTTCGGCGCTTCCGCCAGCCGATCCGAATCCCGTCATCGAACTCAGCATGTCAGGCTCCCGTGGCGGGTAACGTGGCAGGCAGGCTGGGGGCCGGCGGCACAGCCGGCTGGGGCGCCGGGGCACCATAGTAGGCCGTCACCACCGGGCTGGGCAGCCGACCAGGCTGGTAGCTCCTGGCCTTGAGGATGGTCCCGGGCTTGACCATCACGGGGTTCTTCTCGTACTTGGCCGACTGTTCCGTCGGTTCGGTGCCGTCGGTGGTGTAGTAGATGGACAGGCTGCGGCCCGGTGCAGCCAGGCTCACGGGCGTTTCCACCGTTATCGGCGATTCGGGCGGGACGAGTTCCGGTTTGGCGGCCACCGCCTTCGGTGGGCGGATCGCCACGCTCGTGCCGATGGCCAACAGGACGAACAGCGCTGTCAGCACGATCGTCACCCACGTAAACACGTCGCCCGTCTTGGTGCCGAAGGCGGTCGTTCCAACTCCGCCAAAGGCCGCTCCAAGCCCCCCGCCGCGGCCCTTCTGAAGCAGCACCACGACAATCAACAGGAGGCAGATGACGATAAACAGCGTTACCAGAAGTACCTGCAAGAAGTGCATACGAGTCTCGCTTTCCAAGTGCCGGTTCGCGTCACGGCGTTTCACTCACCGGCCAAACCGGTGCCGTCATGGTCAACAACCCGGTGCCATTTGGCAACCAAAAACCAAGCTGCCTTCGGCCGAATCACAAAGCCGCCCGGACGATGGCCTCGAAGTCCGACGCCTTCAGGCTCGCCCCCCCCACCAGGGCGCCATCCACGTCTTTCTGTTTCAGCAACTCCGCGGCGTTGGCGGGTTTGACCGACCCGCCGTACTGGATTCGCATGTTCGAGGCCGTCGCGGGACCTAGCAGCCCGCTCAGCAGGTCGCGGATCATCGCATGGACCTCCTGGGCCTGCTGGGGCGTGGCATTGACGCCCGTGCCGATCGCCCAGACCGGCTCGTAGGCAATGGTCAACATCGCCGCATCGGAGGCAGTGACACCCTCCAACCCAATGCGCGCCTGCCGCTGGACTACATCCATCGTCAAGCCGCTCTTGCGTTCCTCAAGCAACTCCCCGACGCAAAAGATCACCTCCAGCTTGCCGGCCAGGGCCTTAATGACTTTGCGGTTGATGACCTCGTCGGTTTCGCCCAGCACGTGCCTTCGCTCGCTATGTCCGATAATCACGCATCGGCAGCCCACGTCCTTGAGCATCGCCGTGGAAACCTCGCCGGTGTACGCCCCGTCATCCTCGTAGAAGACGTCCTGAGCGCCCAGGGCGATCCGGCTGCCCGCCAGGGCCGCCCTGACGGCCGCCAGGTGCACAAACGGCGGGCAGACGGCCAGGTCCACCCCGTCCAGGGAACCGATGGAGGCCGCCAGCGCCTTGGCAAGCTCCACGGCCCCGCGGCTGCTGGTGTTCATCTTCCAATTGCCCGCGACAAAAGCCCTTCGTGCCATACCGTTTCGTCCTTCCTGGTTGTCCCGACGCATCCGCCGGATCGTCAGACCGGCTCCGTGGCGCGGGGAAAGCTGCCCAGCACGTGCAGTTCGCCACAATGTTCCTTGGCCTCGGCCAGCGCCCTGCGGAAGTTCTCGTCCTCGCAGTGCCCCTCGGCGTCGACGAAGAAGTAATATTCCCAATTGCGCCGCTTGGAGGGACGGGTATCGATGTTGGTCAGGTTGATGCCGTGGCGCGAGAAGACTTGCAGCACGTTGGCCAGGGCACCGGCGCGGTGGGCGGTGGTGAACATGATGGCGGTCTTGTCATTGCCCGTCCGCTTGCTGGGACTGGTGGAGATGACGAAGAACCGCGTCATGTTGCTGGGATTGTCCTCGATGTTGGCGAAGACGATCTTGAGGTTGTACAACTCGGCGGCCAGCGTCGAGCCGATGGCGGCCAGGCCCTCCTGCGAGGCAGCCATCTCGGCAGCCTTGGATGAACTGGCCACCGGAACCAATTCCACCTGCTTGAAGCTGGTGGACAACCAGTTGCGGCACTGGGCGAAGACCTCGGGTTTGGACGCCACGGATTTGATCTTTTCGGGGGGGCAGTTGGCCAGGAGGTTGTGATGCACCTCCACCAGCACCTCGGCGCAGATGAACACGTGGGCGTCGATGAAGGAGTCCAGGGTGTCCACGATTCCGCCGCCGACGCTGTTTTCGATGGGGACCAGCCCCAGATCGCAGTGCCCCCGGGCGACCTCCTCGAAGACGGCCCGGATGTCCGCCAGCGGGCGATACTCCACCGAGGAGCCGAGCTTCCGCAGGGCGGCCAGGTGGGAGAAGCTGCCCTCCGGTCCCAGGTAGCCGATCCGCAGGGGACGCTCCAAGGCGAAGGAACCGCTCATCAGCTCGCGGTAGATGGCCTGGAGGGTCCGTTGGGGCAACGGTCCGGCGTTCATCGCCGCCACGCGCTGGAGGACGGCCTGCTCCCGGTCGGGAGCGTAGATGGGTACTCCCCCGGCCAGCTTGGCCTTGCCGACTTCGATGACCACCTTCGCGCGCTCGTTAAGCAGTTCGACGATCTTGTGGTCCAGCTCGTCGATCTTCTGCCGCAACAGGGCTAAGTCGTTGGGGTCTGGAGCGTTGTCTCCGGTCATACCAAAATCCGCAAGCGCCGCTGGAGACGGGCGCAGGCCCGCCGCCCGCTGAACCGCTTCTTTTACCGCCTCCGCTATGAAAGGTCAAGCATCCCGATACGTCGTCGCACCGACAAGCCTCTGTCCTACAGAACCTTGCCCCAGCCGGTCCGCTTTGATATCCTGCCAGTCCCGATGACGGAAGGACGGACCCGCATCACAACCTGGGAGACTAGCCCGTGACCGAACAACTGGCATACGCACTGATAACGCCCTACAGCCTATACAAGAGCCGCACCGGCGGGATCATCGGCCGCCTGCTGGCGCACGCCAGGGTCGAACTGGTCGCCGCACGGATGTTCGTATTCTCCGACTCCTTTGTGGACGCCTACCAGGAGATCGTCTGCCCGCGCGGGTCCGAGCAGGCTATCCAGGCCGCCTGGCGCCGCTACGTCAACGATTCTCTGCGCCAGAAAAACCCCTGGGGATACCTGCCCCGCTGCATGTTGCTGCTGTTCCGCGGACCCAACGCCGTGCGGCACCTCAAGGACGACGTCATCGGACGCTTCACCGAGCAGCCCGTCGGCGACACCATCCGCGGAACCTACGGCGACCTGATACGCGACGAGACGGGTGTCATCCGCTACTTCGAGCCCGCCGTCATCACCTGCCCCGATGCGGAACTCAACAACGAGCACCTGAAACTTTTCGCCGATTACGCCATCAGCGACGGCGGCGTGCTGGCGGGACGCATCCGCTATGACCAGCCCAACGTGCAGGTGTCCTTGGTGATGCTCAAGCCCGACAACTTCTACCGTCCCAGCCGCCGGCCTGGAAACATCATCGACACCTTCAGTCTCACCGGCCTGCGGATCGTGGGCGTGAAGTTGTTCAACATGACCGTCGCCCAGGGGGAGGAGTTCTACGGGCCTTTGAAGGATCAGTTCGTCACCAAGCTCAAGGGCAACGTCACACGGGAAATCTACGAGCGTCTCCACGACGCCTTCACCTTCCCCGTCACCATGGCCGACGCCGAGTCGATGGCGGACCTGCTGGCCGAACGTAACGCCGCCGCGGAGTTCAACAAGATCGTCGAGTATATGACGGGCGTGAACCCCGACGACCTCGCCGATCCGGCCGAGAAGGCCAGCGCCAGCCGCACGAAATGCCTGGCAATGCTCTACGAAGGCGTCGATGCCATCAACAAGATCCGCACCGTCCTGGGCTCCACCGACCCGCGCATGGCCGAACCGGGAACCGTCCGTAGCGACTTCGGGCGGGACCTGATGCGAAACGGCGCCCACGCCTCCGACAGCGAGGAAATCGCCCTGCGCGAACGGCAGATCATCGGAATGACGCAGACGGAAACGGACGCCTGCGATGTCTCCGGCATGATCCGGGCCTACCTCGACGCCCAGAAATAGCCCCGATGTCCCTGCGAATCGAACTTTGCGTCAGCGGCCCGCTGGAGACAAACACCTACGCGCTTTGTGCCCAAGGCCACTGCTGGCTGGTCGATCCGGGAATGGGGCTGGGCAGGCTCCTAGCCGCTCTGGCAAGGGACAAGCACGCTCCCTCGCGCGTCCTGCTCACCCACGGGCATGGAGACCATATCGCCGGGCTGGCGGAGTTGAGGGAGGCCCACCCGGACATCCGCGTCTGCTGCCCCGCCGCCGATGCGCCCATGCTGACGGACCCGCAGTTGAACCTTTCTGCGCCGTTTGGTTTCCCGATCATTGCCGTCCCCGCCGATGAACTGATCCGGCCCGGCGGGACGCTGATGATGGGCGATCTGGCCTGGCGGGTACTGGACACCTCCGGACACTCACCCGGCGGGGTGAGCTATTATTGCCCCCAGGCGGAGATGGTTCTGACCGGCGACGCGCTGTTTGCCGGAGGGATCGGCCGAACCGATGTCCCCGGAGGCGACGAGGCGCGATTGCTCCACAACATCCGCCGCCACCTCCTGACGCTGCCGGACAGCACGCGCGTCCTACCCGGCCACGGACCGGAATCCACCATCTCCCGGGAACGCCGTGACAACCCATTCCTCCTGGATTGACCCGACAGCCACGATTCGCGGGGCGATTCCCTGCCGCTCACACCATCGCCTTTGCGGCGATGTCGCGGCGGAAGTGGCAGTCCTGCCACTGGATTCTTGCCACCGCCTCGTACGCTCGTTTCTGCGCCGCGGCGATGGTATCGCCCAAGGCGGTAACGCCCAGGACTCTTCCCCCGGCCGTAACCAGCTTGCCGTCATGGACGGCCGTGCCGGCGTGGAAAACCTTCACGTCGGGAAGCTCTTCTGCCCCTTCGATGCCTGTAATCGGATGGCCTTTGGCATACGGTCCGGGATATCCACCGCTGCTCATGACCACGCAGACGGAGGGGCGGCGATCCCACTCCAGCGTGACGTCCTCCAGCCGGTGTTCCGCGGTGGCCACCATCGCCTCCACCAGGTCGCTCTTGAGGCGCATCATCAGCGGCTGGCATTCCGGATCGCCGAAGCGGCAGTTGAACTCGATAACCTTCGGGCCGGCCGGGGTGAACATCAACCCGGCGTACAGGACGCCCTCGTATCGCCCGAAGTCGCGGCGCATGGCGTCCACGATGGGCACAAGGATCTCTCGCTCGATGCGGTCCATCGTGCGGCGGTCGATGATGGGCACGGGGCTGTAGGCGCCCATGCCGCCGGTGTTGGGTCCGGTGTCGCCGTCGTGTATGGGCTTGTGGTCCTGGATCGGCTCCAGGGGATAGATGCTCTTTCCGTCGCACAGCGCCAGGACGGTGGCCTCCTGCCCGGTGAGCATCTCCTCGACGACCACCGTGGCGCCTGCGGCGCCGAAGACCTTCTGCTCCATCATTTCCTCCAGGGGCTTGACGGCCTGGTAAGGCTCAGGGCAGACCACCACGCCCTTGCCCGCCGCCAGACCGGAGGCCTTGACGGCCACTCCGTGGTCGCGAGAAAGCACGTATTCCTTGGCCATCCGCAGGTCGGTGAAGATTCTCGCTTCGGCGGTAGGCACGGAGGCGCTTCGCATGAGATTCTTGGCATAGGCCTTGTCGGCCTCGATGCGGGCGCCGTCGGCGCCGGGGCCGAAGCACAAGATGCCGGCCTGGCGGACCGCGTCGCCCAGGCCCGCCGCCAGCGGCTCTTCCGGCCCGATGACGACCAGTTCCACGCACCGCTCGCGAGCGAAGGAAACAATGCCCGGAATGTCGTTGGCGCCGATGGCGACGCACTCGGCGTGTTGAGCGATACCGGGGTTGCCCGGCGCGGCATACATTTTCTCGCACAGTTTCGAGCGGGACATCTTCCAGGCCAGTGCGTGCTCGCGCCCGCCGCTACCGATCAGCAGAATCCTCATCCGGTCGATCCTTTCGCGACGATTCGGGGCCGTTCCCCGGGCGAGTGTATCGGATACCGCCCCAACATTCCACCCGCCGGTTCGGTCGCAGCGTCCCATGCGGTGTGGTCATGGATGGGTCCCGCCCCACCGTTGGAATGTGACCAACCCGGCGCAAGACCAGATGTCAACGCTGCACGGAAAAAAAAGGCCGCCCGGGGAACACCTAAGCAACCACACGTAACGGACCGTAGTATTGGAAATTGCGCCAGTTTCTGTTTGGCCATACCGAAAAGACCCTAACGACTCATAGGGTGTTTACCTGATTTTTTGCTTGATTGTATGCAAGAAATGTCTAGAATTATTTGTTGTCAAGGTCTGAGGCTGGTATGATAGGTTGTAAGTAAAGTTTACCCCCTTTCGGACCGGTTCCCCCCCGGCCGGTCCGAATGCCGAGGCGGAGCCTGTCGTCCCCCCCCGCGGCAGGCCCGCCATTTTTTTGCGCGGTGGTTTCGTCTCCCATCCCGATTGAATAGTCCCGGCGCTATTGGCGCAGACTGTCACCGACGTGGATGAATCGCCATGAAATGATCCCCGAACTGAAATACACGGATGCAATGCAGGAAAGAAAACGCCCCCGCTTCCTCGACGTGTCAATCCGCCGTGGCGATGGCCGCGGCAATGGGCTGCACGACGTTGGGAACAACTACTCGGCGCAGCAGATCCTCGCCGACCTCGCACTGGTGGGCGAGAGAGGCCCTCAGATCCAGCACCTTGCCCGGCCTGGGATACTGGCGGATTGTGAAACAGACGCTGATGGGTTCTTCATCGTACGCGCCCATGCGAACCTGGTAGCTGCTGGAACGCGTCTCCAACGACAACCTCGCCTGAAGGTAACAGTCCTCTTCCAGCGCGATGACGATGCTTGGCTCGAATTCGATGGACTTGTGTACCCCTTCGGCGATCAGCGTCGCCAACGGCGATCCCTCCAGCAGCGCCATGGCGGCCACCGCGTCGCGGTTTCCACGGTAGTCGAGGTTGAAACCGAACACCACGTCCATGCAATCCACGTCCAGGCCGCTAGTGCCCAGATAATAAACACTACGGTCCAGCAGCCAGGAATGCAGGCGATACGCCTCCGCCACCGCCGGGGGGTTGAAGTAGCCCGACGCGAGCCGTTGCGGCTGAAGCTCCATCCACTGGTAGCTGCCGCTTTCCTGGTCGCCCTCCAGGGCATACTCGCCGCTGTCGCGGCGGTAGAAGCTGGTCATGCCCCGGAATTCCTTCTGGACGGCCTCGCAGAACAGCAGGACCGTCTCCCGGTTGCTGGGCAACGCCAGCGTGGTCTGGAGATTGAGGTTGACGAAGAAATCATCGGCCACCGTGTTGAATTCGGAGCTGCTGTTATCACGCACTGCCGTTAGGACCTCGCCCAAGGCCGGTCTGGACCGGCGCTACCTGCCCGTTTTCTTCTTGCTCCGCACCTGTAACTGCGGGGCCTCGTTGACCACCGTGCTGTCGGCCCCGACAGACTGCGTAACGAAGGTATTGCCCCCCACCGTGACACCGCGACCGATAACGGTCTGACCACCCAGGATCGTGGCGTTGGCGTAGATGGTCACGTTGTCCTCGATGGTCGGATGTCGCTGAAGGCCCTTGATGACCCTGCCGCGCTCGTCCTTGGGGAAGCTTAGCGCGCCCAACGTCACACCCTGGTAGATCTTCACGTTGTCGCCGATCCGGGTCGTCTCGCCGATGACCACGCCGGTGGCGTGATCGATGAAGAAGCTCCGACCGATCTGCGCGCCGGGATGGATGTCCGTGCCGGTGACGCTATGGGCGTGCTCGGTCATAATCCGCGGCATCAGCGGCGCGCCGAGGCGGTGCAACTGATTCGCCACGCGGTAGACCGTCACCGCATAGAAGCCCGGATAGCAGTAGATCACCTCGTCGATGCTCTTGGCTGCCGGGTCGCCGTCGTAGGCCGCCTGCGCGTCCAGCGCCAGCGCCTCGCGCAGGGACGGGACGGCCTCCAGGAAATCCCTGGCGATCTCAACCGCTTTCGCCTGGCACGGGGCGTCCTGGTCCTTGTCGGCAGCGTAGCAGAGGCAGTAGTACACCTGCTCGGCCAACTCCTGCCCCAACTGCACCAGCAGGTTGCCCACGTGATAGCGGACGTTCTCCTCCGTCATCGCCTTGGGACCGAAAAAGCCCGGAAACAGCAGCCGGCGAATCCCATCCAGCAGGTTGACGATCCTTTCGCGGGAAGGCAGAAACGCATGGCCGACACGCTGCGTTCGCGAGTCGCTGCGGTAACTGGCGCATATTTTGTCGGTAATCCGGTCCAAACTACCGTTGAATAGTTCGTCCATGTCCAAGACCTTTTCAATTCTCAGTGACTAATTCTAAGGACTCCGCCGGTCAATGTCACGGTCAATGCGGCGCGGAGAAACGCCCACCCGCCGGCCTGGTCCCAAAGGGACAGGCCCTTTGGACACACTACCCCCCTCCGGCGGGCCTCGGCGTGCCCCAGTCCAAGACTGGGTAGGCGCCAGGAACCTGGGCGGTGCCCTCATACATTAGAGTCCCTATCAGGATGCCGCGTGAGCCGCGTTGCGACCAGAATGGGTTGAATGCAAGGAAGGGCGACGAAGCCGTTCGGCTGAGGCTTCGACCGTGAGCTCAGCCGAACGGCTCACGGTCGAAGCCGCACCGAAACGTGGTGCGGCGAGGAGTCCTGACGCGGCAGACGCCCACTCTCGTCGCAACCCGAAGGGACGCCGCGTCGTTGCGACGAGAGTGGGCGTCTGCCGCG
>Ga0315273_10005643_pt1 | contig 15500 bp, 12 predicted proteins | sample YL17G02_0_MG_FD_205753 | JGI IMG/M metagenome (GOLD analysis project Ga0315273, IMG submission 205753) | Sediment microbial communities from Yellowstone Lake, YNP, Wyoming, USA - YL17G02_0 | ecosystem: Environmental > Aquatic > Freshwater > Lake > Sediment | place: USA: Wyoming | collected...
CATTTGGTGATCAAAGTAATTGAAGGAGTGAAGTTCGAAGACGGTTTGGAAGTCAAACCGAAGAAACAATCAGCCGGAAAGAACGCTGCTTGAAAAAACTATTTACACAACTATTGACAAGGACTCCCGAACTGACACGCTGCTGTCTAAAGTGCCTGAGTAGCTCTCAATACGTGAATTCCGCTGTAACGCAATCCCTCTGTGTGTTTGTCGTACCTATACAGACCTCCGGCATTAGCTTAACAGATCTCACTGCCTATCCAACCCCAGCTTTAGGTTCAAACTGCATTTGACGATACTAAATCCGTGTCCCGTGAGACAGATGGGTTGGTCAAAGGGGAACCGGAACAGATTCCAAGCAAAGAGGAATTCACGCTTGATTAATGTTCAAACACGCATGCTGAAACTGCTGCTGCTGATGATTTGTTTGCTCCTTGCAGGTATGGCCGTGTTGTACTATTCTGAAACAGGCCGCGTTGACATGACCATGGCCGATCAAGAACAAGCCAAGAATCAACTACTCCACAAGATCATTGATCTCAAGAGCTATGCACCGAGGACTTTGGCTAACGATTACAGTAACTGGGATGACATGGTCAGCTTTGTAAATGATCTGGACAGCGCTTGGGCTAAGGAGAATATCGATATCTCTGTGACAACGTATCAGGTCTCGGCTGCGTGGGTGTGCGACACGAATCTTACCCCCGTATATTACGCCTCCAATTCCCCCGATTTGAACGGACTGACATTTCCGATTACACGCGACTCCAGCGCCGTCGTCTTTCGAGGTGGTTATTTCCCTCACTTTTTTGTCCGGACGTCTTCCGGTGTTTTGGAAGTCTTCGGCGCGCCAATCCAACCGAGTTCCGACGACAAGCGAGACTCTCCCCCGCGGGGATTCTTTTTTGTGGGGCTACTCTGGGCATCGGAGTACCTTGACAGGCTGTCGCGTCCTGCGGAGAGCCGGATTTCGGTCGTGCAATACTTGGATACCTTGCCACCGTGGACGTCTGACCGAGCAGAGGGGTTGATTCGTACTGCCGATACGTTGCTCGACCTTAGTGACAAGCCGTTGGCGGTGATTCGTAGCGAGAGCGAATCGCTATTCCTGAGAGAACTCAATCGCGCGGCTTCCTTGCGTTCATGGCTGATTTTGGCTCTTTGTGTGCTGATTATTGGTCTCTTTCTTACGCTCCATCGCTGGATCACGCAGCCGCTTAAACTAATCTCTGCGGCGCTTACAAACGACGATCCGCTTCCAATTGAGAAGCTGAAAATGGCGAGAGGCGAATTCGCTCAGATTGCCTATTTGATCACCCGATTTTTCCAGCAGAATGCGAATCTAATACGCGAGATCGCGGAGCGAAAACGCGCTGAAAAAGAGCTGAAAGCAACAACTTCCAAGGTCTTTGCCTTGGCTGAAGAGCAGCGCGTCTTGCTTGAGAACACGCGCGACTTTATATACCGCCATGATGGTAATGGGATCTTTCACTATGTCTCGCAGTCTGTGCAAGCCGTCACCGGCTACACTCCCGAGGAGTGGATGCGGCACTATTCAACGTACCTGACAGATAATCCCATCAACACCAAGGTCATAGAGTACACGGAAAAAACTATTCTCGAAGCAATCACCTGTCCACCATATCAAGTGGAAGTATACCACAAGCACGGGCAGAGGATCCTGTTGGAGGTTAATGAGCAACCGTTCTACGAAAGTGGCCGGATCGCCGGAATCGTCGGCGTGGCACGCGACGTGACTTTGCGTATTCAGGCGGAAGAACAACGCGAAGCGTTGCAGCGACGCTTGGAGAAGGCAGAACGGATGGAATCGCTCGGTCTGCTGGCGGGTGGAGTGGCGCATGATCTCAACAACATCCTTGGTCCCCTCGTTGCCTATCCGGAACTGATCATGATGAAATTGCCCCCCGACAGTCCGCATCGCCGACAATTGGCAATCATGGGCAAGACCGCTCAGGACGCAGCCGATGTAATTCAGGACTTACTGGCGTTGGCAAGAAGGGGCCGGTGCGAGCTGAAACCGACTAACATCAACGATGTCATCAGACAGTACCTGGAATCGCCGAATTGTCTGTCGTTGCAAACGTCGTATCCCGCGGTTACAGTGACTGCTGTCTTGGATGACAGCGTAAGCAACATAATGGGATCGTCATCGCACCTCATGAAAGCCATTATGAATCTTGTGGTCAACGCCTTTGAAGCGATGCCTGATGGCGGCACATTGACAATCAAGACATTTCAGGAGCATCTCAGTCAGTTGCACAGCGATTTCAGCAGAATAACGGAAGACGATTATGCCATCCTGAGCATTCGCGATTCCGGTGTCGGCATCGACCCGCGCAACATCCAGAAGATATTCCAGCCATATTACTCCGATAAGCAAATGGGCGCGTCTGGCAGTGGTCTGGGTCTGGCGGTTGTCTATGGAATTGTCAAAGACCATAAAGGTTATTACGACGTGCTCTCTGAACTTGGCGAGGGTATGGAATTCCTGCTCTATTTTCCGGCGGGCAACGCAGCAACCGTTGCCACCGTCCCCATAGATGCCGATCTCGAAGGCACGGGCACCGTCTTGGTCGTCGATGACGTGCCGGAACAGCGAGAGATTGCCGAACAGATTCTGGTGAGTCTTGGTTATGAGGTCAGGACGGCAGCCAGTGGTCGCGCAGCGCTGGCTTATGTCACCGAGCACCCGGTTGATCTTGTCATCCTCGACATGATCCTGGAGAAAGGTTTCGATGGCCTTGACACGTATCGCGACATCCTCAAACTCAACCCCAACCAGAAGGCCATTATTGTCAGCGGCTTTGCAGCTACTGACCGCGTATCACAAATGCAGGCCATGGGCGCCGGAACCTACGTCAAGAAACCGTACACTCGTCGGCAACTTGCTGACGCAGTTAAGCAGCAAATGCATATACCACAAAGTGCTAACGCGTAAGGTGTTGCGGTTTCAGCCAGCGCTTTATCTGACGGCAAGCGAATATTCCTTGACATAGCCACAAGAAATGCTTACTTTGTCGCCTGACAGTAGTTGATTCTGGCGACGACGGTCGTCGCCGCAAATACACCGTTCAATCGATTTCACGCGGATACCCTTAATCTCCGACGCGAAATCCAAGATGTAGGTGTCGCGTGTGCCTTAACAGTCTGTTTTCTTCTGCAAACTGGCAAGCGTCTTTCCAAATACTGAGGTTGTCGTATCAAACGAGTCCCTTGATACGGATGGGTCGCAAGCCCATCAGCATGACCCAAAACCCATCACAGGAGGAATCTAAATGATCTATTTGATCGATCCTCAGGAAATCGTCATTAATGGTTGCACCATCAAAGCAGTGTGCAGCCCGAAATTCTATCCCTTGTATGGCGTTCCTGTGTAAATCGAAGTACGAACGTGGCACGGGGAGGATTCCAGTCCTCCCTGTGCAAGTCTCTTGCTTCCATCCTCAAGTCCTTGCACACTGAATCGCATTCTTGCTTACGATCAGTATCTGGCATTGCCCCAAGCGCAGACTCTGGGTTTCATCGACGGTCAATTCTCCAAGAAACTCTTGACTTAAAGACTCCGATTACATACCTTTGCAAGTAAACAGGTAGCACTGGGGTCTCTTTACACGAACTCCACTGCAACTGCAGAGCATAGTCTTAGGCGAAGGACTTATGTGACCTCCTCAGATTTCTGTTGTACAGTTTTCGGTTCTATTGGTAAAGCTACCGGGGCGGCTTTGTATAAGATAGACGTATCATATTTTGCGCTAATGATACGGATGGGCTAGTTCCCATGAGTCACTATTAACCCACTAACCCCATAGGAGGATTCGAAATGATCTATTTGATCGATCCCCAGAATCCAGGCATTGAGGGATGCATCCTCAAGTTCATCAATCCGTGCCCGAAGGACAAAGTATATCCGTTGTACGGAATTGATCCGACGCCTATCTGAGGTTAACTGATCAGCAGGGAGGGGCAAAGCCCCTCTCTGCAAATCATGTTGCTCCGAAAGCCTCCTATTTAACAAACAACACTGATATATTGAGGATCGTCCGCTTGCGGCTTGACAAAAGCCCCCCAATGTTGTATTAGTTTGTTGTTCTAATCGCGCTGGACTATTTCGGTGATGGACAGGATCGAATCTGAGACGATGAGCAAAATCTCACGATACAATCACTTTCAAAACTGGCGAGACGGCTATCACATCGCATTCAACGCCTTCACCGGTTCTCTTGCACTGATCACTGACGAGAACTACTTGACGTATCTCGGCCTGGCTGCCAAGATGGCCGATGGGGGCAATGGAGCCAGCTTGAGTTCAACCGAACAGGAACTTCTGAAGCAGCTCGAGTTCGGCCACTTTATGTATCCTGACCAAAGCGACGAATATCAGACACTGAAGTTCGTACATGGAAGCGCGCGCTACGACAGATCACAGCTTGGTCTTACGGTGGCCCCGACCCTGGCATGCAACATGGCTTGTCCCTATTGCTATGAGGGCAATAAGAGCGGCAAGATGACGCCGGAGATCGTCGATTCCATCGTTGGCTTCGTCGACAAGCGCGCACAAACGTTGGAGAAAGTTGATATCAATTGGTATGGCGGGGAGCCGCTGTTGGCGATGGATGTCATGGAGACTCTGTCCCGCAGACTCATTGATCTCGGCAAGGAGAAACAGTACAACTATACTTCATCGATTGTCAGCAACGGATATCTTCTCAATAAGGAAATCGTTGATCGCCTGATCGGTCTCAACGTCTCTGTCTGTCAGGTTACGCTTGACGGTCCGGCCCGAATTCACAATCTCAAGCGCCCGCTGAAGAACGGAAAGGACAGCTATCAAACAATCGTTAACAACCTCAAGTACGCCTGCACCAAAATGCTGATGTCGGTACGAATCAACATCGACAGGAGTTTCGACGCATCGGTGATAGCCGAGTTGCTTGGCGAACTGAAGCAGGCAGGACTGGAGCGCCGGATTGCCGTCAATTTCGGGCAGCTTGAGCCTGCGTCCGCCGCGTGTACCGCGATCGCCGAGGCCTGTTACGAAGTCGCCGATTTCTCACAAGTTGAGATCGGCTTCTATCGGCAGCTCCTCGATGATGGCTTCCGCATTGAGAAACTCCCCAGTCCGACTGCGGCATTCTGCATGGCGCATCAAATCAACGCCTTTGTGATCGATCCGAAGGGATATCTTTATCGCTGCTGGAACTATGTTGGCGATCACGAGAAGGCGATGGGAAATATTCGCGACACAGTTAACTATCAGAATCCCAACTTCACCCGCTTGTTCGCTTTTGATCCATTTGCCGACGAGCTATGCCGCAAATGCGACATTCTCCCGCTCTGCATGGGTGGATGCCCGGCGAATCGCGCCGACCGGGGTCTGACAACCGAGAAGGTTTGCCAGAGTTGGAAACACAACCTGACTCCCATGCTGGAGATAATCGCCAGATCTCGCCAGCAGCAAGCCAAATCCACACCGAAGGAGCAATCATGACTGAGTTCAAGTTCTATCCTCATGCCGTAGTCTGGGAGATTACTTTCGCCTGCAATATGCGTTGCCTACATTGCGGAACATCGGCTGGAAAGAAGAGACCAGATGAACTCACTACAGATGAAGCCCTGAGGTTAATAGACGAACTGGCCCAGCTGGGCACCGACAATATCGCTCTCTCAGGGGGAGAGCCGCTGCTGCGAGAGGACTGGTTGCTTCTGGCGCGGCGGATCAAAGAGCGTGGCATGAACCCCTTGATGGTGACCAACGGACTGGCCGTCACTGACAAAGTAGTTGAGGATATGGCAAGTGTTCCGTTGGGCAAAGTGGGTGTCAGTTTCGACGGCACCGAGAAAACGCACAACTATATTCGTCAGCGCGAGGACAGCTTCAGCGGCGCTCTCGAAGCCATGAAGAAGATGGCCAGGAACGGATCTCCGCAGTTCTGTGCCGTCACCCAGGTCTCCAACATCAATATCGGCGAACTGGACGAGATTCGCAAAATCTTGATCGATGCCGGCTGTCGCCAGTGGCGCGTTCAACTCTGCACTTCAACCGGCAGAATGAAGGACAACCGCGAGCTCGTTCTGTCTCTTGACAACTATCCCAGGTTGATTTCCAAACTGGTCGAAATGCAGGAGAAGGATAACGAGATCCTAATCGACGCCGGAGAGAACATCGGCTACTACGGTCAACTCGGTACCAAACTCTGGGAGGACAGCCCATATTATGGCTGCTTTGCCGGTACCCGCATTCTGGGAATCGAATCCAATGGTAATATCAAAGGCTGTCTCTCCATGCCGGAGGAATTTGTCGAGGGAAACATCCGCCAAAAATCTCTAACCGAAATCTGGAATAACCCCGAGGGATTTGCCTACAATCGCAAGTTCACGCGGGAGACAGCCAGTGGAGCATGCCACGACTGCAAGTATCTTCCGTTGTGCCGTGGAGGCTGCACCACCACATCAGTTTCAGCTTCCGGTTGTCGGGCGGACAATCCCTACTGCATCTATCAGATTGAGCAGAAACAGGGTATTGAACCCCCATCGGACAGCGAATACGTCACCGCGTTGCTGAGCAAATTTCCTCCGGTTTCGAAGGAAACCTTGTAGGGAGGACGAGGCGGGTGTCCGGTCTCAAAAAAGGGATTTTCTCTCTCAAAATAGGACTGCCGTCACCATGATGATTCCGCTTTCCGACAGGCACTGATGAGCCCGAGCACCGTCAAAGTCAAACGGCTTTGGGCATTTCTCAAGCCGTACTGGAAGCTGGAACTGCTGACTTTTCTGGTCATGGTGTTCCTCTCCGGACTCGTGTTGGCGCTACCGATTGCGGTCCAGTATCTGATCGACGATCTGATCCCTAATCTAAGCGCTACATCAGGTGGCGGAGTAGACCTGCAGCCGATCATTGTTTTCGCCGGTCTGCTCGTCGGCATCTATTTCGCACAGGTGGGTTTTTCGTGGGCGAGAGATTATCTCGCAGGCTATCTGGCCGCCCACATCATTGCCGACATTCGGTCCGAGTTGTTTTGGCATCTCGAAACCCTCTCGCTCAAGTTCTTCCAAAAGCGACAAATCGGCGAAATCATGGCACGTTTGCTGAACGATGTAAATCGCATCCAGGAACTGCTCATATCGACTCTGCTGATGTTTCTCACTAATGTCTTGCTCTTGATAGCGATCCTTGTTTACGTGCTGAATGTTAACTGGCAACTGACTCTGATAGCGATTATTCCGGTTCCGCTGACGATTTTCTTCACCAACATGATCGGTGGACGTCTTCACAGTCTGTCCCGAGGCGTGCAGGAAGCCAACGCCGCTATTTCCGCAAAGGTGCAGGAAACGCTCTCGGGAATCAAGGTCGTGAAAGCCTTCGGAAATGAACAAGGGGAGCGCAAAAGATTCGACAGCGTCCTGAGCGGGCTCACACACGTACTTATCAGGTTCAGTGTTATGCGATCATTATCGTTCAATCTTGTGAATTTCATCAACAACATCGGCCCGATCGTAGTGCTTTCCGTGGGAGCTTATCTGGTGGCTACCGGTAACATGTTGCTTGGAGAAATGATTGCCTTCTATGTCTTGCTCAACTCCCTCTATTCCCCGGTACAGGGACTGGCGTACGCCAAGATCGAAGTATCCGCAGCCATGGCATCCGTCGACCGCATTTTTGAGTATCTCGATATTCCACCGGAAGTACGAGAAGATCCTGAGCCGACGGTTATTTCGAGAGCGCGCGGCACGATCGAACTGCGCGAAGTCGCCTTCGGCTACGATGATAATGCTTTCCGGTTTGACAACTTCAATCTGCAGATTCACGCCAAAGAAACCCTGGCGATCGTAGGGCCCTCGGGCTCCGGCAAGACGACGTTGATCAGTCTGGTCATGCGTTTCTTCGATCCCGAACGGGGCGCAATCACCATTGATGGCGTTGATCTCCGTAAACTGTCGCTGGTGTCATTACGTGACAATATCGCGTTGGTTGATCAAGACCCACTGTTGTTTAATGCCTCTATCGCTGACAACATCGCTTATTCCAACCCAGACGCCGACAAAGAGCAGATAATTCGCGCTGCCAAGATCGCCAACATCCATGACTTCATTGCGGGTTTGCCTGACGGGTACAACAGTAGGGTCGGTGAACGCGGAGTAACAATGTCAGGCGGCGAAAGGCAGCGAATCTGTCTGGCGCGCGCTATCCTCAAAGATCCGCCGATCCTGATTCTCGACGAGGCGACGAGCTCACTCGATTCTATCTCCGAGCAACTGATACAGGATGCGCTCGACAAAATCCTCGCTGACAAAACTGCCATCATTATCGCCCACCGGCTGGCGACGGTCCGGCGCGCCGACCGCATCATCGCCCTCAAAGACGGCAAGATTATGGATCAGGGGACGCATCAGGAATTGTTGGAGAAATCGTCGCTGTATCAGGAACTGGCTCAAAAGCAATTGAAACCTTAGAGGAGCATTTGGGGGCAACGATCTCTGCCGAAACCGGACGGACATTTGGGAACCTGATGCTGTTCTGAATGTATACTTGGAATTGATAGTGGACTGTGCAAACGATTTGGCATTGTCATGCGGTTTTGATTTAACTCACGATAAAACTACAAGATAGAAAATGGAGAAGGGACAAAGGTGATTGAAGTAACGAATCTCACCAAGACCTACGGCGAAACGGTCGCTGTCGACAACGTCTCGTTCTCGGTACCCACCGGTCAAGTGTTGGGCTTTCTGGGTCCGAACGGCGCTGGCAAAACGACCAGCGTGCGCATCATTACCTGTTACATGCCACCCACCTCGGGCACGGTGACGGTTGACGGGCTCGATGTCGTCGAGCAATCGATGGAAGTGCGCAAGAAGATCGGTTACTTGCCCGAATCGGCGCCGCTTTACCCGGATATGGATGTGCTCGAATATCTCGAATATATCCTATCCCTGCGGGGCGGACCAAAATCCGAACGCCGCCGGCGCATCAAGCAGGTGGTCGAGATGTGTGGACTCGGAGATGTGATCGCCAGAGGAATCGGCGAGTTATCCAAAGGTTTTCGGCAACGCGTCGGTCTGGCTCAGGCGATGATTCATAACCCGGAGATTCTGGTGCTGGATGAACCAACCGTCGGTCTCGATCCGAACCAGATCGTCGAAATCAGGAACCTAATCAAGGCTCTCGGCCGGCAAAAGACGGTTATTCTCTGCTCGCACATTCTGCCCGAGGTGGAAGCGACCTGCGACCACGTCATGATTATCGACCGAGGCAAAATCGTCGCCAATGGCACGCCTGAGACATTGCAGCACTCGCTGTCGGGGAAGACGGTTGTGAATATCGAGATCAACCAGCAGCCCGATACCGTTCGTGGCCCCCTGATGTCTATTGACGGTGTCGAGGACTTGAAAACCTATCCGGTCAACGGGACGACTCGCTGCGAGTTAGTCTGTCGGCAGGGGTTTGATCCCCGCGAAGCGATCTTCCACAAGGTTGTCGAAAACCGCTGGGTGCTTCTGGAAATGAAGCAGGAGATTTCAAGTCTGGAAGACGTCTTCCGCGAACTGACGAAGGGAGGACGCGATGAATAATGCGATAACGATTTTCCGCCGCGAAATGCGGTCTTATTTCAATTCGCCGGTCGCCTATATCGTAATCACTCTGTTCTTGCTGGTGTCCGGCTATTTCTTTTCCAGCACCCTTTTCCTAAACAACTCAGCCGACCTGCGCAGTTTGTTCGGTATCGCAGGCTTCATCTTGATGCTCTTCACTCCGGCGGTCACTATGCGTCTGTTGGCGGAAGAGCGGCGTGCCGGCACGATTGAGATACTGGTGACGCTGCCGGTCAAAGATGAAGAGATAGTGGTCGGCAAGTTCCTCGCCGGATTTGCTCTGACGGCGATTTCGATCGTGCTGACTTTTATTGCCTATCTCACAATCGCATCGCTGGGCAACGCCGATTTTGGCGCCGCTCTCGGTGGATACTTAGGATTGATTCTCATGAGTGGTGTGTACGTGGCGATCGGACTGTTTACGTCCTCGCTTTCTCCGAACCAGATCATCGCGTTCATAGTAGGCTTCGTGATTATCTTTGCCTTCTTTATGCTCGACAAGATTCTGCCGTTTCTACCCGACGCGCTCACTTCATTTTTCGAGTATTTGTCGATTGACTATCATTACGGCAATATCTCGCGCGGAGTGATCGACAGCCGCGATCTGATCTACTACTTCTCGATGATCTTCTTCTTCCTTTATCTGGCGGTCAAAATGACTCACCTGCGGAAGTGGAGGTAGGCGCCATGAAAAAGAAATTGACTATTACCGGCATCAGCTCGATTGTCGTCATCGTCGTAATCCTGCTGGTTCTGAATTTGATCTCGGTGAATCTCTTCGGTCGGTTGGACTTGACCGACGGCAAAATATACTCCTTAAGCCAATCATCAAAAGACCTGATGCGCAATCTCGACGACCGCGTGACAATCAAATGCTATTTCTCTGATGAAATTCCCCAACCTTACAATGCCAATGCCCGCTATCTGAAAGACCAGTTGGGTGAATACAAGGCCTATGCCGGCAAGAACCTGAACTATGTCTATATCGATCCGGTCAAGGAAGGCAAAGAGCAGGAAGCCCGCTCCTATGGCATTCCGGCCGTGCCGATTCAGACCTTGGCGCGCGACAAGATGGAGGTCAAGAACGTTTATATGGGACTGGCGGTGTTGTTCGGTGATAAAAAGGAAGTTATCCCGGTGATTCAGAACACCGCCTCCCTTGAATACGAGATCACCCGTGCAATCAAGAAGCTGGTGCACAGCACGACTCCCAAGGTCGGATTCGTCACCGGACACGGCGAGTTGACTTTGGACAAGGACTTGACCTACATCAGCAAGGTGCTGTCTCAGGAGTACGAAGTCGAACCGCTCAATCTCCGCACGATGGCCGCGATTCCAACCGACATTCAGACGATTTACCTCGTCGGTCCCAAGACCAAGCTCGCCGACTACGAATTGTATTTGATCGATCAGTTCCTCATGCGCGGCGGCAAGGTGGGTATGCTGATTGACAAGGTCAATGCTCAGATACAACAGGGAACGGCGCTGCCGGCGGATCCGGGACTCGATCCGTTTATGGCCAACTATGGATTCGGCGTTTCGAATAACATGTTGATCGATGCCCAGTGCGGGTCGGTGTCGGTGCAGCAGCAGCAGGGGCAGTTCCGCTTCCAGACTGCGAAAGAGTACCCGTTTTTCCCGAAGATCATCAACTTCTCCAAGAAGAACCTGATCGTCAAGGATCTGCAATCGATTAACATGATCTATGCCTCTTCGATTGATACCACGCATTTTGGGTCCAGCGGTCTCAACTACGATGTGCTGGCGCGGACGTCAAAGCAGTCTGGCGCTCTGATCGCGCCATACAGCATCGATCCCTACCGCCAATGGACTAAAATTGACTTCAATCAGCAGTCACTTCCTGTCGGTGTGGCAATCACCGGCAATTTCCGAAGCTTCTTTGTGGGTAAGCCGAAACCGGAGCCCGACACTGTAATAACACAGACTGCCGCAGGCGCGGACATGAGACTGGACCAGGGTGACAAAGGGCGAATCGTCGTCTGGGGCGATGCCGATTTTGTTTCCGATCAGGTGCTGCGCGATCAAAGCAATCTGGTGATGTTTCAAAACATGACCGACTGGCTGTCCGAAGATGAAGGCCTGATCTCGATCAGGTCCAAGGATGTCAGCGTGAGACCGTTGAAGGTTGTCGAAGATTCAACTCGTAGCGTCGTGAAGTTCCTTAACATCCTGCTGATGCCGCTTCTGGTTGTTCTGTTTGGCGTCGCGCGTTGGCAAATTCGCAAACAAAATCGCAGGAGGCAGTTAATATGAAGCGCTCAACGTTGATCACGTTGGCGATCCTCGTGCTTCTTGCAATCTGTTATCTCATAATGTACCAGAGTGAGAAGCAATCGCTAAGCGAAAATGAGGTCGACAATTTCCTCGCCGTCGACTCGGGAATGGTCAACAAGATCAGCATCCGGCGGTTGGGGACGGTCGTCGAATTCCAGAAGGTCGGCGAAGATTGGAATGTCGGTGACCGCGGCAAGTTGTACTCGACGGAAAAGGGTGCGGTACAGCCTCTTGCTGATCTGGCTCACACAATGTCGGTTGGAGAAATCATTAGCTCCAACCCCGATAAACAGATGCTCTTTCAGGTTGACACCATCACCGGCAATCACGTGACTTTTTATCGCGATGCGAATGAGTTGGTGTCGGTCATCATCGGTAAGACGGGGGCTGACAACCAATCCACCTATGTCCGCAAGCCTGAATCTAATGACGTTTACGCTGCGAAGGGCAACCTCGCTCGTTTTTTGAATCGACCGGCATCGGGCTACCGTGACAAAACCCTCATGACTATTGACACGACACAGATTGCGACCCTCAGTTTCAAGAGCAAGGAAATCGATTACCGCATTGGCCGACAGGATTCGCTCTGGCGCATTGTGCCCGCCAAGGGCGAACCGGCAAACCCTGATCCGCAGAAAATGTCGAATCTGTTGCGGCAGCTTGCCCTGATTCGCTGGAATAGTTCGGTAGCCGAAGGCGACACTGCTCGTCCCAACTTCTTGCAGCCGACTGTTGCGGTCGATATCTCGATGTTGGATGGCAGCACCAAATCATTGCGATTTGTCGAACAAGGTGCTTCCGAGAACAAGAGCTATTATGTACAATCGCCGGGTGGGGATGAGACGTTCATTGTATACGAATACGTCGTCACGAATCTGGTCAAGAAACCGGAGGAGTTGAAGTAGCAGCACCAGTCTGGAATTTGAAAGGGCGACCCCACGTGGTTGCCCCTGTCAGTCCTTGTGAGAACACAGGGTACCCCACAGCTTGCCGCGGGCAGGATGAGACATGAACCCTTCCACCGCCTCCGCTGTCTCCCGCCTCCTCAAACACGTTTACCCTGACGCCAAGTGCTCGCTCGATTTCAAGTCACCAATCCAACTCGCCGTCGCAACGATACTCTCTGCCCAATCGACCGACGAGCGCGTCAACCTGACCACGCCAACGCTCTTCCGCCGATATAAGACTGTCCGAGCTTTCGCCAACGCTGATCAGACTGAGCTTGAGGGATTGATCAAATCCGTGGGGCTGTACCGCAACAAAGCCAAGAGCATCATCGCCTTGGCCAAAGCGCTTGAACGCGATTACGGCGGGCACGTCCCAACAACTCTGACTGAACTCGAGGAGTTGCCCGGAATCGGCCGCAAAACCGCGAATGTGATTCAGGGAGTCCTGACCGGTAAAGGGGAGGGGATCGCCGTCGATACACACGTAACGCGGCTCTCCTTCCGACTCGGATTCACCAAGGCCAAAGAGCCAGCCAAGATAGAAGAGGACTTGAAGAAGTGGATCGATCCCGATGATTGGGTGGCCATCTCGCATCTTCTGATCCGTCATGGCAGGGAAGTCTGCAAGTCGAGGAATCCCATGTGCGAAAGTTGTTTCCTCGCCGAAATCTGTCCCAAGAAAGGCTGGCCCAAGACTAAGCGCAGACCGACCTAATGTCATCGCGAGGAGTCCGGCAGTTGCCGGACGACGATGCGATCTCTATGTCGTGTCGCGGTTACTTCTCTTCGCTAAATATCTGCGCCTCAAATCGGTAGACTTCCGCGCGCGGGTTTTTCCATTCGTCCCATGGCAAGCCGGCTTTCAGGCAAGTGTGCGCCAGAAAAGTGTCGCGGTCCCATCCTTGTTCGGTGGCGACTTGTGGCAAGAGCAGACCGCTTCTGCCGTGCGAAGAGATCAGCAGACCGTGTTTGCCGACAACAATTTCTGACAATTCCTCAACCTGTATCAGTGTCGTAAGCACGGAAATCTCAAAGGCGATATTCGGATATTCGTCAGGTGACAATGGTTCGAACCGGCTGTCGTGGAATCCCGCCTGGATGGCGCAGTCTTGAACAATCTCAATCAGTGGTTTGACTCCTTCGATGTAGCCGATGCAGCCCCGCAGGTTGCCATGGCTCGTGATGGTCACGAAGGTGCCACGGCGGCACTTGAGATGCTCGTTTTCTGTCGTGAACGACGGCGCCCGACCTCCTAACAGCTTATGCCGTACTGTCTCACGAGCAACAGCAAGCAATTGCTCTCCCTCTTGCTCAGTCAGTCTAATTTCGTCCGCCGTTTTTGCCCTCCTTCAAGGCAAGAGTATCTCTCTCCGGCAAAATCGGCGTTGCAGCAGAGCAAATCAACAAGAAAATTGGCTTGAACGCAGATATGCCGCTAAGGCAGCTTGTAGGAGCAACTTCAGTCGCGACGAAGCACGACAGGGAAATCAATAGTGAAGAAAGGCCTTGATTTGTGACTCCGTTTTTCTTAAACAATAAAGTTAGCGAAGGATGCGGGAGTAACTCAGTTGGTAGAGTCACAGCCTTCCAAGCTGTTGGTCGCGAGTTCGAGCCTCGTCTCCCGCTTTGATTTGGGGGCAGAATCGCCAACTTAAGCAGAGTCAGAAGATTTCTGATTTTCTGGCACGGTTTTGGCGACAGTCAGAAAATAGTTCTTGACACCCCAAAAACGTTAGGTATTATAAAAATCTATATTGGGCGGGTGTCGGGAAATGTTTTGCCCGTTACATCCCATCCTGTCATAAGTTGGAGTGACGCGGCGACCTTTTGCCCACGTAGCTCAGTTGGTAGAGCACATCCTTGGTAAGGATGAGGTCACCAGTTCGATCCTGGTCGTGGGCTGTTTATACTTGGTTGGAGCATGATAAGTATTCAATGTTTTGGAGTTAGGTAGGCTGCCATGGCGAAGGAGAAATTCAAACGGACAAAGCCGCACGTGAATGTGGGGACGATCGGACATGTGGATCATGGGAAGACGACGTTGACGGCGGCGATGACGATGGTATTGAACCGGGGCGGGATGGCTTCGGTACGGACGTTTGATTCGATTGACAACGCCCCGGAGGAGCGTGAGCGGGGGATCACGATTGCGACGGCGCACGTGGAGTACGAGACGAAGAATCGTCACTACGCCCACGTCGACTGCCCGGGACACGCGGATTATGTCAAGAACATGATCACGGGCGCGGCGCAGATGGATGGCGCGATCGTGGTGGTGAGCGCGTCGGACGGGCCGATGCCGCAGACGCGGGAACATATCTTGCTGGCTCGTCAGGTGGGTGTGCCGTATATTGTGGTGTATATGAACAAGGTAGACATGGTAGACGATCCGGAGTTATTGGACTTGGTGGAGTTGGAAGTTCGTGATTTGCTGACCAAGTATAAATTTCCGGGCAATGATATTCCGGTAATCCGTGGCAGCGCTTTGCAGGCGATGACCAAGGGTGCGGATCCGACTGTGCCGGCGGATGATCCGGCGTTCAAGTCGATCTATGAGTTGGTGAACGCGCTGGACACCTACATTCCGATACCGCAGCGCGAAGTTGACAAGCCGTTTTTGATGCCGATAGAAGATATTTTTTCGATTAC
>Ga0315273_10005644_pt1 | contig 15500 bp, 4 predicted proteins | sample YL17G02_0_MG_FD_205753 | JGI IMG/M metagenome (GOLD analysis project Ga0315273, IMG submission 205753) | Sediment microbial communities from Yellowstone Lake, YNP, Wyoming, USA - YL17G02_0 | ecosystem: Environmental > Aquatic > Freshwater > Lake > Sediment | place: USA: Wyoming | collected...
CAAAAAGATTAATAATAATCCGAGCTTTAAAATCGAGGATGAGACATTAAAAATTGAATACTCTTTTACTAAATTTTTCCAAGACACGGATTTGGAAGATAATCGTTTTCTTTTGACTAATAATCATCCATTTTTAATTGAGCCAAATAGTCAAGGAGTCTATTTAGAAGTGTTGGGTGACGGCAATAACAAACTTTGTTCCGTCGTTCTTTCGGGAAAGGATAATAATTATTTTGTTAATGATTTCGAATGTAATTGGCAGGGGTGGAAAAAAATCTATCTTCCCTTGGAAATGTTTAAATACAGTCCGGAAAACAGCCAACCGAATTTTAATAAACTATTTTTATTTAGTTTTGGCGTGGTTTCCCGAAAGCCGATGACCGGCGAGATAATGATTAAAAATATTCATTTGGCTAATTTAAAAGACGATGAAAATACTTCACCTTGATTTTGATGATTTAAAAAATCCGAATGGTGGAGGGCAGGCGGTCAGGACCTTTGAAATTAACCGGCGTTTAGCCAAACGGCATACGGTCACGGTTATTACCGGTAATTATGAAGGGGCGCGTGATGAAAGGATCGAAAATATTCATTATATTCGAGTGGGAGCGAAGAGTTTCCCCTGGAGTTTTCTCTCTTTTTTTGTTTGGGCGCCCGAGCTCTTTAAAAAAATTGAATTTGATTTGCTGGTCGAAAATTTTACCCCGCCGTTTGGGCCGGCCTGGACACCTTTGTATACCAAAAAACCGGTGATTGCGATGGTTGACTGGGCTTTTGCCTGGGAAATGTCAGCCAAATATAAATTGCCTTTTTTTATTCCTTACGAACTCGGACTGAAATTGTACCGAAATTTTATTTTTCCCACCATGGCTATTCAAAAAAAGATAGTTAAAAATCGTCAGGGGCTTAATACCTTAATCCTCAACAATCAGTCTTTATCAGAATTTACCAGATATGAGCAAAAGGTCAAAATTATATTCTCTTTATCGGCCGCTTAGATATTCATCAAAAGGGGATTGATCTTTTACTCAAGGCTTATGCCAAAATTTCCCCTAAAATTAAAATGCCTTTGTTGATTGCCGGCGAGGGCAAAGATAAAGAAAAAATCGAAAAATTAATCAAAAAATTAAACCTCGAAAAAGAAGTCAGCTTAATTGGAAAAATCGTTGGGCGGGAGAAATTGACATATTTTCAAAAAGCGAGGGTCGTGGTGGTGCCGTCGCGCTACGAAACCGGCTGCATTGTGATTAACGAATGTTTACTTTTAAAAAAAGCAATCGTGGCTTTTAACAATCCGGTGATAGTGGAACAAAGTCAAAATCAGGCCGTTTATGCCGAATCTTTTAATATTGACGATTTAACCGAAAAGCTAATTTATGCCTGGGAGAATGCTTCAAAAATAGCGAAAAAAATAACTTACCAAAAATTGCCTTCTTGGGACGAAGCGGCCAAGATGCAGGAAGACTTTTATCTTAAAGTTATTGGCCGGACTCGGTAAGTTGTTGTTGGGCCATCGTCAGGCCATTTTGAGCTGACGGCTGGCCGGGATATTTTTTTAAGATCGCCTTAAAGCGATCAGCCGCCTCTTGGTATTGGCCACGTTCTAAAAAGGTACCGGCATAGTTATTTAAAGCAACTAAATAATCGGGATCCATCTCTAAAGCTTTCTCGTAACAGAAAGCGGCATCAGCCGGCAGTTTCCTTTTCTGATAGGCCTCTCCTAAACTTGTCCAGCCATTAACATAATAGTAGACGATCTCCCAGGTATATTTTTCAGGAATATTTTTGATTTGATATTCATCTCTGGTTTGATAACCTTTTAAGTTTTTCAAGGCAGTCAGCCCATCAAAATTCTCATACCATTTTAAATCTTGCGAATAGCGGTAGACAATTCCTTCAGGAACAAAATTTCTGACCTGAGGTCCCCAAAAAATATCGATATTATTAGTCGTATAAACCGGGTATTTTTTGGCTAATTCTTCTATTGGCAATTTATAATCGGGAAATTCCTTTTCTTGACGTCTTTCTGTTGATGGTAAGAGACCGCTTAATTTTGGGTCGGCGCCAACGAGAATTTTAACATCAGGCCTTAGATTTTCTACTTTTTGCAAATACCAAAGTTCAAACAGCGGCACATCCGAGCCAGCAAAAAGGACCGTGTTTTGAGGTAAGCTTTTGAGGATATTTTGACCTAAATCTTCGGCATAAAAGTATTGCTGCAGATTTACTTGACGAAAATTCAAAAGAAAAAAACCAAGAGGGATAAAAATTAATAAATAACCAATTTTTGGATATTTTTCAAAAAACCAATTTATTCCCAACCCGATGGCCAAACTGGAAATAAAATAGGAAAAAATAAAAAATCTTTCCATGCCGATGGCTTCAATCCATTGAGAAGGAGTATCTGAGAAGAAGGCAAAAACCGGGCCGCTGAGGATTATCAGAAGTAGGATAAAAATGGCCAATTTCTTGTCTTTTTTCCAAAAATTGACTATTCCTAAAATTCCCAACCCTAAACCGACAAGGAGAAATTCTTTCCAACTAATAAGTTTGAACCAGTCCCAAATTCTCCAGGCGGAAGAGGAGATGTTTTGAAAATTATCCCCGGTATATTCCTTTCGAGTTATCATATACAAAAAGCCCAAAAAAGTATTGGGCTCACCCCAAATATAGGTTGGGTTCTGGGCGGCTCTGATCGGTAAATAAATATAGGGTAATAAACCTATAAAGAAAAGTCCAAAGAGCTTAAGCATTAACTTCCAATCAAGGAATATTTTTTTATCCGTAGCATAAATAAGGTAAATAAAAGCGGGTAAAAGAATAAAAGAAATTTGATGATTGGAGAAAGCCAAGCCAAAAAAAAGAGCAAATAAATAAAGGTACTTCATTTGTCTTTTTTCATACCAGCAAAACAAAGTCAATAATTCCAGGCCGACTAAAAGATTATTTAAGCTCAAAACATCAGCAAATAATGATTGAAGAAAAAAATAATAGGAAAAGGCAAGGATACTGCCACCGATTAGACCTGGCCAAATTTTTTTAGTCAATTTCAGGATGAGAAAATAGAGAACCATAATCGAAAGAGCGGAAAAAAGGGCGGACATTAAGTTAACTCGCCAGGCTAAAGTCCCCAGCGGAATTTTGGAAAAAAGATGGCCCAGAATGGTAAATAAAGGATAGCCGGGACTGTGGGGGATACCTAAAGTGATGGCGCCGGTCAAAATATCGGGATTATCTCGGGGGTGAATTGCCGGACAAAGAAAAACAAGATAGACGACGAAAACCAAGGCGAAAAGTCCCAAGCCAATCAAAATTGAAGGTTGTCTTTTTTCCATGGCGCTACTATTATATATAATTAGACGATTTAAGCAAAAGTGAATTGATTTATATTTTTAGATATTATATGATAATTTTAGATTAAGAATTCTTTTTTCTTAAGTAAAAAGGGATTTTTACGTTGAGGAGGGGAGCAAATGATACCGGACGCCGAGCGAGATTTTCTCGATAAGAAAATTATCCAACTCCAAAAAAGCACCCGGACGACCGTGCCGGTCTTGTTGCCGTTGCATGATATTTTGCGTCAAAAATACCGCTGGTACTACAATTGGTCGGCTTTTAAGTATTCGAAAGCCATTCATGTGTTGTTTTTAATTGGTTTTATGGCTTTTCTGGGCGCGGTTTTTTATCGGATTAATATATCGGAGCCAAGCAGGGTTTTTGCTGCCACGGCCGATGTTGATTTTGCGCCGAATGCCGCCGGTGACTTGACTCAATGGTCAGGAAGTGGGAGCATTGGTTGCGGTTCAGCTAACTGGTGTGTGACAACAACCAATGACGCTGACACTTCTTATGTTACCAACTACTTCGGCGGTCAATCCGACTTATATAATATTACCAATTCTTCCCAGTCCGGCGTTATCAATTCGGTTTCGGTTTATTTTGTGGCCAAGTACGGTTCAACCGCCGGCGTTAATATAAGATCAGCTTTAAAAACCGGCGGCAGTCTTTACTATGGAGCTGTGCACGGTCTAAGCGCTTCTTATACGACTTACTCTGATACTTGGGCGAGCAATCCACAGACAAGCGTTGACTGGACTTGGTCTGATGTTGATAATTTACAGATTGGTCTGTTTGCTCAGACCGACGGTTATTCTTATGTAACGCAAGTTTATGTGCGAGTTAACTACTCAAGTCTAGACCCGCCGACAGCGGCTTATGTTGATACCGCGACGACAACGGCTTTAACCGTTCATTGGACCGATAATTCGAGTAATGAGACTGGTTTCAAAATTGATCAACAAAATAACTGTAGCGGCTCATGGACGTTGGTTTATACCGGCGTGACCGTCAATGAAAACTCCCACGCTATCGGTAGTTTGACGGCCAACAACAGTTATTGTTTTCGAGTCTATGCTTATCGTGGTACGGTCTTGTCAACTTACACTAATACAGGCCGCGGGCAGACTTTGGCGACGAAACTTTTGCCGTCGACAACAGGCTCCAATTTGGAGGGAGCGACGACTTTTAGAATGCAGGGAACGACTACCCAAATGACGGCTGATAAAGCGGCCGGTTCTTCGGCGGCGACTATCGGTTCTGCCGGCGCCAACGCGACTTATACCAATGACAGCGGCAATATTATCACCGTGGAGAATTCCGACAAAGCCCGGATTGAAAAGGTCTCCACCACCGACATCGCCCAAAACCCGGGCGGAGCGGCAAGGATTGAAGAAGCAAGGACGAATCTACTCACTTATTCCAGTTTTGAAGCCGGTTCAAATCCGCCAACGGGTTGGATTAACGCGCTTTTGACCTCTTCAACCGCCGCTACCGGCATTCACGGCACTAACTACGCTAATTTGGTTACCAATGGCGCTGGCTACAACGCCCTCTATCAGGGAGTGACAGGCGGTTTAACTTCTGGCACCACTTATACTTTAAGTGTTTACGCTCAATATGTTTCCGGGTATAATGGGAACTTTTCCATCGGTGTTTCAGGAACCTGCGGCGATTTTTGGAGCACTGGCAATACTGTTTCGAGTGGCAGTTGGCAAAGGATTACGAAAACCTTTACCGCTACCGCGACCGGCGCCTGCAATGCCTATATTGAACCAACATTGTCTACCGCCAGCGCGGCAACCTTTAAAGTTGACGCTATCCAACTCGAAGCCGGGGGTTTTGCCACCTCGTATATTCCGACAGTAGCGGCGGCGGTGACAAGGAATGCGGAAAAAGTTCAATACGCTAATACTAGCAATCTCACAGCTGGCTCTGGGACCATTTCTGCTTGGGTCAAGCCGGAATGGGCATCAACTGACACAAACACGAGGGGGAACGATTATTATGGCACAATATTTGATAGTGGTTATGGTACAGCAAACAGTTTGTTATTTACTTTCTATACACCAAACAATACGGCTTCTAACAGATTGGCTATTTTTAAACAGGGCGGTACGAATGACTATACTACCTGCCTACCAAGTTTTACCGCCAATAGTTGGCATCATGCAGCTTTGACTTACGCGACAGGGCAGCCTCTTAAAATTTATTGGGACGGAGCTTTGTGCGCGACCACTCCCGGGAATGCCAACGCGGTTCCCACAACCGGGAATATGACTCTTGGCAAATACGATGGTTATGTCAATCCTAACTCTTATTTCAACGGTCTTATCTCCGACTTCACCATCTTCAACACTGCCCTGGCTGGAGAAAAGGTTAAAGGAGTTTATCAAGGCTACGCGCCGTCTGATATTAATGTCAGTAATGCTGATACGACTCAACTCAAGGTCAACTGGACAGTTAACTCTTCAGATGCCACCAACCTGCATCTTGAAAGACAGGCAAGTTGTACGGGAAGTTGGTCCAATGTTTCGACTTCAATTGGCGGCAACGACGCAAATTATACCGATGCTACCGTAAGCTCTAATACTAGTTATTGTTATCGCGTCCACGCCGCCAAAACCAGTGCGCCTGATTCAGGTTACGTTTACACGGTCAGAGGTCAGACCTTGGCCAATAAACTTAAACCGTCAGCAGCTTTGGAGGCGGCGACAACCTTTAGAATGCAAGCCTCTAACGCTGATCTTAACCCTGATAAGGGTTCAGGGGCGGCGACGATTACTAATTCCGGCGCCAACGCCACTTACACTAATGATGCGGGAAATATTCTTAAAGTTGACAGCGGCAATCTCAAAGGCCGGATTGAAAAAGTTTCCACAACCGATATTGCCCAAAACCCGGGCGGGGCAGTCAGGATTGAGGAAGCAAGGACGAATTCTGCGTTGTATACTAGTCTAGAATCCTGGTCAACTAATCTGCCGACGGGCTGGATCAATAATGCCGGTACGCCCGGAACAGATTATCAAGAAGATCAAACCTCAGCCAATGTAATTCACAATACCAGTTCAATCAAATTTAATAATGGCTCAGCCTCGTATACCGGGATAGATCGTTCTCTTGCGCTTGCCAGTGCAACCTATACTGCGAGTATTTGGGTCAAAGGCAGTAATGTACCAGCCGGCAAAAATGTTCTCTTGGCAAGAAGTACTGGTAGTGTTTTGCGAACAGTCGCCCTCCCATCTGGAACCTATGGATGGACAAGGGTTTCAGTAACCTTTACCGGTGATACCGATACTGTTTTTGTGGTTTTAGATAGCAATAGCGGTATGTCCGGGGCAAATGTCTGGTTTGATGCTTATCAACTCGAAGCCGGGGGTTTTGCCACCTCATATATTCCGACGACAACCGCGGCGGCAGCAAGAAGCGCGGAAACTCTCTCTTATGCTTCTGCCAGCAATGCGAGCGCCGATGCCGGAACGGTGAGTGTTTGGATTAAACCCGAATGGGCTTCAACTAGCACAACTCAAGCTAGGTATTTTGTTTGGGCTAGCGGTACAACAGCTGGAGACATGGGCTTGGGTTGGGACGGCGCTGGGAATTTTAGAATGTGGGTTTATAATGGTGGATGGCAATCGGCAAGCAAGGCAGCCACTTTTAGCGCTGATACCTGGATTCATCTCGCTGCCACTTGGGATAAAACCAGCGGGGCGCAAATTTATGTTAATGGCGTGGCTGGAACAGCATACTCGGGAACTTGGACTCCTGGCTCTTCGGCGGCTTCCTTTTATGTCGGAAGAGACTATGTGGCGTCCTTATGGTCTAATGGTCTTCTCTCCGACTTCACCATCTCCAACTACACCTGGAATGCTCTTGGCGTTCGGATTTTCTATTCCGGTTATGGACCGACGATTTCAAGCGGAACTGCTGATTCAGCAACTCAAATCACTTGGTCGGTTACGAACTGGGATTCCAATGGCACCAGTACCAGTTATCAGCATAAACAAACCACCACTTGTACCAATGACGACTCCGGCTATTCGGCGGCGACTAACCCCGACACCGGCCTTTCCGGCAATACAGCTTATTGTTTTCAAGCGCAAAGAACGGTCTCGGGAGGTGCGACCTCGCTTTATAATGTGAGTAGTTCGGCCGTAACGACTCAGATTTCCCTCTCGGGTAATATCTATCAGTCTGGTAGTGAATCGAGTTTAGATAATACTGCCTATACGATTGCCGCTTCGGTCAACAACGGCGCGCCGGTGACGACGACAGCTGGTAGCGGAACTTACACTTTAGGTTTCACTGGTACTGCTGGCCAAGTCATCGCCGTCTATATTCAAGGTCATGCCAACAATGCCAATACTTTTACCGTCACTGACGGGACAACGGCCATCACCAGCTTAAATTTATATGTTAATAAAGTTGCCGTTGGCAATGACAACGGTACCGGCACGACGACCAATGTCAATATTTGTACTCAGACAACATATCCGGCGGCCGGTGATAGATTAATTACTTGCTCCGGCAATAATTTGACCATTGCCACAAACGACGAATTCCATGTTTTAAATGGTAAACTTTACGACACGGGTGCTTCCGCAACCTTAACGACTCAAGGCACGGGCGCTCTGCATCCGGATACCGGCGCAACGGCAACCATTTCGACAACCAACAGCACGATCGCTGGCGCCGTCACAATTACAGGGACTTTAGTGGTGGGCACCAATCTTAATCTCAATGTCGGCGGCGCTTTTACCGATAATGGAACCTTTACCGCCAACTCGGGCAGTACAGTTACTTTAAACGGTGGCAATTCACAGATCATCAGCGGATCGGCGACCCCTACTTTTGTCAATTTAACTGACGCTAATAATGTCCAGTCTGTTCAGTTTAGCGCCAACATCAATGTGAGCGGGACTTTAACTATTGGGAATGCAGGTCAGACATCGGCAAATTTCCTTACTTCAACTAACACGCTTCAAGTAAACTCTGCTGGTGCAGCCGGCACGATTACCGGCTATGGTATGGTGAGAGTTAACAGAAATACTGCGAATGCTTTTGCGACCCAATATCAATTTTCCACCTATACTTTGACCCATCTTACGGTCTATTATAATGGATCAAGCGCGAGTGGACAGGCCATCACCAACACGACTTACGGCAGTGCGGGTAGTGGAGGATTAATGACTCAGGGCACCCTTAATTCCTTAGACCAGACAGCAACGGTGGCCGGATCTTTTATCGCCACATCGGGAATTTTTGCACCTGCCAGCGGCACCATCACTATGAACGATGGCTCGTCGCTGACTACTGATGCGAATACTGTATTTCAAGCATTAACCATTGCCAATTCCGCGACAGTGACTTGCACCTCCTCTTTTCAGGTTGTCGGCATTCTGACGATCGGTACGGGGGGGATCTTTGCCCCGACCGCCGGCACAATTACCTTTATCGGTGGTTCGATTGTCAACAACGGCGGTGCGGCAGCCAATTTGGTTTTCTATAATTTGACTTCCTCTGGAGCAGTTTCTAACTCAACCAGTTTCAATGTCGCCAATGACTTCAAGATCACGGCCAGTACTTTTGCATCAAGCGGTACCCCGACCTATACGGTTTCCGGTAGCGTCGATTTCACCGGTGGCGCCTTTACGGCCGGCGGCTCGACTTTAGTATTGAATGCCGGAAGCGGCTCAAAAAACGTTACGGTCAATGGCCAAACCTTAAATAATATTGATTTTAACGGGGCCGGAACTTTTGTTTTGCAGGACACTTTAGCGACTTCTGGATACTTCAAAATCACCAACGGCACAGTTAATGCCACCAATCGTACGCTCAATATCGCCGGCGACTTTAATCGCGCGGGAGGAACGTTTACCACGACCGGTTCGACGGTCAATTTGACGGGAGCTGGCGGCTCGACCCAAACGATTTCCGGTTCGACGACTTTTAATAATTTATCGGCGACGGGCTCATCAGCTAGAACAATTAAATATACCGACGGAACGACCCAGATAGTTGGCGGCACTTGGACCATGACCGGGGCGGCCGGGCAGCTTATTACGTTAACGGGTACCAGCACAGCTGGCTGGACGATCAACCCGACGGCAGCCACTATCGATTACGGCGATATTTCGTATTCTAATAATAATGGTGTCAGTTTCTGCGCGACTCACTCGCAAAGCACCAATGGCAATAATGGCGGTTCGACCGGCTGGAAAATTTCTTCGGGTGCAACATGCGCGGCGCCGACGTTAGCAGTTCCAACAATTACCAATAACGATACCGGGGTTAGCGTCACCTTCAACGGCAATATTACCGACATCGGTGGCGCGAACGCAACTGAACGCGGTTTTAAACTTTATACGGCGGCCGACGATACTTGTTCGGGAACGATTTTACAGAATCCTCATGACAGTGGCAGTTACGGCACCGGCGTATTTAGTAAACCGACTGACTCGGCCTTATCACTTAACACGAGCTATCATTACAACACCTACGCGATTAATCCGTTTGGCACGGGTACCAGCACCTGCGAGACTTTGACGACGCCAAACATTCCGACCGTGACTGTTTCCGCCGCCGATGGCATCAGCGCCACGGCGGCCACTTTGCACGGCAATATCACCAGTGTCGGCGCGGGAATCCCGGCGGATAATGTTAATCCGACCGAACGCGGCTTTAAAATTTATACCAACGACACTTGCACGAGCACTGTTCTACAAAACCCGCATGAAAATAATTATAGCGGCGGTTATAGTACTGGGGTTTATTCACTAGCGACGACCGATGCCCTCTCGCCGCACACCGATTATTGGCACACCGCTTATGCGATTAGCACTGTCGGCACGGGCGCCAGCGGCAGTTGTCAGAAATTTACAACCATTGATACGACAATTACGATGAGTGCTCAAGCGGCTAGCGCGATTACCAACACCAGCGCGATGATGAACGGTACTTTGATTTCCGCTGGCGGCGTCAACGTCACTAGGCTTGGCTTTAATTTATATTCAAACAGTCAAAATTGCGGCGGCGTACCGGCCGAATCACATCAAACTGGCAGTTATGGTGACGACACGGTTTATTCACTGCCGGCTTCCGATCTTACTCCCAACACTCACTATTCTTATAAATCATATGGTTTAGATTCTGGAAATAATGAAGTTGACAGCCCGACTTGTAAAAGTTTTGTCACTTTGGCGGCAGTGCCGAGTGCGCTAACGACTGTCAGTCAAAGCTGGGATGATACCGGTAATCCAGTATCAGTGACACCCAACACCAATGGTAACCCGGCCGGCACCAACTACTTTATCCAATATAAAGAAATTGCCGCAACTGATCCGACGCCGCAGACAACTTGCGACGATTCAGCTGGCTGGGCTAAACTTAACGCTGGTGATGGCTGGGTTGCGCGTACTAATGCAGTACCTTTCACTGACTATCGAACTGCTGATACTTACACCTGTTATCGTCTTAAGGCTCGAAATGGCGCTGGCACCCCGGCAGAAACTGATTATTCATCAACTTCGGTGGTGGCACTTACTGCTCCAGCCCAGCCGACATTTGCGGTTGGAGTGGCCAATTACGCGCCGACAATTACAACTTCATCCATTACTTGGGATTGGAATGATAATACGGCGGCGCCAACCGGCTATCGTTTGTATAATTCCGCCACTAATGATGAGGTTTGCTCGGCCACCGCGCTTTCTGGTTGTATCCAAACCCAAAGCAGCCCGGGCAATAATTTACAGCCCAATGTTTCCTACTCTGTTAAATCGCAGGCGTATCGCGGGGCGATTACCGGTCAACCCTCAACCACCCAACCTTCGGCCTACACGGCGATTGAGGAGATTACGGCAGTAATCTGGAATATCGGGGAGACTGAATTTACCACGACAAAATTGACGGCCCATCCAGAAAATATACCTTCGAATCTGACCGCTGGGACTTCGGGTATTCAGTATTGTTATTATCATGTTAATCAAGATGATTCGGAAGAATTCTTGAGTTGCGATGCTTCTTGGCAACAAAATGCTAATGCTAAAGAGAAGAGTGGACTAAGTGTCAATGACAAATATAAATTCACCATTCAATCCCAAAACGGCGATTCCCGAACCACCACTACCGGTACGGCCCAAAAATACACCCGCGCTAATGCGCCAATTACTCCTTCCCACTCGGCAATCGCCACCGATTCAGTCACTTGGACATGGAACAAAAACAGTAACCCGGCTTGGACCGAATTTTACGCCAATGATAATTCGGGGATTAATAGTGGTTGGGTGGCAGATACCGGAAGTTGGGTGGCCACTGGTGGGACAAAAACCGCCAACACTCAATATACTTTAACGGCCAAAGCCAAAAACGGCGACAATATCGATACCACTGTTATTCAACACTCGGCTTACACCGCCATTCAAACGCCGACAACCATTACTGTTGGTTTAATTACGCCGAATTCCATTGCCTTAAACATGACAGACTCCTTAACGAATCTTAATGTTGGGTCATCCAGTATCCAATTTGAGGAAACTTCGCCTAATCCTAAACCGCAAGGCGCAGGTGGTGAAGCATTTTTTACGCCAAATTGGCCTTTAAATCCAGTCACTACTACAACGACGGATTCAGGTCTTAAGGGCGCAGTATCTGGGAATACTGGAACAACATATAAGTACAAAATTAAAGCTAGAAATGCCGAAGGTGCTGAAACTCCTCAATCAGCTGAATTTTCCTTCACTACAACTGCCGGCACGCAACTTTTATTCCAGCTGCCTGGGGAGACTTTGGATGAAAACGGTGGCACTCATTTATTATCTTATTCTGATCCAACGCCGAGCAATATTACGGCCGGAGTGCCTTTTAGTTTCATGATTGACGCCGCCGATGGGGCTAATTATAGAGATCTTGCCCACGAAGATACAATCACTTTAAGTTCGAGCGATGCTCAAGCTGAATTGCCGGCTGCCGCGGCGATGAGTAGTGGCGCAATCACATATAACAATGTTATTTTAAAAACCGTCGGCGCTCAGACAATTTCCGGTTCAGGTTCCGCCGGATCGTCCCATGAGGTAATGGTGGTTGCCGGAATATGTTCGGCAACGGTTTCAACCGCTACGGCGGCGCCGACGCCGCTTGATACTGGTCAAACTTCAACTGTCACCATTACTCTCAAAGATGGCTTTGGCAATGCCCTTGCCGGGCATACCGTTTCGGTTTCTTCAGACCAAGGAAGCGATAATATTACTTTTTCGGCGGGCGCAACCGACGCCAACGGCCGAATTTTCGCCTATGTCACTTCAGCTTTAGCTCACGTCTCGACTATTACCGTTCGGGATACAAGCGACGGCGTGACGCTTAATGCGCATCCGCAGATTACCTTTAACCAATCATCAGTGCCAGTGCCGACTGATTTTTCAGTGAAAGCAGGAGACGCCAAAGTAGATCTTTATTGGACAAATCCAGCCGGTATAGATCATATTAATATTTATCGCTCGACGACATCCGGAGAACTAGGCGCGAAGATTCAAAGTACGGCCAATCAATCCTATACTGATAGCGGCCTAACTAACGGCGTCGTCTACTTTTATACTTTGAGGTCTTCTAACGCAGGCGGTGTTGAAAGCGCCTCAACCGAGCAACTTTCGGCTCAGCCGCAAAGTGTTAATCCGACCGATAATATTCCGCCAAGTGCTCCTAAAAATCTCCGGGCGCTTAAAATTACCGCGACCGAACTCGAAATTGCTTGGGACGCTTCAACCGATAATGTCGGCGTGACTGGTTATCAGATTTATAACTCTGACACCCAAGTTCTGGTTGGGGTCACGACCGATTTGACCTATAGTTTCGAAAATCTAACCCCGAAGACAAATTATCATTTCTATGTTCGGGCCTACGATGCGGCCGGTAATTATTCAATCTTTTCGGAAATCTTAGATATCACCACACTTGAGTCGAAGAACGGTGAAGATAGCATCGCCGCTTACCTAATTTTAGGCAATGTTCCCGAGGTAGCTGATGCCGGCAAATCCTTTAAGGGTGTCCGAGTCTCCGTTGCCGATTCAGGTGGAAAAATTGTCACCGATTACGAAAGACCGATTTACTTCAGTTCAACCGATCCAGATGCTGAGTTACCTTATGATCAAGGTGAATACTATACATTTAATCCTCAAGATGCTGGTGTTCATGAATTCAACATGGAAAAATTTACTTTTAATACCACCGGCGACCAACGTTTGACGGTGAGCGATAACGTTCTATCGGCATCCAAAAGCATCAATGTTCAGTCGAACATCGGTTTAGAAAAAACAGCCAGCAAGGTTAGGGACTTCTTTGATAAACCGAGTAATGTTTCTAAAGTTAACACGGGAGTAGTGGCCACTTCGGCGGCAGTTCTGCTTATCCCGATTTTACTAAACTCTGCTTTAAGTGCTTCGAGCATCATCCCGCAATTGATTTACTGGTTCATTCAGCTTCTGCAGGCGGTGGGTATTCGAAGGCGCAGTAAACCTTGGGGTGTTGTTTTCAACGCTCAAACTGGTCAACCAGTAGCGCTGGCGATCGTTAAAATTTTTGACAAACAATATAACAGAATGCTTGAACAGGTTGTAACCGATAGTCAAGGCCGCTACGGCTTCATCGCTAAGCCAGGAGAGTTCTATATGTCAGTTTCTAAAGCGGGTTTTATCTTCCCGCCGAAAGAAAAGTCTTCAAGCTTCTATGAAAAAGTCTATTTTGGCGGCAACATTAAAATATCAGAAAAAGACCAAACCGTTGCTTTTAATATTCCTCTCGATCCAATTGTTGGCCAGCGTCTCGCGATTAACCTGATGGTCTACTTGGTCCGCTTCAATAAACTTCTGCAACATATTCGCATTCCGTTACTCGTAATCGGTGTAGTTTTTGCGGCAGTGATGACGATTACCTCATTCAACATTGTCTACGCCTTATCGCTTTTCTTCTACGTTCTAGTTATCGCCTTGGAGGTTCTGCGAGGCAAAAAAGCTAAACCGTATGGTACAGTGACCGATACTTTTGGCCACTCGATCGATTTGGCGATTGTGAGAATCTACCGAAAGAATACTAATCGACTGGTGGAATCTGATGTTTCTGACGCGCAAGGCCGTTTTAAGTTCTTGGTTAGCCCGGGCGTTTATTACTTGACAGCCGCTAAGCCTGGCTTCATTGACTTTAAATCGCACTTAATGTATCTCGAAAAAGAACGTACGATGGTTTCTTCAACCATCAAGTTAAAGAAAGTAGAATAGCACTTTAAGAATACAAAAAAGACCCCTTGCGGGGTCTTTTTTGTATTTATTTTAGTAATGGATATAGACCGGTGTGCCAACTTCATCCCAGTTGTAAAGCCACTCGGCGTCGCCGTTCGAAGCATTAACACAACCGTGCGACATCGGATGACCAAAATTATGGTGCCAGTAAGTGCCGTGGACTGAATAATCGCCACTCCACCAGCTAACCCATTCAACACCGGGAAGATAATATCCCGGACCGTCCATGGTGGTTACTCGAGATTTGCCATAGACATGGAATTCGCCAGTCGGAGTAGCATAGCCGCTTTTACCAGTTGAAACGAGAAAGGAAGTAATCTGATTTTGGCCGTCGAAAGCATAAAGCGTTTGTTCGGATAAGTTAATATCAATATAGCGTCCAGCATAGCGGCCGGGCATGGCATGTGGGAAAACTGTTTTCTCTGAACGGGCGATATCATAAACTGGCAAATCGATGGTTTTATTTGTGCCGGCGTTGAGAGTATTTTTAATTTGGGCGGATAAAACTTTTTCATCAATGCCTAAGCCATCTTGGCCCTCGTCTAAGATCCGGCCGGTGCCATCTTCGATCTGCCGGTCTCTTGCTGGGATAGCCACTTCCTTGGAAATTTTCTTAATAAAAGAAGTTGGGTCAGCGCTGGTAGTAATAGTAGTATTTGAAACGCTATACCTAATCCATCTGCCAATTTCACTGCGATCAGCGATCCATTGTCTGTCGGTGTAGGTAACATTTATCGGCGCGATTGCAAGGTATCTTGCGGTTGCCTCAACAGCTTGGTTGGTATTTTCGGCTTGAACTTTCGCTTGGATTTTTGTAAATTCGAGGACAATCTTAGGTTGAGCAGTTGAAGAATTGTTAATATAGTTGCCCAAATCGGA
>Ga0315273_10005646_pt1 | contig 15499 bp, 12 predicted proteins | sample YL17G02_0_MG_FD_205753 | JGI IMG/M metagenome (GOLD analysis project Ga0315273, IMG submission 205753) | Sediment microbial communities from Yellowstone Lake, YNP, Wyoming, USA - YL17G02_0 | ecosystem: Environmental > Aquatic > Freshwater > Lake > Sediment | place: USA: Wyoming | collected...
TGCGAGGCACCATTCCGGGTGCTCCTTGTGGATCGGCGTCCCGGCCACGACCCGCTCCGGCTCGAACCAGAGGCCGTAGACCATCCCGTGTTCCTTCGCCGCCTTCGCGACCGGCCCCATACCTTCGGGATATGCGTCCTTGCGGGGAGTCCAGTTGCCCGCGCCCGCGGGCCAGCCGCCCTCGAACCAGCCGGCATCGGTGATGAGCGCCTCGATGCCGATGGGCGCGTACGCCTTGATAAGAGAGATCTGGTTCTCGGCGTTGCACTCGTTCAGCCATCCACCGCCGCGGGTGAAGCAGGTGTTGATGAACGGGATCGGCAGCGGAGTCTTTCCGCCTCGCTTCGCGCAGTAGTGCTTGTAGATGAGCAGGCGGAACCGGGCGTTCGACTCGAGCGTGTCGCCCTGCCAGTGCAGCACAAGTATCCTGGGCGTGCGAACCCTCTCGCCCGGGTGCAGCTTGAGGTGCGTGAGCTCGAGTCCGGCAGTGACGCGAAGCTGCCTGTGATTCGGGCATTCGAGCCTGGCGAGCCACTGCCCGGACCATCCGACCGCGAATATGATCGAGCCCGTCCCCGTCTCGACCTTGAAGAACGGCAAGTCCTTGTTCGACGACCGCCCTCCACCGCCGCTCATCACCTGCGGATGCGCGGCGTCCACGGCAAGCTCACTTACCTCGAAATCGGTCGGGTTCGCGGGCGCGCCGTTCGAGCGGTGCAGCAGATACGGCGCCCGATCCATCGGGAAATCCACGGTCAGATCGGCCGATTGGATGCTCTCGATGATCGGCGTGTCGGTCTTGCCTGTGTTCTCGAAGTAGAGGACCCAATCGAGCGTGGGGAAGTCCGAGTAGCGCACCGCCTCGCGCGTAACGCGCAGCCCGGTCTCGGGATCGGTCCAGGTGGTTGTCACGCGCGTGCGGTCGGCGTCCAGCTTCTCGGACCGGCTCTCGGTCTGCCAGGTGTCGAGCAGCTTGTCGCTGGGCTTGCCGCCGTACACGAACGAGAACGGATAGCGCGCACCGACCGTGGGCGGCGGAGCGAGAATGCGGTCGAGCCAGCTTTGGCCGGCGCATGATGCGCCCATCGTGATGCCAATCAGGCCGACGAGCAGTAGAAGCAGGACCATGCTGTGCATCTAGCCACCCCCTTGAAGTGCCGAGCACGGCGAGTAAACCACGGAAAATGCTCCCCATTCTCCGTGGTTTACTCAGTATTGGCTCGCCTTGATCCAGTCAACTATGGTCTGGGCGCACTTGAGATGGAGCCGGGCGGACTTGCGGTCGTAGTTCTGGGAGGGGACGCCGGTCACCGCCTCGGGGCTGCGTGTGGCCAGGAACTCCGGATTGAGCTCGGCAGCGGCGTTCATGATCTCCATGGGGGCTTCGAGTGTGTTGCACATCTGGACCAGGTTGTGGCCGCGGGGGATCTTGCCGTGTTTCTGGGTGTTGGCGGCCTTGAGTGCCTCCTCGGCAGCCTGCTGGGCAAAGAAGACGCTGGCGAAGTAGACCCCGGCGTCGAGAAGCGTCACCGCCGCGGCGTAGTCGGCCCGCGCCTGCGCCCAACAGGCCTCAGCGAGCTTCCGTAACCCGATCCAACCTTCTTGCTCCACACACCCCTCCGGGGGAATTACGAATTACGAATTACGAGTTACGAGTTACAAGCCACACCGCGTGCTGCAGCGCACAATCCGGCCAACTCGTAACTCGTCACTCGGAACTCGTAACTGCGGCAGCGCCGCTACGCGAACAACCGCAGGTAGTTCTTACCCTTGATGAAGCCCTCTTCCCTGCCGAGCGCGCCGTCCTCGTGCTCGATCGAGAGGACCCCGTCGTAGCCGTTGCGGCGGAGGCAGGCGATATACTCGCCCCACTTCACGCGCCCGAAGCCCGGGATCACGTAGCGCCACCAGCCGCCCATCTGGTTCCCGAGATACGCCAGCTTGTCGTCGCGGACCTCGGTGTCCTTCGCGTGCGTGTGGAAGATGCGCTTGGCATATCGCTCCACCGCCCCTATGTAGTCGATCTGCTGATGCAGAAGGTGAGACGGGTCGAAGTTGAGCCCGAAGCTCTCATGAGGAACCACCTCGAACATCTTGTCGAAGTGCGCAAGGCCCTGCAGGCACGTGGCGAACCAGTTCTCCAGCGCGACCTTGATCCCCTTCGACGCGGCGTACTCGACCAGCGGCGGGAAAACCACCGCGCAGTCCTCTTCGATCGTCTTGATCTTGTCCTTGCCCGCGACCGGCATCCCGGCCAGCGTGCATACGACCCCCACCCCAAGCTTCTGCGCGGCATCGACGAGCAGCCGGAAGCCGCGCGCGGTCTCCTCGCGCTTGGCGGCGTCGGTCATGTTTGTATACCACGCGAGGCTGGAGATCACCAGCTTGTTCTTCTCCAGCAGCTTCTTGATCTCGGCGGCCCGGGCGTCCGACAGGTTGGCAACGTCCACATGCCCCCCGCCTGGGCCGGAGGCGACCTCGAGCGCATCGAAGCCGTTCGCCCCCGCGAACTCGATCACCTGATCCAGCGTCTCGTTTCCGAACGGTGAAGTCAGAATTCCTACCTGCATTCTGTGTTAGTCCCCCTTTTTGGAATTGGGAATTGGGAATTTGGAAATGGGACCGTCGCCGCCAGGGCGCGAACGCGGGAAGTCAGCAAGGACTCGAAACCGGTCACGTCCACATCGGTGCACACGTCCAGAACGCCGCTCTCGTCCGAGGTGTACGCCACCCGGCCATCGTCGAGGACCTCGGCGCGCATGTGGCGTGTGGTCACCAGGGACGGATCGAACACCGTTGCGACCGCAAGCGGATCGTGCATATAAGTGAGCTCGCGCCCGATGACACGGAAGTACTGGTTCGTCATCGCGGCCAGATACTCGCCGAACGGCGAACCGGCGAGACCCTCAAGCTCATCCGACCGGACCTTGACCTGCATCGTAACGTTCAGGCCGACGACGGTCGCCGGAATCCCCGACTCCATCACGAGCCTGGTCGCGACCGGGTCCACGCAGCCGTTGTGCTCGCGTGAGGCCGACTCGACCCCCTCGCCCGTGTAAGTCGTGCCCATAATCGCAAGCCGCTTCACCTTGCGCGTTTTCTCGGGCGCGCGGCGGATCGCCTCGCCGATATTGGTCATCGGCCCGACCGGGCAGAGCACGACCTCGCCGGGATAGCGGTCGATCACCTCCAAGATGAAATCGACCCCTCCGTCGCGCGGTTCGAGCTCGGCGATGTCGGAGAAGTCGGTCATCGTGCCCTCGTGGCCGCCCCAGTGGATCGACGCGCCTTCGGTAAGCGGCTGCGATATGCCCTTATAGACCGGCACGTCCGCGTGCCCCGCAAGCTTGAGCATCTTCAGCGCGATCTTCGCGCGCGTGTCGAGGTCAGCGTGAACGAGCGTGACACCCACGAGCTCGATCTCCGGCGAGGCCAGGCAGAGCGCGAGTGCCCAGGCGTCGTCAACGTCGCTGCCAATGTCTGTATCGAGGATAAGCTTGATTGCCAAACCGTGCGGCTCCCTGCGCAAAACGCGAACTCATACGTTATAGCACAGAAACCGGCTCCCGCACAAGCACTGCCAGCGCCACGAACCCGATGACCATCATCCCCGCCATCACCCTGAATGCGGCGGCGAGGCCGATCGCGTCCCCAAGGAAGCCGGTCAGGAGCGGGCCGAGCGCCATTGCGACGGCGTTACCGGTGTTCAGCAGGCCCTGCGCGGTCCCGCGAAGATCGTCGGGCGCAACGTCAGACATGTAGGCTACCGAACAGATCAACACGATCCCGAAGGTGAACCCGTGGAGGAGCTGGATGTAGAAGATCGAAGTCGGCGCGGAGATTAGCGAGTAGGCATACAGCCTCGCCGGCCAAACCGCGAATGCGATCATCAGCGGCAGCTTGCGCCCGATTCTGTCCGAGATCCTGCCTATCGTGAGCACTATCGGCACCTCCGCCACGGCGCATATCCAGTAGGCCGACGCGATCACCCGCGCGTCCGCTCCGAGCCCCTTGAGGTAGAGGCCGGTGTAGTTGAGCATGCCGGTCTCCGTGAGCCGGAAAGCGACAAAGCATATCAGGAACACCCACGACCTGTCGCTGCGCAAGACCCGTGCTGCCCCGCGCAGCAGGCTGTGATCGGTTCTCTTGATCGGGCCCTCACGAACCAGCAGCAGTGGGACCGCGCTCGCCGCGTAGAGCCCTGCAACCCAGTAGAGGAACCTCACGCCGCCCGCAATCCCTGGCCAGGCAGTGACCATCACTAGCGCGACTATAAACCCCACGGTTCCCCAGATGCGTGTGATCGAGAACCCGTGGGCGGTCCGGCGCGACGCGCTGGTCCAGTCGGAGATAATCGCCTGCGGCAGCGTGAACCCGATCAGCAGACAGAGCCCGCTCCACAGATATAGCGGCACGAACTGCCAGAACGTGTGCGCCAGATCGTAGAACAGGTACGACGCGCTGAGAAGGACGATGCCGGCCGCGGCGATCGACTTGCGCGAGCCGATGGAATCGGACCAGTGCCCGATGCGCGCCTGTGTGATTCCCCCGGCGGTCGCCGCGAGAGCCCAGAGTACTGCCATCTCCGAGAGGCTCAGGCCACGTGCCTTGAGGAAGATCGGCAGGAACGTGACGTTGAACGCCACGCCTCCGAAGTAGAGGAGGAAATACGCGCCAAGCGCCCACAGTTCGCGATTCCCCAACCCGTGGCCGTTGGTATAGGTATCTGCGTTGATCTTAGACAAACCTATACGCACCGTGCTCCTGCTACGCCAGACCCGTCGGCTCGGGGATGCGTTCGGAAACCTTCTTCCATGCGTGCTTCTCCAGGAAGCTGCCGGGGATGTCCTGCTCCATCTGGATGAACATGTCGAACGGCACCGTGAAGGAGAGCACCTCCGGATCTACCAGAGGCCGGACCGTTACATCCGTAAGCCCAATGACGGCTTTCGGCTCGGGTTTGAGGGACTCCTGGTAGGGAATCAGGCATACCTGCGAGCATCCCGCCGCAAAGGGGAGCATTACGTTGTCGTTCGTCGGACGCGCGTAGTTTGCCAGCACGACAAGAGCGGAGAGCTGATCCGGAGTCGCAAGAAGGCTCACAACCACCGGCTTCGCCTCTGCCGTGTCAACCTCATCCAGGGGCTTGAACACAACGTACTCGAACGGGATGTCGGTGATCGGGAACCGGTTGACTGCCTCAAGGGCAACCTCGGGCGTCTTCTTGTAGCCCTCTCCCTCGGGATAGCCCTCTCCTCTGCCGGTCGAGAGGAAGTATTCAATCCCGCCGGGCATCTTGTCCCAGGCGCAGCCGAAGCCGAGGCCCACGACCCCGCCAGCACAGCCGACCGTCTTGCGGTTGATGGCGGCGGTCCTGCCTCGCGCTGCGGCCCCGAACAGCGAGATCACGCACCCGCGGGCGCCTTCCTTGAACTCCAGCGCGCCTTCGGGCTTGGTGTCCGTGAAGATCACGGCTACGGGCTGAAGCCGCAGTTTCAGTTCATCGGCGATTCTGCTTTGCATATCTGATTACCTCCAATGGGATGGCAAACTGATCTTGCCCAGGACTGCCGGATGCGCCGCGCCTGTCGCGGACGGGACGTTCGACGGGACGCCCCTGGCGGTCTCCGAGCCCAACAGCGCGAACGCGACGGCCTCCTTCGCATCGCCCGGGACTCCGAACTCGTCGAACCTGCGCACTGGTCTGCCGACGGCGCGTTCGATCATCTCGAACAGCACGGGGTTCGCGGCGCCCCCGCCGGACAGTATGATCTCGTCGATCTTGCGCGGCAGGAAGTCGCGGTAGGAGCGGGCGATCGATTCGGCTGTGAGCGCGGTGAGCGTCGCAATGACGTCCTCCGCCGACAGCGCCTTCGCCTCGGGCATCGAGACGACCTCTTCGAGATACCGCGCGCCAAACTGCTCGCGCCCGGCGGTCTTGGGCGGACGCCTTGTGTAGAACGTGTACTCCAAAAGCCTCTGCAGCAGCGCCTGACTCACTTCCCCCCGGCTGGCCATCTCGCCGTCGAGGTCGCATGCGAGCCGGCCCTGGGTGAGACGCGATGCGGCCGCGTCGATGAGCATGTTGCCGGGGCCGGTGTCGAAGGCGATCACGTCCCCCAGCCCACAGCCCGCCGGCAGATACGTGACATTCGCGATCCCGCCGATGTTCTGCGCCGCGCGGGATACGTTAGGATCGCGCAGGAAGACAAAGTCGAAGTACGGCACGAGTGGCGCGCCCTCGCCGCCGGCCGCCACGTCCGCAGTTCGGAAGTCGCTGACGACCGGCGCGCCCGTCCGTTCGGCGATCACTGCGGCTTCTCCTATCTGGAGTGTGGAGGGCACTCTGTCGCCAATACGGGTTCCCTGGTGGTAAATGGTCTGACCGTGGGACGCGATCAGATCGATCTCACCCAGCTTCGCGCCAAGCTCAGCGACGCACGAAACCGCCGCCTCGGCAAAGAGCCCGCCGACGATAAAGTCCAGCTCGCTGATCTCGCCTGCCGGAACCGGCTCGCCGTGCGCCACGCGCATCAACCTTTCGTGGATCCAAGCACGGTACGGGCAGCACCGGAACCCGCGGAACGTGATGCGGGCGTCGATCCCGCTACCCGTGATCTCGACGAGCGCGGCGTCGATGCCGTCCATCGACGTGCCGGCCATCATCCCGACAACGGTCAGTGTTGCCTCACGAGGCCAAATGCTGTATAATTGAGCTTGCACGACGTAACAATCTCCTGCAACTACTGAGGTGGCATATGCCTACTTACGTTTACCGGTGCAAGGCCTGCGAGCACCAGTTCGAGACTATCCAGAGGATGAATGACGAGCCCGTCAAGGAGTGCCCGGAGTGCGGCGGCGCTGTCACGAGGCTGCTCTTCCCTGTCGGCATCGTTTTCAAGGGCTCCGGCTTCCACGTCAACGACTACCCGAGCTCCGGGTCGCGCTCCCACCCCTCGACAGACTCGGGGCAGGACCCTTCGACAGGCTCAGGACAAGGCGGTAACGGCAAGAAGGCGGACGAGAAGGCTGAGAGCAAAACCGAGTCCAAGGAGACGGCAGCGACTCCCAAGGATTGACCTCACCCCCGACCCCTCTCCTAAGAGGAGAGGGGAGATGGACCTCAGCCCCGGCAAGATAGAACATAGCCAGGCCCTCGGGCCCGGCTATTGCTGTCTCGGTCGGTCTGACTGGATCCGCCTACCGCGCGCGAACCGATGAGGACGCCGGCCCCCGCTCCACGAACGCGCAAGCCTGAGCGTAGAGCTGCGCGTCTATGATCGTGCGGTCATGGACAATCCGTGGGACAAAATCCGTCCGCATCTTCTTGCCGTTCACCTTGACAATTGAGCTCCCTATCTGCACCTCCAGCTTGAAATTCTGCAGGTAGGCGGTGGCCGTGTGCGTTGCGCCATCCCAGAACACGACGCCTCCGAGCTCGTTCACAAGGTCTCTGAGCTTGATCTTGCCCTTGGCCGGCAAGAGCCGCTTTTCGAGCTTCGCCTTTATGTCCTGTCGCGCCGGCGGAGGACAGATGATTCCGCTCGGGGCTGACAAGGACTGATCGCCGCCTCGCAAGCTCGGGAGCATGGCCGCTCGGACCGGTTTTGGCGCGGCGGCCCTGGCCTTATCGACCGGCGCCCGCGGGGCCTGCGGCTTCGGGCACGCCGCGCTGAGGACCACGCGTGAACTTCTTAGTCTCAGTACCGAGCTCGGCGCGGCGACGCCCTTGGGGGACGAACTGACCGGGCTTTTCAGAACTCTCGGTGGAGTGCCGCCAATAAAAGCGCTCGCCACCGAGCCGGCGTTCGCCGCGCGCGTCGCAGGCACAGTGCCGGCCACAATTGGCTCAGGCTGGCCTGCTGTCGGCGGGGCGATATTCACCCGCGTCGGCTTCACCGTGACGGCCTTGGGCTCCGCGGCCGAGGCGACTTGCTGTGGCTCCACAATCGGGGTGGCTTGCTTCAGCGCCGGTTGGGACGGCCACGCCGTGGTCGCCGGTGTCGCTGTGGCGGCAGGTCCTATATCGGAAGGCTCAGGCGAAGCAAGTGAAAGAGCAACGGCGGGCTCCGCGGCCATCGCGGTCGCCCTCGGCTCGGCTTGCCCAACGGTCGGCTTGTGTTGTGGAACAGCCGCGGCAACTCGAGCGGCCGAAGGCTCCGACGGAACAGGCTTGGCGATCGAGGGCGCCGCCGCGGGCTTGGCCGCCGGTGCAATCGCAGCCGCCTTGGGCTCGGCCGCTGGCTTTGTCGTGGCCGCGGGCCGCGCAGGCTGCGGTCGTGCCAGCGCAGGCGGCTTCACGACCGTCTTCGAAGCATGCGGACGGCCTACTGCGGCGGGCTTATTCGCGTGAGCCTCGGGCTCGGACGCGCGCGCCGCCCCGGTCGTCCTTATACCCGGTTCCACCGACGGGCCGGTGAGCGGAGAGAGCAGCTTGCCGACGCCGTCGTCCTCGGAAGGTGCAACGGGCTCAGAACGACTCTCGACAGCCATGGCCGCTGCAACCGGCTTCTCCAGGTTGTTCCTGAACGCAACCTTGATCACTGCGGGATCGCTTTTGTTGCCGGTACTATCATAGGCAAACGTGCGAAGCTCGTGGTCACCGTCGGGGTACTTGGTGGTGTCCAGGCTGTAGAGGTAGGGCTTGCGGTTGGTGAGGAGCTTGAGCACGTTGTCCACGAGCAGGCTCACGATCGGCTGCTCGGCGGCGTCGTCCGTGACCGCCATCCGGACGCTGGCGACCCCTTCGAGCACGTCGCCGGACTTGATGTTGGCGAAACGCACGTTGGGCGCGCGCAGATCATAGCTGGTCTCGCCGATGGCGACTGTGCCCGAGACGGTGGCGACCATCTTATCGCCCGCGAATATCTTGACTTTGAGCTCGTGAGAGCCCCGCGAGAACCGCGCGGTGTCCCACCAGAACGAGCACACGCCTCTATTCTCGGGACGGACGAGCGACCTGGTCGCGTTATAGCGCCCGTCGATCCAGAGTTCGAGCCGCGTCACTCTCAGGTCGGACTGAGTGTTGTAACCGACCGAAACCTCCACATTGCGCGCTGTGATCGGCCGGTCCGGCTGCGGGGCGAGCCACGTACCCGTGGCCGCTGATGCTGCCAACAAGAGAGCCGGCATCATCATCGCCACTGCAACCGTTACGCTAATGAGCCGCCTTGCTAGTCTGGATCGCTTCATCCGGGGGAGTCCTCACCTACAGCTTGAGCAAACTCTACCATGGGCACAGTCCAAAGTCAACCGAGCAGAGCAGAAAAAAAGAGAGAGGGAAGAGTGTCATTTCTGCTTTGCGTACGGCGCGCAGAGTGGATCTCCGATCACCATGTCGCGCCAATGGACGTATTTCGAGGCCGCGTAGAAGCTCTCGGCAAGGTTGCGGCCGGATGTGTAGCGATCGAACAGAATCCCGGCGTCGGCGAGGGCATCGGTGTATGGCTCCCACACGTAGCCCTTCACGCCGGTCACGCCCTGGGCGACCAGATCACTGATCCAGGATAGGACGGCGCCCTTGGGGCGGTTCGCAGTCAAGGTTGACGCGCTGCTCGATACGGCGGTCTCGGCAATCGAGCCGGGCATGAACCTGAGTCTCTGATACTCCTCTTCCTTGTACTTCTGGTCGTGATAGCCCCAGCCGTAGTAGCCCATCAGCTTGGTCCGCACGATGAAACTGGGGCTCTCGTCGAGCTCGACTTCGAGCCGCCTCTCCCTGAGAATCTCCGCCGCGCTGCGCATCCAATCGTTGACCATCTTGTAGCCGGGACCGCCCTTGTCGAATTTGGGGTCAATGTCGAGAAGGAAGAGCCCTTTCTCGGGTCTGGCGGTGAGAGAGCGATCCACGAGCGCCTTGGCGTCGTAGAGAGTAAGGCCATCCAGACGCGTGACAAGATACATGTTGTACTCGCGATGCGAGAACGGTCCCTGCGCGTTGTAGTAGGGGTTGTGCATCTGGGCGGGCTTGTCCTGGAAGAGACAGGTAAGCGCGCTGTCAACGCCCCAGTGATCCGAGGTTCGAATGGGCACCCCGCGAGTAAGAACGATGTAGTCGATCTGGTCCCGGAGGTTATTCTTGATCAGGTAGCTTCTTATGGGATCGCGGATGGTCTTCTCGTAGAGATCCTGTTTGATCGTCTCGTCGCTCGTGCACTGGATTCTGCAGATGAACATTCTCGCGACGTTGCGCTTGGCCGCATAGTAGTCGCCGACGACAACAGAATCGGGGTTCTTCTCGTTCACGACAACCAGAACGTTCTCCGGGCCGCTCGAAGTGGACGCGCAGCCGCAGAGTAAGAGTGCCAGCGCAAGAATGAGTGTCCGCGTGGTGGTCATCGCCGGGATCGCTTTGCCGGAGGCCGGAACGCTCGTGGGAACCGATACGTGACAGCAAATCGAGGGCTGCCTGCGTTTGGAACCACAACTTGGCAGTCACAGGCACAATGAGTGTGTTACGCAGGCGCCCTCAGATACTCTCATGACCTCCAAGCCCGGTGTAATGTTCCCGCAGAGACGACCGTTCTCCTCTTGCTCGACTCCAGGGGCCTGATCGCCGGGCAAATCCGTTGCCCGGCGCGCGTCCCGCCACTACGAAGCGGCCACCGCCTATCGGCCGGAAGGAAGCCGGGCCGTCGCGCACTAAGAAGGCGGCAGCACTCTATAGAGGGGATGATGCCATGGCCGGCCGCAGGTTTTCCACTAGCGAGTATTTCGACGTGCGGTGCGCGCAGATGCAGCCGCTGTATGGGTTCGCCGCGACCGACGTATGCGAGGCGAAGAGCTGGCGAACGAAGGCCGTGGCCAAGATCAGAGACCTGCTGGGAGAGATGCCGGATTGGGTCCCGCTCGACGCGGAGATCACCGAGAGCGTTGATCTGGGCGATTACGTCCGTGAGAAGGTGATATTCGACTCGGATTCGCTGTCGTCCGTCCCGGGCTACGTGCTTATTCCCAAAGGTTTGCGCGGACCCACGCGGGCTCTCATGTGCCTGCATGGTCACGGGCCCGGCTGCTGCGCAGTCGCGAATGTCGTCGAGCCGCGCCCCGGTTATACCGAGGAGCAGATACAAAGCTCCATCGAGCAGCATAACTACGACTACGCCGTTCAGTTCGCCAAACGCGGCTACGTGACGTTCACCTTCGACTACCGATGCTTCGGCGAGCGCAGGGAAACCACGTTCTCGCTCTATGGACGAGACATATGCAACGTCCACTTCATCCGCGGCTCAGTGCTCGGCATCAGCTTGCTTGCACTCGACGTGCACGACACATTCCGAGCGATCGACTACCTGTCCGAGCGGCCCGAGGTGGACCCGGAGCGCATCGGCTGCGTCGGCTTGAGTTTCGGCGGCACAATGACCTTGTGGACCTCGGCGCTCGACAAGCGCATAAGGGCGGCGGTGATCAGCGGCTACCTGTGTGAGCTGGAGGCGTTCGCGATCAACCAGGGGAACTTCTGCGGTTCGCAGTTCGTTCCGGCCCTGAGACGTTACTTCGACCTCGCGGACATAGCCGCGCTGATCGCGCCAAGGCCGCTTCTGATCGAGAGCGGCATACGGGATGAGGGGTTCAAGATCGAGCCGGTGAAGAGGGCCTACGACCGGCTCAGAAGAGCTTATGACGCCTATGGCGCACCGGAGCGACTGGCGCACGATCTCTTCGACGGCGGCCACCGGTTCCACGGCGAGATCGCCTACGAATGGTTTGACAGGTGGCTGTGACATCAAAACAGGAAACTCCGATCCCGGAGTTTCCTGTTCTGATGTGGTAGACACCGGCAGGCAGAAGCGGGACCGCGCCCGCGGATACGTCAGCTTACCAGACCTTCGGCAGCCCGGCCGGCTCAGACCCCGTTTCGAGCCCGGCAATCCCCAATTAGCGATTGACGGTTGCTACCCTCGCTCCGGCGTGAGCCCCGTGGGCTTTGCGCCGCCCGATCACTCGGGCTTTGCCCTTGTCGGTGTCGCGGGATACCCCGTGTCTCGGAGGCAAGATGGCTCGCCTGATGCCCAAGATTCAACCTTCGATGAGAACTAGGAGGACTCAATATTGGGCACGCAGCGGCCTTTTGATCACTGAACGTCGCCCGAATCATCCCAGGCCCGCCCCCAAGAGCACCGCGGTATCCAGGTCGCGTATTCACTTTTCTCTATCGCGTTTTGGACTTACATGGAGGTTATTCCGTGCTGCTGCGTTCCGGCGCGCTGAGCGGATTACCGGAATTTCGGGCAACGGCTTTCGGGAGGGCAAAGCTCCCGCTGAGCCGGCTCGGCGGGAGCCTCGCCCTCCCTACAGGTTGACGCCGATGACCTTCGCCGTTGACGGCGCGATCTCGACCTCGACCTTCTCCCCCACTTGCGCCGTTCCCAGGTCCGCGGGGGAATCCGGCTGAGTCCGGTCGGTGAGCTTGACCTTGCCCTTGAGCTCCAGCTCGGGCTCATCGAGCGGGATCGCGACCTTGCGCGGCTCGGCGGCGGGGTTGAAGAGGATGATGAAGCCCTTGTTCCCGATGATATGGCCCTCGCCGTCCACATTCTTGCCGTCGGGGTAGTCGAGGATGTGCTGGTAGACCGCCAGGTAGGGAGCAAGTTCCTTCGTGAGCGCGGCGGGGCCATTCGGGCGCGGACCCAAGTCGAGCTTCGCCCCAAATGTCGCCGGGGGAAGGAGGAACGCCTGGTCGTAGCGCGCCTGTCGCCCCGGCAGTGTGTGCCAGGTTGGCCGGTCACCCAGGCCGAGGCAATCGACGACGCCGAGCCAATGAACTCGGGTCGCGCCGGGGCAGCTTGCATTGGCGAAACCAGACGTGTAGATGTACGGGCGCGGCACAACACCGCACGAAACTTCGACGACGGCCTCCCGGTTGGCCGCGCGCGTCTTGCGACAGGCGTCAGCACAGGCTGCCAGGGCCGTGAAGGAGGACTCGTTTGCGCCGGGAGATGCCACGGGCCACTCATCCCCTCGCAGCACTAGGACCCTCGCCTTGCCCGCGGCGACCGCCTCGGGGAGTTTGCCGGCCATCACATCGGCCTTGTCCCAGCCGACCCGCTCCCCATCCGGGCCCGGGGCCCTCCCGCGCGCGACGCAGTAGTCCTCCCACAGAAACTCGCGGAACCGCTTGAACAGGATCTCAGGGGGCCCAACGACGGAACCGATCGTGGCCCGGCCCGTCTCGTAGCCCTGTTCCACGGGGACGTACATCTCCTGCCACATGCGAAGGCCGCCGGTTCGGCCAATGCCCTCCTTACCTACGAGCGAGGTGACAAAGAAGAAGAGGCCGCGTTTTGAGTCGCGGTCGATTGCGGCGAAGCTCGAGGAGCCCCCGAATACAAAACGGTCACTGGCCTCTTGCGGAGCTGCACTCGCCCCGGCGATCTCGCTGCCGGATGAGCCGCGGGGCGTCGGAATCACGGGCACGTACTCGGGCTTGAGGACCTGATCGTCAAGGATGACGCGCCGCAGGACCGCTCCCGCCGCCTCCTTGCAGGGCAGGATCGTGATCGACTTCTGCTGATACGACCCGGTCGGGTCCCGGTGATAGCGCAGATAGATAATGAGCGGGATCCCGTCGTAGAGGCTCTGTAGCCGGATGCTGGTGCGCAGCTCGTTGCCATCCTTGATCGTGTCTACGTCCCTGATATCGAAATCGCCGGGGGCGAGCGAGACAGGCTCGCCCTTGTAGTCCAGGTCGATCATGAACTCGACCCCCGGCTGCCGGATCACCTGAACGCCGTTCGCCTCGAGCTTGGTCGTCCGCAGCGGGCCGCCGAAGGCGGAGATGGTCCGGCTCATGCCGACGTTCTTGATCGTGAGCTCTTCGCCCGCGGGAAACGCGGGACCGCCGATGAGGATCAAGGCAAGCGCCAGGGCTCTATTGGGTCTCAATACGCCTTACCTCCCGAGTCATTCTCCCACGATCATCTTGCGCAGCGCAAGCGCGTTTTGGAGGGCGTAACCGTGGATGTCGTTGTTCCGGTGTTTCGGGATTTGAGCGGAGCGGAAATCCCGAAACACCGGGACAGCAATCTCACGGCTCGGCGGGAGCCTCGCCCTCCCGCGGCCTGACCGACTTCACCCGTCTGTCGAAGTAAGACCGATCCAGCAGCACCCTGCGGCCGCACTTCAGGCACTTGATGCCGATATCGGCCCCGATCCGCACGATCTCCCAGTCCAAAGAGCCGCAGGCGTGCGGTCTGCGCATCGTCGCCAGATCGCCGACCCTCAACGCGCCGACCGTCCTCTCAGCCAGTCGAGCAAAGCAGCAATGTCGCTGGGCAACGGCGCCTCGAACGCCATTCTCTGGCGAGCAGTCGGATGATCGAACGCCAGCGAATAGGCGTGAAGCGCCTGGCCTTGAAGGCCGTCGATAAGCGCCGCAAGCTCGCGATGCTCCTGCTTACCATAAGACGTTGGCAGGGCGCGAGTCGTGCCGCCATAGACAGGGTCTCCCACGACCGGATGCCCGATGAACGAGCAGTGGACGCGGATCTGGTGCGTGCGACCCGTGTCGAGCTTCGCCTCCAGCAGCGTGAACCCGTCGAGACGTTCGAGTACCCTGAGATTCGTGACCGCCTCGCGCGCCCTGTAGCGGCCGGTTTCCTTGATGACGGCCATTCGCTGGCGATCGGTCGGGTGACGGCCTATTGGCGCGTCCACGACCGCCTCGTTGAACTTCGCCTCGCCCCAGACAAGCGCCAGATACCTGCGCTCGGCAGTGCGCCCCTGCAACTGCTCCTGGAGGCAGGCGTGTGCAGCATCGGTCTTGGCGACCACGAGCAGGCCCGATGTGTCCTTGTCCAGGCGATGCACGATCCCCGGCCGTTCGACCCCTCCGATGCCGGAGAGATCGTCGGAGTGCGCAAGGATGGCATTCACGAGCGTTCCGTGCTTCGAGCCTGGCGCGGGGTGGACTGTCATCCCCTTGGGCTTGTTGACGACGATGATCTGGTCGTCTTCGTAGAGAATATCGAGAGCGATCTGCTCGGGGGCGATATCGGACGGTTCTGGCGGCGGCACGGTGACACTGATCCGGTCGCCCGGCTGGACCTTGTAGCTCGGACGGGCCGGCGAGGCGTTGACCAGCACGTGCGCGGCGTCGATGAGCCTCTGTAAGCTCGAGCGGGAGAGGTCGGCGATCCTGGCGGCAAGATAGACGTCCAGCCGCTCGCCGCCACTCTCCTCGACGACAAACTCGCGGGTGCTCTCGTTCATCTGGGGATGCTTCGATGGGGTGGCGCCGAAAACCTGCGTACAGGGAAAAGAGCCAGGCTCCGGGAATCGAAGTCGCCCCGAACTTCCCTGTAATGTCTGGCTCCGTGTCCGATGCCCGCTCAGTGGCGGAGCTGCGGAGTAGGTGACGGACCTTTTTGATCCCCCGGTGTATGCTGGCTTCGCGCTCTCGTAGGACCGCGAGGAGCAGCCGCAATCCCATCACCGCAAAACTTGTCGGACACTTATATATTCCCCGCTTGGCACAGTCTAACCTCCGAGCCCAGCAAAA
>Ga0315273_10005647_pt1 | contig 15498 bp, 11 predicted proteins | sample YL17G02_0_MG_FD_205753 | JGI IMG/M metagenome (GOLD analysis project Ga0315273, IMG submission 205753) | Sediment microbial communities from Yellowstone Lake, YNP, Wyoming, USA - YL17G02_0 | ecosystem: Environmental > Aquatic > Freshwater > Lake > Sediment | place: USA: Wyoming | collected...
GACGAAGATGCTGGCGACGACGTAGGTGGCGTCGTGCTTGGCGGCCTCGACGAGCGAAAGGTGGCCGGCGTGCAGCGCGCCCATCGTCGGGACGAAGCCGATCCGCTGCCCGGACCGCCGCGCCGCCGCCACCGCCGCCCGCGCCGCCGCGATTTCGCGCGTCACTTCCATGCCCGACATTGAAACCGACGGGCGGGAGCTTGTCACGCGCAGCGCAGTGCGACCGACGCGCCCACGTTATGATGGACCGCGGCCGGCGCTGTGCCGGCGGCTCGTTGCGAGGATTCCGCCGATCGTAGCCCTGGTCGTTTCGCTCCCGTGGATCGCGCGTCTGGTCTCGGTTGTCCTGCTGACCGCCGACCCGCCGTGGATCGCGCGTAGCTCGGCGGGCATGGTCGCCAGCGACTCGCCCGCGGCGTCGCGGATCGGGGCCGACGTGCTGGCGGCGGGTGGGAACGCCTTTGATGCCGCGGTCGCCACGTCGCTGGCGCTGGGCGTGGCACGTCCCCAGAGCACCGGGCTGGGCGGCGGGGGCTTCCTGGTCGCTTATCTCGCTAGTGAGCAGCGCTGCGTCGCGCTCGACTTCCGCGAAACCGCCCCCGCCGGCGCAACGCCCGAGCTTTACGCCAAGCTACTCGCCGAGAGCGCCGCCGGTCCGCCGCCGACGGTTTACGGCGGCCACGCGGTCGCCGTCCCCGGCCTGCTCGCGGGCTTGGCGGAGGTCAACAAGCGCTTCGGCACCCGTCCGCTCGCCGACCTCGCGCAGCCCGCCATCGGGCTGGCACAGACCGGCTTCGCCGTTGATGAGCATTACCGCGACGCCTGTCGCAGCGTGCTGACGGCGCTGGGGAAATGGCCGCAGCTCAAAGAGCGACAGCCGCAGCTCTACGAGTCGCTGCTGGGCCGCGGCACAGTGCCGGAGCTGGGCGCGCTCGTCAAACGCCCCGAGCTGGCCGATGCGCTGCGCCTGATTGCGGAGCGCGGCCCGGAGGCGTTCTACCGCGGCCCGATCGGCGCGACCGTCGTCAAGGCCGTCCAGGCCGCCGGCGGAACGCTCACCCTGGACGACCTCGCCGGCTATCGCGTCCGCGAGCGCACGCCGCTGCGCATCACCTACCGCGCCCGCGGTGTGGCCCCGGCGTCGGGGATCGAGTACGAGATCGTCACTATGCCGCCGTCGTCGTCGGGCGGAGTGTGTTTGGCGGAGGCCCTCAACATTCTGGGCGCGTTACGGAGACGCGCTGGCGACGATGGCCTGCCCGCGAGCTGGAGCCAACCCGAGCACTACCCGTGCTGCCTCGTGACGGCGCTCCAGCACGCCTTCGCCGACCGCGCGCGTTGGCTCGGCGATCCCGACTTCTCCACGATCCCCGTCAGTGCGCTCACCAGCCGGGAGTACGCCGAGCGGCTTGTCGCGAAGTCCGCCACTCAGCCCGCCGACTTCGGCAGCGTCCAGCTCCCGGACGACGCCGGCACGTCGCATTTCTGCGTCGCCGACCGGCACGGCAACGTCGTCGCCATGACCGAGACGATCAACACCGTGTTCGGCGCGCTCGTCGTCGCCGAGCCGTACGGCATCATCTTGAACAATGAGATGGACGATCTGACGGTTCAGCCCGGGGCGCCGAACCACTTCGGCCTGCTCCAGGGCCAGCCGAACGTCGTCGCGCCGGGCAAGCGCCCCCTGTCGAGCATGACTCCGACGATCGCATTCCGCGACGGGCGGCCCGTGCTAGTGCTCGGCGCCTCCGGCGGCCCGCGCATCATCTCGTCCGTGCTCCAGGTCATGCTCAATGTGATCGAGTTCGAGATGCCGCTCGACGAGGCTCTGAGCGCGACCCGCCTCCACCACCAATGGCAGCCCAGCGAAGTCTACTTCGACCGTCCGCCGCCGGAGGACCTGGTCGCGGCCCTGAAGAAAGCGGGCAGCACGATCAGCGACCAGCGCCGGGAGGGCATGGTGCAGGCGATCCAGTTCCTCGACGGCGGCGTCATGGTCGGCGCCTGCGACCCGCGCAAGGGCGGCCGGCCGGCCGGAGTAAAGTGATCCGCGACACTACGTGCGGGCCGCCGACGGCAATACGCCCGGCCAGGCCCGCGGAAAGGACGAAGCATGAAATACCGCATGATCCAGGTCGGCACCGGCGGATGGGGGAAGTGGTGGTGCGAGAAGTTCCTGCCGCCCAACGTGCAGGAGGGGCTGATCGAGGTCGTCGCGGCGGTGGACATCGACCCGCAGGCGCACGAGAACGCCCAGAAGTTCCTGGGATTGCCCGCCCGGCGCTGCTACACCGACGTCCGCAAAGCCCTTGACGAGAACCCGGCGGACTTCTGCACCATCGTCACGCCGCCGTGGGTCCACGAGCAGGTCGTTGATGAGGCCCTGGCCCACAACCTGCACATTCTGTCGGAAAAACCGATCGCGGACACGCTCGAAGCGTCGGTGCGGATCGCGCACCAGGTCCGCCGGGCGGGCCGCAAGATGGCCGTCACGATGAGCCACCGCTTCGACCAGGACAAGACGACGCTGCGCACTGAGCTGCGCAGCGGGCGGTACGGGCGGCTGGACTACCTGATGTGCCGCTTCACCTGCGACTGCCGCAAGTTCGGCTCGTGGGGCCAGTTCCGGCACGAGCTGAAGGACGCGCTGCTGATCGACGGCGCCGTACACCACCTCGACATCCTCGCCGACCTCGCGGGCGCGCGCTGCGACACGCTGTACACGCAGGCCTGGAACCCGCCGTGGGGCAAGTTCAACGGCGTCTCGCAGGCCCTGGTGCTGATGCAGTTCCCCAATGCGACCCACGCGTTCTACGAGGCCGCCAAGTGCAACGCCGTCGGGCTCAACGGCTGGGGCAACGAGTACATCCGCGCCGAGTGCGAGGGGGCCACGCTGATGCTCAGCCGGCGGAAGCTGGAGCGGTTCGACTACAACCCGGTGGGCGACTGGGCCGGCGGCCTCGAGGGCGGCGGTACGCCCATGCCCCTCCTGGAGCAGCCCAAGTGGGCCAACACCTGGCTGGTCGAGCAGTTCGTCCGCTGGCTCGACGGCGGCGAGCCGATGGCCACCAACGTCGCGGACAACCTGCAATCCATGGCGCTGGTCGCGGCGGCGATCCAGAGCGCCCACAGCGGGCAGCCGGTGAAGGTCCAGGAGTTGTTGGCGCAAACGGAGCGCGCCGTGCAGTAGCGGTCGGGTGCGGGGCGCACGTATAGCGCGCTGCTTCGAGCGCCGTTGCAGGCGCAAACCCGATTGCGTGCGGCCTGCGATCAGCGCTCGGATTGGTGGTTAGCCGGGCGAATCATCGGCGCTGCAACCCGGGCCGGAAGATGCTGAACGTTGTCATTCCGAGCGCAGCGAGGAATCTGGCTGAAATCGCAGCAGGATGCCTCGCTGCGCTCGGCATGACGTCCAACCAATTCCGCTCCCATCAGCAACATGCGCTCCGCGCCGCCGCCGCCGCACGACCGGACCGCAGCCGCCCGGCGTGTTGACGCGAATTGGCCTATGATCCACAGTGCCGACGGTCGTGCGTGGTCGGCATTGCGGAGGACAAGGTGTGCGTGCATACCGTCTCAGAGCATTTGGCCTGGAGAACCTGAAGCTGGAGGACCTGCCCGCCCCGCACCCCGCCCCCGGACAGGTCCTCGTCGATGTTAAGGCCCTCAGCCTGAACTACCGCGACCTGCTCGTCCAAGGGCCTCTACAACCCCGGACTGAAGCTCCCCGCCACGCCGATCAGCGACGGCGCCGGCACCGTCTCCGCCGTCGGACCGGGCGTCACCCGCCTCCGCGTCGGCGACCGCGTGATGTCGCACTTCGTCGCCCCCTGGCTCGACGGCCCGTTCCGCCAGGAGTACCTCGCCGGCACGCTCGGCACGCCCGGCACCGGCTTGGCCGCCGAACAGGTCGCGCTGCCGGCGGATGCCGTCCTGCCGCTGCCGGCCGGCTACAGCTTCGAGCAGGCCGCCACGCTCCCCATCGCCGCCCTCACCGCGTGGAGCGCCCTCGTCACCGTCGGCAACGTGCAAGCCGGAGAGACCGTCCTCACGCTCGGCACCGGCGGCGTGGCGATCTTCACGCTCCAGCTCGCCAAGGCGCTCGGCGCGAAGGTCGTCATCACCAGCCGCAGCGACGAAAAGCTCGCCCGCGCCCGACGGCTCGGCGCCGACCACACGGTCAACTACGCGACTACGCGGGACTGGGAGCTGTCGGTGCTGGAGTGTACGGGTGGCCAAGGCGTCGATCTGACGGTCGAAACCGCCGGCCCCGGCACGCTGGACCGCTCCATGCGCGCGACCCGCGCCGCAGGCACGATCGCGCTCCTCGGCGCACTCACCGGCCGCCAAGGCCCGGTCACCACCGGCCTGATCCTCATGAAGCGCCTGCGCATCGGCGGCATCCTGGTGGACAGCCGGTCGGCATTCGAGGCGCTGGTCCGCTTCATCGAGCAGAAGCGGATCGAGCCGGTCATCGACCAGCGCTTCGCCTTCGACGCCTTGCCGGACGCGTTCCGCTGCATGGAGGTCGGCCGGCACTTCGGCAAGATCGTCGTCACGCTGTCCTGAGCGGGTAACAAAGCAACAAGGTGACAAAGTAACAAAGTGTCGCCGCTCGAGCTCGTGCGGCCGTCTTGGCCAAAGGGAGCCAGGTGCATGCAACACGCGACCCGTTGTTACCTTGTCACTTTGTTACCTTGTCACCCACCCGCCGGTAAGCTGAGCACCCATGAGTTGTACGATTCTCGGCCTCGAGACCTCCTGCGACGAAACCTCCGCCGCCGTCGTCGTCGATGGCCGCGACGTGCGCGCCAGCCTCGTCAGCTCGCAGGTGAAGCTGCACGAGAAATACGGCGGCATCGTCCCCGAGATCGCGTCGCGGGCGCACATCGAGCGCATCGGGCCGATCGTCGAGGAGACGCTCGCGGCCGCCGGCGTGACGTACCGTGACCTCGATGCCATCGCTGTAACCGCCGGGCCGGGCCTGGTCGGCTCGTTGCTCGTCGGCGTGACCGCGGCCAAGACGCTCGCTCTAACGTGCGACCTGCCGCTCGTGCCGGTGGACCATATCGAGGCCCACGCGACCAGCGCGGCGCTCGTCACCAACCCGCCGCCGTGGCCCGCCATCGCCCTGGTCGTCAGCGGCGGCCACACGTCGCTGTACCTGGTGCGCGGCTTCCTCGACATCGAGCTGCTCGGCCAAACGGTGGATGACGCCGCCGGCGAGGCGTTCGACAAGGTCGCCGCCATCCTGGAGCTGGGCTATCCCGGCGGGCCGGTGATCGACCGCGTCGCGCAGGGCGGCAACCCGCGGGCGGTCGCCTTCCCGCGCCCGTCGGTGGGGCGAAGCTCCACTTCGCCCCACAGCTCGGAGCTGAACTTCTCGTTCAGCGGCCTCAAGACCGCGGTCCTCTACCACGTCCACGGCAGCGGCAAGAAGTACGGCTCGCTCGCCCACCTGTCGGCGCAAGGTATCGCCGACATCGCCGCCAGCTTCCAGGCCGCGCTGGTCGAAACGCTCGTCGCCAAGACGCTCGCCGCGGCGAAGCAGACCGCCGTGACCAACGTCGTCGTGGGCGGCGGCGTAGCCGCGAACTCCGCGTTGCGTGCCGACCTGCAAACCGCCTGCACGCAAGCCGGCCTGACGCTCCACCTCACGCCCATGATACACTGCACCGACAACGCCGCCATGATCGCGGCGCTCGGCTATCACCGCTTCCTGCGCGGCCAAACCGCCGACCTCTGGCTGGAGCCACGCGCGGGCCTGCTGCGGCCGAAGAAGGGTGACAAGGTAGCAAAGTAACAAGGTGACAAAGGGTCGCGTGTCGCGCGCGGGTGCCTGCGCTCCCAGCACGGCGCAAGGCGCGCCCGCGTCACGGGCGCCTTTCGCCCGCGATCGCCGTCCCGCATTCTGGGCAGACGCCCGAGACGTTGCCGGTAAGGTCGTAGCGGCAACGCTTGCACCAAACCACCGGACGCCGACGGCGCCACTGCCAGTACCGAACAGCCTTCACAGCCGGATAGCCGGCAAACAATAGGACGATGAGCCACAGGGGGGCGCGGGCTTCGAAGTACCCAAACTCAACGTCCAAGCAGCCGCCGATGCCCACGTACCGGATGCCCAGGCCGAGCCATTCGGAATCGAACGACCAACGTCGCACAGAAAGCGTCGGTTGCTCCTGCCACCGTCGTATACAGATTCCGCCTTCGGCGACTTCGGCTTCGACTTTGCCATAGACAATGGGACCCGGCCGACGCAGAGTGACGAGGTGGACGCTCGTAGCGACCCAAACCACGACGACCGCGAGCGCGAGGACCCCCAACGCACCCGCCAGCGGAGCGCGAACCCAGATCAGCGCCAAGCCTCGCAGCACCCTCTTGAACACAGGTACATCATACCGGCCTCCGGCGCGCAGTTGGCGACCCTTTGTTACCTTGTTACTTTGTCACCTTGTTACCTGGCCATCTACGCTCCGGGAGCCCGGCATGGCACCCTTCTTCCTCGGCATCGACGTCGGCACCAGCGGCACCAAAGCCCTGCTCATCGACGAGCATGGCGCGGTCAAGGCCGCCGCGACCGCCACGCACCCCAGCCTGTTCCCCAAGCCCGGCTGGTCCGAGCAGCGGCCGGCGGATTGGTGGGACTCCGCCTGCCGCGCCACCCAGACCGTCCTCCGCAAAGCCAAAGTGAAGGGCGACGCGGTCGCCGGCGTCGGCCTCTCCGGCCAAATGCACGGCAGCGTCTTCCTCGACGAGCAGCGCCGCGTGCTCCGCAACGCCCTGCTCTGGAACGACCAACGCACCGGCGCCGAGTGCGCTGAGATCGAGCAGCGTGCCGGCGGCAAGGCGGAGCTGATCCGCCTCGTCCGCAACATCGCCCTCACCGGCTACACCGCCCCGAAGGTGCTCTGGCTGCGAAACCATCAGCCGCGGCTCTTCGCCCGCGTCCGCCACGTCCTGCTGCCGAAGGACTACGTCAACTTCCGCCTCACCGGCGTGTTTGCGGCCGAGGTCTCCGACGCCTCCGGCACGCTGCTGTTCGACGTGGCCGGCCGGCGCTGGTCCACCGAGCTGATGTCGCGGCTCGACCTCGACCCCGCGTGGTTCCCGCCCGCCGTCGAATCGTGCCAGGTCATCGGGGCCATAACGAAGACCGCCGCCGATGCGACCGGCCTCAAAGCGGGCACGCCCGTGGTCGCCGGCGCCGGCGATCAGGCCGCGTCCGCGGTTGGCACCGGCGTCGTCGAGCCGGGCATCGTGTCGGCGACGATGGGCACGAGCGGCGTCGTGTTCGCGTACGGCGACCAACCGGTGCCGAACGACGCCGGCCTGCTTCAGTCGTTCTGCCACGCGGTGCCGGGAGCGTGGTGCGTGTTCGGGTGCATGTTGGCCGCCGGCGGCAGCCTCCAATGGGCCCGCGAAGTCTTCTACGCGGACCGGCTGGCCGCGGCCCGCGACGCCGCCGCCCGTGACGCCATCTACACGGCCATGATTGCGGACGCGGCTGAGTCGCCGGCGGACGAGTCGCTGCTGTTTCACCCCTATTTGACGGGCGAGCGCTGTCCGTATGCGCACCCGCACGCGCGCGGGGCGTTTGTCGGACTGACGCGCGGCCACTCCCGCGGCGCGCTGATCCGTGCCGTGCTCGAAGGCGTCACGCTCAACATGGGCCGCCAAATCGAGCTGATGCGTTCCCTCGGCGTCACCATCCGCGAAGTCCGTCTCGCCGGCGGCGGCGCCCGTAACGAATGGTGGCGACAGCTCCAGGCCGACGTCTACGGCTGCAAGTGCGTCGCGCTGCGCTCGGAGGAGGGTTCCGCGATGGGGGCCGCGTTGCTGGGCGCCGTCGGCGCCGGCGCGTTCAAGACCGTACCCGCAGCGAGCCGCGCTGCCGCCCAGGCGCGGGCAACGTACCGGCCGAACGCCGCCCGCACGCGGCACTGCGCCGCGCTCGCCGCGCGCCTGCGGGAAACGTACGACACGCTGGAGCCGCTCTACAGGGTGATAAAGTGATAAGGTGATAAAGTGACAAAGGCGCGGGCGCCGCCGCCGCCGTAGCCTGGAACGCCCCGCACGCGCCACCCTTATCACCTTCTCACTTTATCACCTTATCACTCTGGATTGGTCTGCCATGCACCGCCCCCTCACCGCCGCCGATCTGCTGCCCCGCGGCCCGCTGACGCGCCTCGGCCGCCAGCTCTTCGTCCACGACACGATCGGCAGCACGAACACGTTCTTGCTGGGGAGCGCCGACACCGCGGGCGACGGCGCCGTCGCGTGGGCGGAGTTCCAGACCGCCGGCCGCGGGCGCCTCGGCCGTCAGTGGCAAGCTCCGCGCGGGTCGTCCGTCATCCTCAGCGTGCTGCTCATCGAGCCGGTTGGCTCCGCGCTGCCGACACGCGCGACCATGCTGGCGGCGCTCGCCGCGTGCGAGGCCATCGAGGCCGCCACCGACTGCGCGCCCGCCGTGCGCTGGCCGAACGACATCGTCCTCGGCGGCCTCAAGCTCGGGGGCGTGCTGGCCGAGTCGCGACCTTTCGCGCCACCGTCCGGCGCGGTTGTGCAGACCGCGCAGCGGGCGGTCGTGATTGGCATCGGCATAAACTGCCTCCAGCAGCCCGGCCATTTCGCGGGCGAGCTGGCCGGCAAGGCCACGTCGCTCGAGTGCGCAGTGGCGCATGCGGTGAACCGCGCGCCGGTCGCCGCCGGCGTGCTGGCGCGCCTCGATCACTGGCTCGCCGCCGGCGCCCGCGACGCCGCCGGCTGGCAACGCATTTCCGAGCAGTGGCGGGCGCGCTGCGCCGACCTCGGGAGCCGCGTTACACTGGAGCACGACGGCCGGCGGTTCAGCGGCACGGTCCTCGAGATTACGGGCGATGGCGACTTGGTGGTCGAGTTGGAGCAGGGCGGTCGCCGGCGCTTTGCGTCGGCTAACACCACGCGCGCGTGGTAGCGGCGACGGCGCGCCGGGCTGCGGTGCGGCGCAAACGATCCGCTGGCAGATCTGCGGCTGTGCCGCGCTGTGTGCCTTCGGCGGCGCGGCGGGGCTCGCGCGTGCGCTTGGCGAACTGGGCTTCCACTGCGGCTCGCCGCGCGCAGCGGTCGGCTGGGCCGGAGCGTTCGTTGCCGCGGGCGCAGTCTTCGGTCTGTGGCTGCCGCGCCGCGTCCTCCGCCGCCAGCTCAGCGAGCTTGCCACGCCGGCCGCAGGGTCGGCGCGTGGCGGCCCGCGCCGTCTGGCGCTGCTGGACGGCGCCTCGCCGGGTGCCGGCCTGGAGTTCGCCGCGTCGCTCACCGGCGTGCTCATCCTGGCGCTGGGCGTTCTGTGGGTGCTGGCCGGTGCGCTGACTTCGGGGATGGAGGGCTATCGCGTCGTCCTCACGCAGCGGTTCCTGCACCCGGTCTGGCTGACACGTCTTCTGCTCTGCGGCCCGCTCCTGCTGAGCCTGTTCCTGCTCGGCAGCGCCGCAGCCCTCACCGTCGCGGCGCTGCACGGCTGGCACCAGCTCGTTGCCGCGCCCCAGCGAAAGCTGGCGGACCTGTGGACGACGCTCCTGGTGGCGGGTGCGGGTGGGGTGGCGGTCGCCGCCGCCGCGCGTCAGCCCGGCTTCGTGCAAGTCATGCCGCCGCTCGCGACGTTTGCGGCCGGAGTTCTGGCCGTGCTCCGCAAGCCCGTCGGCCAGGCGCCGGTCGAGGTTGGTGGGGTCAGCGCATCGCGCGTGGCGATGCCGCTTGGGGCGTTGGTCATCGCCGTCGCCGCGGCCATGTCTACGGGTGCGGCGCTCGTCGTCGCCGCTCCGCAGTCGCTAGTGGCCGCACAGCAGACCGCGATCGCCGTCGCCGCACTGGGCGCGACGACGCTGGCGGGGTTCATCGCCGGCCGGGTGGCGTTGCGGTTCGTCCCGCTCGCGGCGGACCTCGCCCCGCTCTTGCTGCTGGCAACCGGGGTGGCCTGGGACGTGCCCCAGCGCGTCGCCGCGTGCGCCGGCTTGGGCAGCGGCCTGTGCCGGCTGATGCTCATTGGCGGGCTGTCGGCGGCGTGCGTGGCGCTCGTCACGGCGCGCGCCGCGCGAGCGCTGGGCCGGCCACAACGTGTTCTGGCCTGGGTCGGGGCGGCGGTCGCGGCCGGCGCCGGCGTCGGGCTGGCGCTTGCGGCAGGCTGGCTCGATCGGCGCGACGTGGCTTCTGCGTCAGCGGTCATGGCGCTCGTCACCACCGCGGTCGCCGGCCTGGCCCTGGTCTTCCAGCGCGCAGCGCCGCGCGGACTGCGACGCTGGGGTCTGGCGGCCGTCGGCGTGTGGCTGGGGGCCATGCTCCTTCTCCCGCCCGCCCCCGCGCGGACTGCCGCGCCGGCCGACGAACACGGCGCGACGCCGGCCGCTGTCCGCGCCGGCCGTACGCTGCTCGAAGCGCCCGGTCTGCGCGCCGCCTACACCTTCAGCGACGACCGCCGCCCAAGCGTATGGGAGATCGATCTCGGCGGTCCGCGTTTGGACGCGGTCGTGGTCGCGTCGCATTCCACTCCGCCGGCCACCGAGCGCCTCGCCGCCCCCTTGGCACGCCGCCTGCTCCGGCGTTGCACGCGCGCCCTGCTCGACGGCGGGCGACTGGTGATCGAATTGCCGGCCGACGACCTCATCACGCCGGCGTTCCGCCTGAATCCGGGCGGCGGCCACCTGCTCCGCGTCACCGGCGACACCGGCCGGTACGAGGCGCTGGTCTTCGGGCCGGACGCCGCGGCGTGGCTCGGCGAGCGGCCTGATCCGCCGGGCTTCACTGTCGAGTGTGTGCCGGTCGGCAACCGCGCCGAGCTGGAGCGCTGCCTGACCGGCGCCGCGCCGTAGAAGCGATTCCGCGCCGCAGCGGGGCGTGCCAGCGGGGCGTGGCAGACGGGCGTCGTCCCCGCTACGCTGCCGGCGCACGGCGCGCAGCACCGAGCGCTCCGCCCGCCGGGCGAGGAGAAGATATGTCCCTGCTGGTCACCGGCTCTATCGGCATCGATTGCGTCGAAACGCCCACCGGCCGCGCCGAGGACGCCCTCGGTGGCTCCGCCGTCTACTTCGCGCTCGCGGCCGCCATCTTCGGCCCCGTCCGCATCGTCGGCGCCGTCGGCGAGGACTTCGACCTCCGCCGGCTCCAGCCGCTCGTGGACAAGGGCGTCGATACCCGCGGCGTCGAGGTGCGGCGCGGCAGCCGCACGTTCCGCTGGCACGGCAAGTACGTGGGCACGATGAACGCAGCCCAGACCGTCGATGTGCAGCTCAACGTGCTCGCGGAGCGCGGCGCGCCCGTCCCCGCGGAGTTCGCCGACAGCCGCTTGGTGTTCCTGGCGAACACGCACCCCGCGCTCCAGCGCGAGTTCGCCCGGCAGCTCAGCCGGGCCGAGCTGATCGTCTGCGACACGATGAACCTGTGGATCGAAAACGAGCCGGACGAGCTGCGCCGCACGCTGGGCTTGGTCCACGGCCTCGTATTGAACGAGGGCGAGGCGCGGCTGCTCACCGGCCAAACGAACCTGGTCACCGCCGGCCGCGAAATCCTGAAGCTCGGCCCGCGCTTCGTCATCATCAAGAAGGGCGAGCACGGCAGCCTGCTCGTCTCGCACGACGACCTGTTCCTCATGCCGCCCTACCCGACCGAGAAGATCGTCGACCCTACCGGTTGCGGCGACAGCTTCGCGGGCGGGACGCTGGGCTATCTGGCGGCGTGCGGGCGGCTTGACCGCGGGGCGCTGCGGGCGGCGATGGCCCGCGGCTCCGTCGTCGGCTCATTCGTGATCGAGTCGTTCTCGATCGACGCGCTGGGCCGCGTGACGGCGGCGGACGTCGAGCAGCGCCTGGCCGTGCTGCGCGAAATGGTGCAGTTCGTGTAGCGGCCCGCGCCCTCGCGCGGCCGTCCGATCAGAGCCCGAGCGCCAGCGAGGGCCTATCCGAGCCGGGCCAGTCATGGCCCGGTCCTCAACCGAGCCCGAGCGGCAGCGAGGGGCAGGGGCGGAGCCGCGAGCGAGCAGTTTGGACCTGTCGCAGGCGACAAGGTTGCCAAGCGGTCGGATAAAAGCGGACCTGGCGGGGTCGGCGGCCGAAGGTGCCCAAGATACTCATGTTTGGGCGCTGTCTAAATGAGTATCTTCCTGATTATCGAGACGTTGGCGAGGGGGGCCAAGGGATCGAGGGATCAAGGGATCGGGGGATCGAGGGATCAAGGGATCAGGGGATCAAGGTGGAGGGGCGGGGCGGGCTGGCTCGCGGGCGCTTGGGTCGTGCTCGTCGCGGGCTGGCTGGCGGCCGGGGCGGTCGCGGGCACGCCGAAGTCGTCGGGGATCGGGAGCAACTTGCGGGCCACGTCGTCTACGCATTCGTCCGGCGAGAAAGGATAGGGCTTGCCGTCGGGCAGGGTCCAGACGAGGAAGGAGCCGTCGTTCGGGAGCAGCGTCGGACGTAGGACGCCGCCGGGATGATTCCACTCAAAGACCGCGAGAGTCTCTGGGGGCAGGAACCCCATCCGGCCGCTGGGCAGTCGGCCCGGGGACCAAGCCAGGAACAGGAGTTCCTGGCGACCATCGGCGTTCTGGCTGCCCCACTCAGGGCGAATCCAGACCTTCGCCGCGCGCCAGGGTGTGTAGTCGACAAGCACGAGAGCCGCGACCTCATTGGAGTCCGGACCGAGCCGCGCGGTTGCCCACAGGCCGGCGCTGCGCGAGAGGTTGCCGATGTCGGGGATGCATGAGGTGACGGTCTCGATGCAGCCATCGGCGTCCCGATCGCCGGGCGTCGGCAAGAGAGGAAGGGAACTCCCGACGATGACGCCGACAAGATCGAGATTCGCGTTGACCACCGCATAGCGCTGCTCGTGGCCCAAGGAAGTGCCGGTCGGCAGTCTCTCGGTGACCGATCGTACCTCACACGCTGCACCGGCGGTCGCGGCGGAGCGGTAGGAGACGAGAGGTAAGCCATAGGGCGTTTCCATCCGCAGAGCGGGGTAGCGATGCCAGATCGCCGCCGCGATCAGATCCGCCCGCGACCCGCACCCGAGGCTGCTCTCGGCAAGCTCGCGGACTGCATAGTCCCTCGCGCCCTGCCACATGAGGCTGGCCGTGACGATCAGCGCGAGAGCTATGACGAGCCGTCGCACGTCGCGGCTGCGCCGAAGATTCGTTGGCCGGCGCTGGAGGTCGGTCATAGCAGGCTCGCGAGTTCTGTCGCGGGGAACAGCACTTTCGCCAGGATTAGCCATACGCAGATGAACAGGGCCGCGTGGGCCGCGAACACAGGCAATCGGCGCTGGGAAAGATACGGGGTCGCGGAGACGCCGCGCGCCCACCAGAGGCCGTAGAGGACTGCCAGGAAGGTCGGCGGGCACGAGGGTGCCAAGAAAGGCCGACTGATGCCTGTGAACGCCAGCATGAGGCCCGTGGAACCCGTCGCGCTGGCCCATACCGCGAGCTTCGCGGTGCAATGCGCTACGTGCAACGGCAACACCAGCACGGCACCGTAGAGGCTCCAGCGCGCGATCGCGCGCTTGGCAGCCGGGTGTCGCCCTGGGACCGCGGCACCGAGAGCGACGCCGAGTGCCGGCAACGGCGCCATGACGATGAGCCAAGCGAGGAAGGACTGCGCGATCCACAACACGAACCGGGCGTGAGTCGCCCCATTTTCCCACACCGTCCCCGGCCGGGGAACTACTGGAGCGAAGAGCTCCGTGAACCAGGTGGGGTATATCAGCTCCGAGCCCGCCACTGTGCCGAGGAGGGCGGCAAGCAACAGGTGTCCTACGGCCCACCGGACTGGGCGCCCGTGGTGGTCCGGCGTAACTAGGCCGCGCGACGCCCGGCAGGGACAGAACACGATTAGCAACACTGTGTTGATGTACGCGAACAGGAGGCTGCCGCGGTTGCGGCGCTCCCAGGGCAGGCGGCGGACGGCCCAACGGCGGTAGACGCGCGAAGTGGTCGGGAACGGCTCGCCACACTCGGGGCAGCGGTCGCTCACGGCGCGCCGCAGGCTGTAGCCGCATTCGGGACAGACGGGTCGCCAGCGGCAGGGGCGGTGCCGGCGTTTCTCTTCGGATCCGAGGAGCGCTGGTCCGGCGAGCAGCCACGCGACGGCGAGACCACCGGCCACGATCATGTCCGCTGCGCGGAGTCTGCCGTCCAGGTAGGACGCAAGCGGTAAGGCGAGCGTGCCCAAGAGGCACGTCTGCCACCACAGACGTACGAACGAGGCGGAAGAGGCTCGGCGGCGACCCACGGCGATCCAGTATAGAAGGAACGCGAGGCTCCCCTCGGCACCCAATGCGCCGGCGCTGAGCGCGAGGATCAGCCCGGGCTCGTCCAGCGACACGGAGCCGTCGGGGCCAGGCGTCGAGCTTTCGATTTGCTGGAGAACCGGCCCGCCGCGGAGGCTTTGGGCTTCCCGCATCCCTGCATACCAGGCCCACGGGAACGTTAGTACGAGTCCCACGTGCCAGAGCGGGATCAGGACGAGTTGGACGCCGACAGCTAGCCGCGCGCGGGTCGTGGGGCGGGCGAGCAACGCGTCCCAGAGGGCGCGCAGCAGCGGCTGCGGGCGAGCGGCGGTCGGAGCGATGGTCCCAGCGGTCATGGCGGCCCCTTGCGTGGGTTCGATGCGCATTATTGCCGGCGGCGGGGGTTCGTGCTACGGTCGGGCGGTGAGCGTGCATGAGGCTGAAGCGAACGGCCCGATAACCAACATGCGCAACTAGGTAGCGCGCGCGTGCGCACCTTGCGCACCTTGCGTTTCTGACCCGCCCCACCGCTCACAGCGCTTCGGAGCCGACCCGCCGCGATTCTCGGACCACGCGGACAGCCGGCACCCTTCGGCCGCGCTCAGGGCAGGCGGAGACTGGCCGCTACGGCCCCTCGCTGCCGCTCGGGCTCTGTTCGGACGGCCGACGAGGCGTCGGCCGAGAAGGAGGACGCGCGGATGCGGACATTCATCGCGGTTGAGCTGGAGCCGGCGGTGCGGACGCCGCTGGTGAAGCTGCTACGGTCGCTGCCGGCGGACCGCGACGTGCGCTGGTGTACCGAGCACCAGCTTCACGTGACGCTCAAGTTCCTCGGCGACGTGCGCGACGCGGACGTGCCCAAAGTGTGCGAAGCGGCCGCCGCCGCGAGCCGGCAGGTCGAGCCGTTCACGATCCGCATCCGCGGGCTGGGTTGCTTCCCGAGCCCGCGGAGCCCGCGCGTCCTCTGGTGCGGCGTCGATGACCCCGCGGGCGGCTGCAAACGATGGGTCGAGTTGGCCGACCCGCTGCTGGACGCGCTCGGCTTCCCGCCGGAGCAGCGGGCGTTTACGGCACACATCACGCTCGGCCGCGTGCGTGGCCCCGGCGGCGGTGGCGTGTTTCAGCGGGTGCTGGAGACGGCGGCGCCGCCGCAGACGCCGGAGATGCAGGCCACGCACGTCACCGTGTTCGAGAGCCGGCTCTTGCCGACGGGGGCGGTGTACAAGGTGGTGACGACCGCGGCGCTGGGGGCCGGGG
>Ga0315273_10005648_pt1 | contig 15497 bp, 8 predicted proteins | sample YL17G02_0_MG_FD_205753 | JGI IMG/M metagenome (GOLD analysis project Ga0315273, IMG submission 205753) | Sediment microbial communities from Yellowstone Lake, YNP, Wyoming, USA - YL17G02_0 | ecosystem: Environmental > Aquatic > Freshwater > Lake > Sediment | place: USA: Wyoming | collected...
ATGCCCTCGCGAACAGCGGCGTGGGCATGCCACCCGGCACATGGACGCCGACGCGCCAAACGCGTACGGCCGCATACGGCCGCGGTCGATAGGAAGCGTCGCCGCAGGTGGGCGACGGCTAGACCAGCAGCCGCGCCACCTCGGCGGCGCGCAGGCTCCTGCGGGCGGCCAGTACCTTCGGCACGCCCGCCGCGATGAACACGCCCCAGCCCTTCCCGTTCTCGGCGGCCAGGCCGTGCGAGCCGCGGATGCCGTCGGCCGAGAGGGGGATGCACCGCTTCGCCATGTCGATCAGCAGCTCCGCCGGGTCGAAGCCGGGCTTGGCGTGGATATCGACGGTGCGGGCGAACGGCGGCGCCTTGGCATCGTCGAGCCACCAGTAGTAGGTGAAGTGGGCGTCGGGTGCGGCCAGCACCACGAGCTCGCCGCTGCGGACGTGGTCGAGGCCGCGCTCGGCCAGCGTGCGGCGCTCGAGCACTTCGGCCACGCCGTCGAGGCCGGCGATCGCCTGCTTCGCCTTCTTCAGGTCCGCCGCCAGGTCGCGCGTCGCCGGGAAGTAAACGTGGGCCACCTGGTTGTCGACCATCGCGAAGGCCCGCGAGTCGCCGGGGTGAAGATACTCGGCGCCAGCCACCTCGCGCAGGGCGAGCATGCCCGCCTCGCGCAGCGCCCGGTTCAGCGCCACGGCCCGCCGCACGGGCACGAACGAGTACTCCGAGAGGACGATGACCCGCGCCCCGTCGGCCTCGGCGGCGCCGAGGAGCGCCGCCAGAAGCGGCTCCAGCTCCTTGGCGGCCGCGTGGTGGGCGGGCGAGTCGGGCCCGGCGCGGTGCCCGGTGTAGTCCAGGTGCGGCAGGTAGGTGAGGAGGAGGTCGGGCTTCTCGTCGCGCCACACGGCCAGCGACGCGTCGGCGATCCACCGGCTCGACCCGAGGCCCGCCATCGGTCCCCAGTAGTGCATCAGGTTGAAGGCGCCGCGCGGCTTGCCAGGCTCGAGCGCCGATTCGCCCGCACCGAGCCGCTGAAAGAGGTCGGCCGGCCGCGAGTAGCAGTCCTGAATCAACTGGTCGCCGGGCCCGTGGATCGGCTTGGGCGTCAGGAGCACGTCGGCGGTGCCGTACATCGACTGCTGCCAGAAGAGCATCGCGACCTTCGGCCGCTCGCTTGCCGCTGTTTTTTTCCTTTTTTCACTCCGCACTCCGCGCTCCACATTCCGCACTGGGAGGTCCCAGACTCTCGGCGCGTTGACGAGGTGGGCCGACTGTTCCCAGAACCGCACCTCCGCCGTGTCGAAGAAGTACAGGCCGTTCGAGACGATGCCGTGCCGCGAGGGCGGTTCGCCGGTGGTCAGCGTCGCCTGCATGGGGCACGTGACGGCGGGGAGGACGGGCTCGAGGCCCAGGTTGACGCCGCGCGCGGCCAGGGCGGCAAGCGACGGAATCTCGGCGGCCAGTTCCTGGCTGAGGCCCGCAACGTCAACGACCATTGTGCGTGTCATGGCGGCTCCTTGGGATGGGGCAAGCCTTTGGTACTACAACGCCACTTAGCGCGGCGGGTCTCCTGACCCGCCGCGCACGTGCGTCTGCTCGCCGCTGCGATGCAGTTTCTACGCGGTGGGTCAGGAGACCCACCGCGCACGGGGTCAAGGGGCGTTGTAGTACTAGGATACCGGTTGCCTGCGCCACGGGCAACCCTCTGATGGGATGGCGGGGCAGCGCCCCGGCGCGCGTGTTGCGCCCGCCTTTGGAATTTCCTTGCATTGCCCCTCCGGCGGCGTAACCTTCGCCCTTCCGATGGGCAACCGTGATCAGAAAGGGCAATCCATGGCCAAGAAGGCGGCGGCGAAAGTGGCGGCGAAGGCGGCGGGCGGGCCCAAGAAGGTCCTCATGCTGGTCGGCGGGCCGTATCACGCCAACGAGCACGCCGGGGCGGTCGTCGACAAGCTCTTCAAGGCCCGCGGCGGCCGGTGGGAACTGACGATCACGTTCGACCTCGACGCCCTGGCGGCCCTGCCCACAAGCGATTACGCGGCCGTCATCATTTACACGACGGGGTTCCGGGCCGACCTCACGCCCCCGCGTGAGAAGGGCCTCGTGGGGTTCGTGAAGGGCGGCGGGGGCCTCATCGGCGTCCACTCGGCCGCCGACAGCTTCCGCGACAGCCGCGCGTACATCGAGATGCTGGGCGCCGAGTTCCTCACCCATCCGCACTTCCACGAGTTCCCCGTCGGCATCGTCGATAAGAATCATTATATGACGGTGCGTATGCCCGACTTCATCATCCCCGACGAGATGTACCACCTCCAGAACTACGACCCCGGCAAGACGCACCTCCTGGCCGAGACGTTCTGGCAGGGCAAGAAGATGCCGATGGCCTTCGTCCGCGAGTTCGGCAAGGGCCGCGTCGTGTACCTGGCGAACGGGCACGACCTTCGGTCGTGGAACCATCCGGAGTTCCAGCGGCTCCTGCTCCGGGGTCTGGAGTGGACGCAGGGGGCCGAGCTCTCGGACCGCACGATCCGCTGCGGCGTCCTGGGGTACGGCCCGGCGTTCAACATGGGCAAGGGCCACGGCGAGTGGATCAACGCAACGCCCGGCCTCAAGACCGTGGCCGCCTGCGACACCGACCCGAAGCGCATGGAGGCCGCCGGGAAGGAACTGCCCGGCATCCGCACCTTCACGTCGCTGGCCGAGATGCTGAAGATGAAGGACCTGGACCTCCTCGTCAACATCCTGCCGCACAACATCCACGCCGAGACCAGCCTGGCGGCCCTGCGGGCGGGCAAGGCCATCGTCTCCGAGAAACCGTTCTGCATCACGACCGAGGAGGCGACCGCGATGATCCGGGCCGCCCGCCGCTCGGGCGCGATGCTCAGCGTCTTCCACAACCGCCGGTGGGACGGCGACTACGTGGCCATCCAGGACATCATCGCCCGGGGCCTGCTGGGCCAGGTGTTCCACGCCGAGGCCTACAGCGGCGGCTACAGCCCGCCCGGCACCTGGTGGCGGAGCGACAAGACCATCTCCGGCGGCGCGATGTACGACTGGGGCGCCCACTTCACCGACTGGATCCTGCGGCTCTTCAACAAGAAGGTGACGCAGGTCACGGGCTTCTACCACAAGCGGCTGTGGCACCACGTGACGAACGAAGACGCCACGCAGGCCCTCCTGCGGTTCGAGGGCGGCGAGATGGCCGACCTCCAGCAGTCGAGCCTGGCGGCCGTCGGCAAGCCGAAGTGGCGGATCCTCGGCACCCTCGGCGGCCTGGTGGCGAACTGGGGCGAGACGGTCGACGTCACGAGCTACGCCTCGGGCCTGAAGTTCGAGGGCAGGATCCCCGCCAAGCCGTCCTACGGTTGCACCGAGTATTATAGAAATGTCGCCGACCACCTGCTCCTGGGCGAGCCGCTCGAGGTCACCGCCGAGCAGGCCCGCGAGGTCATCGCCGTGATCGAGACCGCCGAGCGCTCCAGCGCCGAGGGCCGCAGCCTGCCCCTGCCGGCGGAGGTGTACGAGTAGTGTAGGGTGGGTGCTCTGCACCCACGCGGCTGTTTCCGATTCATAACGGCGGGACCAGGGACCAGGGACCTGGGAACAGGGACCAGGAACGCTAGGAGTTCCACCCGCGCGCGGCGGGACGTCCGAAGGTGGCGCACGATCTGCACGCAGCATCTCGACGTGAGGCTTAGGGGTTTCATCGGAGTTTGCGGCGGGCGTCTCGCAGGACCTGGGCGGCGGGCCGAGCCTTCATCTTACCTTCCCCGTAAGCGCGGTATCGGCGCTCCGCCTCCTCAAGCCAGGCCTCTTCGCACCCCGTCTCGGGCTTGCCGTCCAGGCTCTCGATGAGCCGCGCCGCCAAGCGGGCCCGCTGGCGGGGCGTCAGCCGCAGGGCGGCCTCTTCCAGGCGTCTTGGGGACATGCGCCACCTCCGAACTCGCTCCGAACACCTCATCCACTACTATAGGGCAAAGGGGCGGTACGTCAAGGACCAGTCGTTCCGAACATATAAAGGCGGGAACAGGGATCTGGAACCAGGGAAAAGGCAACAGCAAGAATACAGAACCGGCGCGCGGCGGTTCGGGGCAAGTGTCTAGCGTGTTCCCTTCATACTGTCACCCCGAGCGAGCGCAGCGAGTCGAGGGGTCTCGCCGTGCGAATGCCCGAACGGCAACGACCACAGCCCGCCTTGGGCGGGACTCGCTGCGCTCGCTCGGAATGACAATGCTAAGCGCATACGGGTCGGGAGCCCCGCCGCGCATTGTTGTTGTGGCCGTTCCTCAGGCACTCAGGCACTCAGGCACTTATTAGATGAACTGCTCCAGATACTTCTTGCCCAGGAGCACCCCTTCCCGCGGCGCGATGCGGTCGTCTTCGTGCTCGATCGAGAGCACGCCCGTGTAGCCGATGCGGCGCAGGCGGGCGACGTACTCGCCCCACTTCACGCGGCCCTGGCCGGGAATGCAGTACCGCCACCAGTTCGGCCCGTTGACGCCCACGCGGCGGACCACCTCGCCGCGGATCTCGGTGTCTTTGGCGTGCGTGTGGAAGATGCGTTTGCCGTACGCCTCCACGCCGGCCAGGTAATCGATCCCCTGCCAGCAGAGGTGCGACGGGTCGTAGTTGAAGCCCAGGTTGGCCGCCGGCACCCGCTCGAGCACCCGGTCCCACTGCTCGAACTGCATGAGGAGCGTGGCGAACCAGTTCTCCAGGGCGATCTTCACGCCCTTCTTCGCGGCGTGCTCGCAGGCCGGCGCGAAAATCTTCTTGAACGGGCCGTCGATGGCCTGCTCGCGGGTCATGCCCTCCGGCGCGATCCCCGCCAGCGCGCAGCACACGTCGGTCCCCAGGCGCACGCACCGGTCGATGGCGGCCTTGAGGTCCTTCAGGCTCTTGGCGGGGTCGTTCAGCAGGCCGCCGTCGTAGGCCGCGATGCTCGACAGGCGCACGCCCGCCCTTTCGAGCGCCCGGCGGATCGCCTCGTCGCGTTTCGGCGAGTCCTCGCCCAGGTGGTGCCGCGAGACCTCCATGAACTTGATGCCGCTCTCGCCCGCCCACGCGATGATGTCTTCCAGTTTGTCCTTGCCCATGCACCCGGTCAGGAATCCGACTTCCATGGTTCGCCCTTTCTCTGTTTCCGTCCCCGCTGGCGAGGTTTGTGGATACCGCGGCCGATTTGCCGGTACAAGAGAAATGTCACGGGTTCTCATGCGAAAGACTGTTTCCCGCGGTGGGTGCGGATCGCCTGTGAGCGCGTCGAGGCAGCGAGCCCGATCTATGGCGCCATACCCATCGCCGCAACGACCTCGACAAGCGCTTCGCGCAGGGGCGCGTAATCGCCCTCGAAGACCGGCCGGCACTTCGACGCAGGGATTTCGCCGTCGTGCACCATCACTGCGAAGGCCAGGCACGTGAGCTGGCCGCACGCGCGGCAGTTGGTCTTCGGCAGGCGCTTGTAGATCTCCAGGGCCGGCGGCTTCTGGCGCATCTCATGGCACGGCTCGATCTCGCCCCGGCGGGCCCACGTCTCGTTGATCCGCCGCCGCATCATCTCCAGCACGCGCCACCCGTCGACGATGTCGTCGTTCTTCGCTACCACCACTCGGTGGGGGTAGAGCGTGATGAGGCGATAGCGGTCCATGAACGTGAGCGTCTCGCCCTTGGGGTTGTAGCACGCCTCGGGCAGCTCGGCGTTGAGGTAGGGGAGGGCCGGGGAAGGGTTGCCGCCGACGTGGGCGATGAACCGCATCCGCGACTTGTCGGCCACGCACGGCGCGAGGACCATGATGGCCACCTCGCCCACGAGGTCCTCGGCGAACTCGGGCGGCGGCTCGGCCGGCACGGCATGCCGCGGCGTGCGGCACTCGACCCACCCGGCATTGATGAAACCGCGATCGCCGCTACGGGCCGCAAGCTCCAGCCGCACCTCGTGCTCCAGCACGAGCGCGGGCTGGCCGACCCGCGCGTATCCCGGCTCCGGCGAGATCGTCTCGTACGGCAGGCGGAGCGCCTGGAGGCGCGCGGTCGCCTTCTCGAACTCGCCCCGCTGGCCAAAAGTGGTTAGGACCTTCATGGCTTCTTTCACGTAGGCCGGGGCCACGCCCCGGCATGTCTTCAGCGTTGCCGAGTTGTCAACCTTCTGCCTTGACGGGAGAGGGCGGCGCAGCCGGGTGAGGGTGATCGCCGCGTGACCCCCTCCCCCCCGGCCCCTCTCCCGCAAGGGGAGAGGGGGGCAAGCAAGCGGCGCCCTAAAGATGCACTCGCCCGAGCCTGCATGCCTCACCGCCCCGCCACCATCTTATCCGTAGACCATCCCAAGAACCATCCCCTCACCGCGGTCGTGATAATCGCCGGGCCGCCGAGGGGTTGACAGCCGCAAGCGGGTTGGCAAGAATGGTGGCCAAGTTTACGCGCAAACATCGTGGCGTTGTCGCACGTGGAAGGGGGCGCCATGTCACCCGAGAGCAACGAGACGCCGGCCGGGGCCGAGGCCGGCCCGCCGCGGCATATTCTCGAAGTCCGTTCGCCAGAGGGCGCGACGTTGCGCGTGCCCCTCGTGGCCGACCGCTACGTCATCGGCCGGGCGGCCGATGCCCGCATCCGCCTCGAATCGGAGCTGGTCTCACGCAGCCACGCCGAGCTCGTGCGCGATCCTTTCGGCCGGTGGTGGATCCGCGATATGGGCAGCCACAACGGCACCCTGGTCAGCGGCATCCGCGTCCAGGAGCGGATGCTGCGGCCGGGCGGCGTGATCGAGATCGGCCCGTTCACGCTGAGGCTCACGGGCGAGGAGGACCTGCGGGACTCCCGCGGCACGGGCAGCGCCACGCCGGTGCCGGTGCTCGACGAGACCTCGGCGTCGACCAGCGCGCTGGCGGACCTTCAGCCCCCGCGGTTGGCCGCCTCGCACCTGTCGAAGCTGATGGCCTTCGGGCGGCGGCTGATCGAGGTGGAGTCGGCCGACCAGCGGCTCCGCCTGCTCTGCGACCTGATGGTGAGCGCGGACTTCCGCGGCCAGTGGGTCGCCGTCCTGCGGCTGAAGAAAGACGCCCCCGACGAGCCGCCCCGGATGCTCTGCGAGCCGGCCGTCGGTCCGGACCTGGCGGACCTGCGGCCGCACATTTCGCGGGGCCTTCTGCGGGCCGCCCTCGCGCGGGGCGAGCCGCTCCTGGCCAGCAATCTGCCGGTGGGGCCCGTGGACGTGCAGCTCTCGCTGGCGGCCTCGGTGCAGGCGATGTCGGCGATGGTGTGCCCTTTGCGGGCCGACGCCAAGGTGCTGGACGTGCTGTACGCCATCCTGCCGCCCCAGTTCGACGCGAGCGAGTGGTTGGCGCTGGCGGCGCTGGCGGCCGAGGAGTTCGGCCAGGCGGAGTTCGCATGGGCCTCCAGCCGCCAGGCCCAGGCGTACGCCCGCATCGAGGCGGACCTCGAGCAGGCGGCCGGGATCCAGAAACGCCTCATCCCGCGCGACCTTTCCGCGCCGGGCCTCGACGTGGCCATTCGGTTCGAGCCATGTCGATGGATCGGAGGCGATTACGTCGACCTGGTGCCGATGCCCGACGGGCGGACGCTCCTCGCGATCGCCGACGTTTGCGGCAAGGGGATGCAGGCGGCCCTGGTGGCGGCCAGCGTCCACAGCCTGGTCCATGCCAGCGTCCGCACCGGCGCGGGCCCGGTCGCCCTCATGGCGGTTCTGAACGAGCACCTGGCGGAGCACCTGCCGGCCGGCTCTTTCGTGACGCTCCTGGCCGTCGCGGCGGCGCCGGGGGCGGAAGACCTGGAGATCGTCAACGCCGGGCACCCGCCCGCCGTCATCGTGGACCGCGCCGGCGGCATCCGCTGGACGGCGTCGGGCACGAACCTGCCCCTCGGCCTCGGCACCGACCCCTTCCAGGCTCAGGCGGAGCGGCTCGCCGCGGGAGAGATCATGGCCATGTTCACCGACGGCGTGACCGATCTTCAGGCGGCGCGGCGCCGGCGGCTGGGCACCCCGTGGATCGGCGAGCAGATTCGCTCGATCTACGCGGCGGGGGGGGGCGTCGCGGCCTGCGACGTGGCCGAGCGGCTGGCGGCCGAGGTCCAGCGGGTCCTCGCCGGCGGCTTGGCCGACGACGACCGGACGTTCCTCCTGGCCCGGCGGGTGTGAGCCGCCGCGACGGCACGCAGGGCATCCGTCTTCACCGCGGAGAGCGCAGAGAACGCAGAGAGAAGGAGAAGAAGAAGGAGAAGAACAAGAAGAAGAAGAGAAGGATTCACCACAGAGACCACAGAGAACACAGAGAGGAGATGGGGGAAAAACAGAAGAAACGGATTTGCATGCGTGCCATCTCGGGGTCTCCCGCCTCTTTTCCTCCTTTCCGTTTTTCTCCCTGCCTGGCCGTTTTTCTCTGTGTCCTCTGTGTGCTCCGTGGTGCATCCTGTCTGTTTCTTCTTTTTCCCTCTGCGTTCTCTGCGGCCTCTGCGGTGAGAGGGCTTCCTGGCAATGTTGCCGGCGTCTGCCGCCGGCCTTCCGCCCCAACCGCTTGCCGCCCCCTCGCGGCGCGCTTGGCTTGACACGTTTGCGCCACCCGTCTAAACTGGTCATTTCCCGGTGTACGACACCACGCAGGAAAGGGAAGTCTATGGACCTTTTCAAGTATCGCCAGGGCCGGCTCTACTGCGAAGAACTGCCGGTGGCGGACCTCGCCCGGCGTTTCGGCACGCCGCTCTACCTCTACAGCGCCGGGACGCTGCGGCGGCACTACCGGAAGCTGGCGTCGGCGTTCGCGCCCTTGAGGCCCCTCATCTGCTACTCGGTCAAGGTGTGCTCGAACCACCACATCCTGCGGCTGCTGGCGGACGAGGGGGCGGGGTTCGACCTCGTCTCGGGCGGCGAGCTCTACCGCGTCCTGGCGGCCAGGGGCGACCCGGCCCGGTGCTGCTTCGCGGGCGTGGCCAAGACCGACGCCGAGATCCGTTTCGCCCTCTCCCAGGGCATCCGCCTCTTCAACGTCGAGAGCGAGGAGGAGCTGGAGAACCTGGCCCGCCTGGCCGCCGAAGCCGGGAGGCCCGCCCGCGCGGCTCTGCGGGTCAATCCGAACGTCGATCCTAAGACGCATCGGTATATCAGCACTGGGAAGAAGGAGACGAAGTTCGGCGTGGACCTCGAGCGGGCCGAGCGGGTCTACCGGCAGTTCGCGGCCTCGCCGGGCGCGCGGCACGTGTCGCTGGAGGGCGTGCACTGCCATATCGGCTCGCAGATCACGACCGTGGAGCCGTACGTCCAGGCCGTCACGAAGGTGCTGGACCTCGTGGGGGCGCTCGGCGGGGCGGGGATCGAGATCACGACCCTCGATTTCGGCGGCGGGTTCGGCGCCGAGTACGAGGGCGGCGAGGCCCTCGACGCCGAGGCCTTCGCCTACGCGCTCGTGCCCCTGCTGGAGAAGGCGGACCTCGACGTCGTCATGGAGCCCGGCCGCTTCATCGCCGGCAACGCCGGCATCCTGGTCACGCAGGTCCAGTACGTGAAGGCGGGGGGCGACCGCAAGTTCCTCCTGTGCGACAGCGGCATGCACCACCTCATCCGGCCCGCCCTGTATGGTTCCTATCACCATATCTGGCCAGTGGACCCCGGCGAGGACTTCGTGCCCGGGCAGCGGATCCGCGACGAGGCGTTCCCGGGGACCGAGATCGTCGACGTGGTCGGCCCGATCTGCGAATCGACGGACTTCTTCGCGAAGGACCGCCACCTGCCCCCGGTGCGGCGCGGCGACCTGCTGGCGGTCTTCAGCGCCGGGGCGTACGGGATGACGATGGCGTCCGAGTACAACTCGTTCCCGCTGCCGGCCGAGGTGCTCGTCGAGGACACGAGCGCCCGCCTCATCCGCCGCCGCGGCACCTACGAGGACCTCGTGGCGCCGGAAAAAGAGGTTTAGCCATATGCCGGAACCGGAACAACCGAAACCGCGGCGGCGATGGTCGGGCAAGAGGACGTTCTGGCTTTTGGCGGGCCTGCTCGTCCTGGCCGTCGTGGCCGTCATCTTCCTGCCGGAGCTCCTGCCCGGCGCCGCCGTGCGGCGCGAAGTGCAGGCGGCGCTGGAGGAGCGCCTCGGCCGGCCGGTGTCGATCGACTCGGCCTCCTTCCGCTGGGGCGAGGGCCTGACGATCACAGGCCTCAAGATCCAGGAGAGCCCTGCCGACGACGCGGCGCTCCTTGCCTCCGCCAAGCAGGTGACCATCCAGTTCGATCCCCTCGAGGCCGCCCGATCGATCACCGGCTACAGCATGCCGCTCGACTCCGTGCACCTGAGCGGCCTGGAGCTCTGGCTGACGGTCCGCAAGGACGGCACGCTGAACGTGGCCGACCTCGCCGGCGGCGAACCTGTCCGGATCCGCTCCGTCCAGATCGCCGACGCCCGCGTCCACATCGCGAACGAAGGGCTGGACCGGCGCCTGACGCTCAAGAGCGTCAGCGCCAGCTTCGGCGAACTGGCCACCACCGGCCACGGCTACGTCAGCCTCGCGGGCGAGCTCGACACGCCCACGCCCAGCCGCTTCAGTCTGACGGCCAACTTGAACCGGCTGGACTTCACGGGCACGGAGCCGCTGTCCGGAAGCCTCAAGGCGGAGTGGACCAAGCTCGCCTGGCCGCAGATCGTCGGCATGTTCTCGGCCGACAATCGGCAGGCCGAATTCCTCGCCACAACCTCCGGCCGCATGGCCGTCACCTTCGACCATGGGGCGTGGGACGCCGAGGGGTTCGTCTCGGCCACGCAGGTGCTCCTGGCGCGCCAGGAAGTGTGGGGAGGTCGGGCCGCCGATCCCGCCGGGCCGCGCCTCGACGCCGTCATCCCGGACGTGTTCCTCGGGTTCCAGCTCCGGCAGGCGGCCGCGGCCAAGCCGGTCGACGTCAGCCTCATCCGTCTCCTCGCGCCGGGCGTGCTGGTAAAGGTCTCCGGCACCGTGCGTCTCGAGAAGCCCGCCGGCGCCGCGGCGGACGCGAAAAACGCGCTGAACATCGCCGGCCTGTGGACCCTCAAGGAGCCGGACCTCCATGCCTCCGCGTCGGTCCGCTGGGCCCAACTGTGTCACAGCGTCGCGCCGCTCGAGGAATGGACCAAGCGGCTGGAGCTGGAGGGCACGGCCAAGCTCGACGCCCGCCTGACGTCGACGGCCTCCGGCCCGCACGTCGCCGGCTCGCTCGACCTGGCGGAAACGCTGGTGGCCTGGCCGGGCGTGCTGGAACAGCGGTCGCGGCAGACGGTGCTCCTGAAGGTCGAGGCGACCCTGCCGGACGGCCTGGCGGTGCTCGACGTGGCGAAGTGCGACCTCATCACCGGGTCGGGCACCGCCGCCGCGCGGGGGCGGCTGCCCCTGGCGCCGCTCCTGGGCGACGTGCGGCCGGCGGGCGCGGCGGCAGCAGCGGGCAAGGCCCCCGGCGGCCCGTGGGCCGGCGCGTGGTTCGACGCCCGCGTCGATATTAAGTATGTCGAAGGCTTGCTGGCCATGGCTCCCGGGCTCACGTCGTCTCTCAAACGGCTCAAGATGAACGGGCCGATGGAGTTCCAGCTCTCGTGCGCCCCCGGCGAGACGGGGGCAGCGTCGGGCCGCGCGGGCGCCCTGCCCTCGCCGTGGAAGGCCAGGTTCCAGGCCAATCTGACCGACACGCGCCTCGAGGTGGTGCCGCCGATTCCCGACGCCGGCGCCCCGGCGCCCTCCCCCGCCGAACCGCAGGAGGGGCCGAAGAAGCCCGCCGGGACGCGCGCCTCGCTCGAGGCCGTGGCTACCCTGACCCCCGAGGTCCGGAAGGCGGGCGACCGCACGGAAGCCGTCCTCACCCTCGACGTCGGCAGCGTCAAGTGCCACCTCGCCAAGTCATCGCTGATCTGGACCGGCGCCGCCGAGATGACCTGGACCGGCCCAAGCTGGCCGGCGATCCTCTCCTCGCCGGCGAGCACGGGCCGGTTCCGCGGAATGCTCGCCGCGACGGCCGTGGAATCGGCGGGCGCCGTGATCCTGCCCGCGTCTTTCGGCGGCGAGGTCGCGCCGGTCTCGGGCAGCGCGGCGTTCGACGTGCAGGCCGAGTTGGCGGGGCAGCGCCTCATGGGGCGCGTCAGCGCGGACCTCGACAAAGTGGCAATCCGCGCCGGCGACGCCTTCATCAAGCCGGCCGGTCTTCCGGCCTCGATGACCCTGACGGGCGACCTGGAGTTGGAGGGGGCCCGCCACGCCCAGGGCGAGCTGGCGCTCGATCTGCCCGGCGCGCGGGCCACCGTGACCGGGCGCGGCCCCGCGGTCCTGCCGCCCCCCCCGGCCACCCCGGCCGAGGCCGTCGTCGACTCGCTGATCGCGCGGCTCTCGCAGTGGGCCGGGCCGGGCGTGTCGCTGGAGCTGGACGTCAAGGTGTCGGACATCGCCCGGGCCGTCGAGCACTGCCCCTCCCTCAAGCGGAGCCTGGAAGGTTTCGGCGCCCAGGGCCGCCCGGCCGAGGGCAGCGCCGAGGTCAAGGGCCTCATCACCCTGAAGCCGAGCGCGCTGGACGTCCAGACCTCGGCGACGCTGGACCGCGCGAAGCTCGACCTCGGCCCCTATATCAAGAAGCCGCTCGGCACGCCGATGACGCTCGTCCTGGCGGCGGAGGTGACCAACCCGCAACCGCGCACGGTCGAGTTGAAGGTCGCCAACGCCCGGGCCCAACTGGCCGGCTCCTCCACCAGCGTCAGCGGCCTGGTGCGCCTGAACCGGCAGGCCCTCGCCGTCGAGATGGAGCCGCGCGCCCGCCTTGCCGCCGTCCTCCAGGAAGCCGACGTCGAGGTCCACGCCGACTGGGTCCACAACCCCGAGTTCCGCCAGGCCCTCCCGTGGCTGGAACCGCTCTACGCGAGCTGCGGCCTGGAGGGGCCGACGCACCTGATGGTGTCCTTCGTCGGCACGCCGATCAAGGGCACCGTGCGCCTGGACGCCGACGGCACCGCCTGCCGCATCCTCAACGCCGAGACGCTGCTGAAACCGGCCCAGACGCCGGCCACGCTCCGCATGGACGTGCGTTACGGCGAGGTGCCCGGCGAGATGATCCTCGACCGGCTGGTCGTGAAGCTCGCCGACGCGGCGGCCACCTTCGACGGCCGGTTCCTCTTCGCCGATCCACGGCTGCTGGCGCCTGTGCCGCCGACGGCCTGGTCGCTCCACGTCCAGGGACAGGTGCCCGACGCGGCGATCCTGGCGTCGCTCTTCCCCGCGAGGCTGGCGGACCTGAAACCAGCGGGAGCCCTCGCCTTCGACCTCCGCGCCACGGCCGACGCCAAGGCCACCCAGGTGGAGTCCTGCCAACTCAACTTCAAGAAGGCCCGCATGGAGTGGCTCGGGCGGCAACTGCGGGTCGATGGGCCGGTCAGCTACGACGGCCAGCGCCTGGCCAGCGAGGGGCTGAACCTCGTGGCGGGCACCTCCGACGTCACGCTGACGGCTTACCTGACGGGCCTGGGCGATGAGCCGTCAGGCTCGATCATCCTCTGCGGCAAGAACCTCGACGTCAAGGAGGTCCAGGAACTGATCCGCCAGACGGCCGAGCACCTGTCGGCCAAGACCCCCCCGCCGCCCGCGCCCAGGGGCGCCGCCGCGCAGGACAAGGCGCTCTCCGAAGAGTTGGCCCGGCGCGGGCAGCAGTTGCTCGCGCGGGCGCGCCTGTCGGCCGAGGTCGAACTCGACCGCGTCACGATCGCCATCCCGCAGTGGGGCACCACGTTCGTGCTGACCGGCCTGACGGCCGAGGGGCGGCTGGCCGGCCGCCGCTTCGCCGTGCCCCGGTTCGGCTGCGCGATGAACGGCGGCACCGTCGGCGGCGAGGTGGCCATCGACTTCCGCGAGGCTGTCCCGGTCCTCAGCCTGGCTTACGACGCCCGCGACCTCAAGATCGACGAGAACCTCAGGCCCTTTATCGACACGACCTTCCCCGGCATGAAGGTGAGAGGCACCCTCAGCACCCGTAACAGCATGACGCAGCGCCTCGCCGAGAAGACCTTCGCGGTGGGCCGCGGCGAGACCATCCTGACCGACGGCGTCCTCGAAGGCCCCGCCGCCCCCGACTACATCACCGCCCTCCTGCCGCGCCTCAAGATGACGCAGTACGCCTTCAGCCGCATGAGCAACGACTTCGAGAACAAGGCCAACGGCGACGTCGACAACCGCATGCTGTTCGAGGGACGTGACTACGATATCTACATCTTCGGCGTTACGCACGCCGACGGAAAAGTCAGCTACCAGTCCGGCGTCGACCTCGGCCTGAGCCTGGGGTCCAAGGTCCTCACCCGCACGCTCGATCAGGGCAAGCTGCCCCTGCTGAACTTCACGGGCCGGATCGTCGGGTCGCAGTTCGCGGAGCTCAACCCCCAGTTCGTCCTGCCCCACGAATTCGCGTACGACGTGTTCGTGCGGCGGAACCTGCTCGTGCAGCTCCTCCGCCGCCTCGGCGAGACCCCGCCCAAAATCGAGCGGCCGCCCGTCGTCCCGAACGTCAAGCCCCGCCCCGGCGCGGAGGGCTGATGCCCGTCACCGACACAAGAACTTTCCTCGCGCGCCTGGAGTCGGCGGGCCAGCTCCGCCGCATCCGGGCCGAGGTCTCCACGCACCTGGAGATCGCCGAGATCGCTTCGCGCCTCGTCGCCGAGGGCGGCCCGGCGGCCCTGTTCGAGAACGTCGCGGGCCACACGATGCCCGTCCTCGTCGGCGCCTTCGCTTCGATGGAGCGCATGGCCTGGGCCCTGGGCGGCGAAACCCTCGACCAGGTGGCCGCGCGCCTCGCGGCGCTCGTGCGGCCCCTGCCGAAAGACGCGGGCCTCCTCGAGAAGCTCCGGGCGGCGCCGCAGCTCCTCCGCGCCGCCGCAGCCGCGCCCCGCACGGTGCGCACCGGCCCGTGCCAGGAGGTCGTCCACACGGAGGGCGCCGACCTGGGCCGCCTGCCCATCCTCCGGTGCTGGCCGGGCGACGGCGGGCCGTACATCACGCTTGCACAAGTGTATACGACTGATCCCGATGGCGGCCACCGCAACGCCGGCATGTACCGCCTCCAGCGCTTCGGCCCGCGCGAGCTCGGCATGCACTGGCACCACGACCACGACGGGGCGGTCAACTACCGGGCCTGGGCCGCGCTCGGCCGGCCGATGCCCGTCGCCGTCGCCCTCGGCGGCGACCCCGTCCTCACCTACGCCGCCACGGCCCCCCTGCCCTACGGCATGGACGAGCTCGTGCTGGCCGGCCTGCTGGCGGGCGAACCGGTGCCCGTGGTCCGCGCGAAGACCGTGCCCCTGGAGGTCCCCGCCGGCGCCGAGCTCGTCATCGAGGGAACCGTCGACCCCCTCGAGACCCGCACGGAGGGCCCCTTCGGCGATCACACCGGCTACTACACGCCGCCGGACGCGTACCCGGTGCTGCGCGTCACCGCGATCACGCATCGGCATGACGCCATCTATCCGACGACCGTGGTGGGGCGGTACCCCAAGGAGGACTGCTTCCTCGCCAAGGCGA
>Ga0315273_10005649_pt1 | contig 15497 bp, 12 predicted proteins | sample YL17G02_0_MG_FD_205753 | JGI IMG/M metagenome (GOLD analysis project Ga0315273, IMG submission 205753) | Sediment microbial communities from Yellowstone Lake, YNP, Wyoming, USA - YL17G02_0 | ecosystem: Environmental > Aquatic > Freshwater > Lake > Sediment | place: USA: Wyoming | collected...
TGCTGGAAAACGCCTGGCGTGACGGGGAATCCTGCCCCGGCTCGCCCGGCGACGTAGATGTAGCCCTGTGCATCGGTCTCGACTGCGTAGGCCCGCTCATAGTTGATGCCACCGAGATATGCGGACCACAGAAGCGTCCCCGCGGCGGTGGTCTTGGTGATCCAGGCATCATGCGGGTTGATGCCGGTGCAGCAGGCGAATGTCCCGTCGAAGACCCCGGGCGTGGTCGGGAAGTCCGCTGACTTGGTATTCCCCACCAAGATGATGTTTCCCTGTCCGTCGACCGCGACGTCGCGCACCATGTCTTCGTCTGTCCCACCGAGGAAGGTGGAGATTACGGTGTGGAGCCCGGCGCTCACCGGGGTCACCGTCACGCCTGCCTGGCCCGTGATTCCGGTGGTGGTCGCGTTCACATTGGTGTTGCCCTGCGCCACTCCTAGCACCAATCCACCCGCCGACACGCTCGCGATCGAGCCGTTGCCGGTTTGCCAGGTAAGCGTGAGGCCGGAAAGCACAGTGCCGCTCGCGTCCTTCACCACTGGGGTCATTTGGACCGAAGCGCCGACCTGCATCGTGGCGGGATTCGGCTGCAGCGTCACCGAGGCGGGCGGCCCCGGCGGTCCGTTCCCACCGTTGCCGCTGCTATCACCTCCGCAGGCAGCCAGCAGAACAAGAAGCGGGGCGACTCTCGTGACCCAGGGCAAGCGACGATCGGGCATCTCAACCTCCCTAATGGCCGGCGACTCTGACATGCTGTACCCAAAATCTAGCCACCTTCGCTTTCAGTCGCGTCGGGAGATGGGCAACTGTGACCTGCGTCACACCAGCTGGTCGGCGATCCGTCGCGCGTTGGCCATAAGGGTGAGGGTAAGGTTCTTGGCTGGCAGCGACGGGAAGCCCGCACCGTCGGCGATGTAGAGATTGGGGAAGTCACGGCTCCGGCCGTCGGAGTCACAGGTGAAGCGGCCGGGTGTTGCGGCCATCGGCAGGCTGCCCGAATAATGAACACTCGCCCCCTTGGGGAGCACGCGGGTCATGCCGGGCGGTACGATGCAACCCAGCCGTCCGAGCGCGCGCTTTACGTCGCGAATCGCCTGTCGCATGCGCGCTTCCTCTCCGGGATCGTCGGTGTAGTCCAGAACCAGGGCAGTGTGATCGGTGCCCGGCACGGGCCGGATGGTGATCCGGCTCTCCTCGCGCCTTGTGTCATGCAGGTTGATGTTGGCCACTCCGAGGCCGGCGCGAAGCGCCCGGAAGACGGTCATCGCCCCGCGCAGGTCGAGCGGCAGGCTCTGAACGATCGGGTGGACGGCCGCGGATTTCAGCGTCGTGATCTGGCCGTGCACGTATTCGTGCGGGTCGGGGCGCTCGAGCCCGAATGCGAGGTGATGGAACTGGTAGCTGGCGTTCTCGACCGCCCGGCCGAGCATGCCCGGTGTGAGGAACGGGATGTGCACCTGCCGGTTGTCCATCAACCCGCCCAGGCTCTCAAGGCGACCGGTGGCCCGGTAGATGGAGTCCAGCACGATCTTGGAGGTCAGGAGCGCACCGGCGGCCAGTGCATAGTGATCAGCCTCGAATGCGGTGTGCCCCCCACCGGAGAGCTCCTCCGCTATCAGCCGTCGGATCGTGCCGTCCGGGCCGTACTCGAAGTGGCTGACGAGCACCCCTGGCACGTACCGGAAGCCGTCGCTGGACAGGCACTCGTTCAGGGTCGCGGAGGGCGTATAGATGGAGGAAGTCGGGCAGCCCCACAGGCAGCGCCCCAACTGCCCGCACGCCTTCCTGCCACCATGATCGCGGCTCAGGGTGGCCACCCTCGAGCGGCCGAGATGGAAGCCGAACTCACCCTGGAGGCGCTCGCGCTCCTCTCCGTACCGGGAGACCAGGAGCGCCGAATGGGGGTCGAGCGGTAGCGGGGGAAGGTATTCACCGTCGAACGGGATGAACCGCGCGAGGTCATCCTCCGAGCCGCCGATCCCGATGCGTCGAATCACCTCACGGTAGTAGGGCTGAAGGCTGTTGTAGTCGACCGGAAAGTCCTGGAGGTCGGCCTCATTGAAGACATAGGCTCCGCCGGTCCAGGCCTCGGCCAGCCCGCCTCTGGCGAATGAGAAGAGCGGTTCCATCGTCCCTGTGCGGAAGCGAAATCCGTTCGGGTGCCGGAAGACGTACTGTTTGCTCGGCGGATGGCCGTAGTAGGAGGGGTGCGTCGCCGGGTAGACGACCCCTTCGCCGTCCTCGCCGAGGAAATAGCCCACCGGATCGTCGAGTGCGGTCTTGAGCGCATCGAAAGACGCCGCCGGATCGACAGGGGCCGGCTTGGGATATCCCACGTCCAGCAGCGTGACGGCATGCCCGCACGCCAGCGCCTGTTGCGCAAAATGGACCCCCGAAGGGCCGGAGCCGACCACGATGACGCGACTCACGTGCGCCCTTCGCGGGCCTTACCCCCGCCTCCCAGCCGCGCAGCGAGGTGGAGTGGCCCGAGCAGCACCAGCCCAGCCAGGAGCGCCAGCCCCGAAGCGAGACCGGCATAGATGATCCGTCCGAAGACACGCGCGCTATTCGCAGTGTCAGCGGAATTGAACCAGGCGTGGGTCTCGGGGCTGTTCTCCAGCACCGCACAGAGCAGGACCAGCTTCTGGCGCAGTGCGCCCGTCGGACGGAAGAGCCGGGCATAGATGTCGGCCACGCGTGTGGCCGGGCCGCCAATGAGGGCGGCACGAATCAGCAGCGTGTCGATGGCGTCGGGTCCATCGGCTTGCCGGTACGGAATTCGGGCGTGCCCCCGTTCGAATGCCCGACAGATGCCGGATGTCGGCTCCTGGCCGGCGAGGTAGCTGGTGAAGACACGGCACTCCTGCGCCAGAGCTTGCCGCCGGGGATCATCCATAAGGCGTGGGGTTCGAGATCATCTCGTCGATGCTTCGACTGGGCTGGCACAGCAGCCGGGCGAACGGGTCGGTCCGAGCCACACTGGGGTTGGCGAACGAAGCCAGCTGGCCAGCGGTGAAGGGGAGCAGGTTGAACATGGCCGGCTCGAGGGTGGAGAGCAGGGCTCGGATGAGGCCGAGCGGCAAGTGGAGCAGGGGTCCTCCCCGCTTCGCCGTGCCGCGGCGGATGCGCCGGAGCAGGTCGACGAGTTCGAGTGTCTCGGGGCCACCGACCTCGACGGTTCGCCCACCCAGGGGATCCAGCGAAACAGCGCTGATAAGCATGTCCACGAGGTCATCTCGGTGAATCGGCTGGACCGGTACCCGGCCACTGCCGAATACCATCCCCAGGGGCGCACCGGCGATACGGCGAAGCCCCGCGAGCACCGGGCTCCCGGGCCCGAGCACCATGGTGGGACGGATCACCAGGGTATCGAGTCCAGCGGCGAGCACGATCTTCTCGGCTTCGGACTTGCTGGCCGCATAGGGGTAGCCACGCTGGTCGGCGAATCCTGCCGCGATGCTGCTGACGAAGATGAACCGCCGGACCCCCGAGGCACGTGCGCGTTCCGCGAGGCCCCTGGTTGCCTCGACATTCACCGCTCGGAATGCCCCGGACCGCGCCTTCCCCGTTACTGCCGCGAGGTGAAGGACACCCTCACAGCCAGCAAGTTGACTGGTCCAGCTCGCCGGAGTGGTGAGGTCCCCATGCACAACTCGCAGCCCGGGGATGTCGGCGAGTGGAACCGCGGCGTCTGCTGGATTCCGCGTGAGGCAACGAATTTCGGAGGTAAGTCCCGCTGGAAGGCGTTCCAGGAACCGTCGGCCCACGAAACCGGTCGCGCCCGTCAGGAACAGCGGGCCCATCTCGGCTCAGCGGGGTCGGGTGGCCGAATCTGCGGCCGGGGTGGGTGCCGACCGGACGGTCCGCGGAGCGACGCCGAATGCGCGTCGCCATAGCGTCCACCGCAGGCGGGCGACGCCCTTGATGTCTTCCCAGGCGGTACTGAAGATCTTCACTCGACTGTCGCCATCTTCGATCCACTCGACCGCAAGGTCCTTGATCCGATAGCCCTGCTTCTCCGCCAGCACCAGGAGTTCGGTGTCGAAGAACCACGCCTGGTCCTCGATCTGGGGGATGATCTCCTGTGCCACCCTTCGGCTCACCACCTTGAACCCGCATTGGGCATCGCTGAAGGAGGTCCAGAGAATCGCCCTCACCATGAGGTTGTAGCAGCGGGAGATGAACTCGCGCTTGGGGGATCGCACTGTCTTGGAGACCGGCAGCAGTCGGGATCCCGTTCCCAGGTCGTAGCCCTCCTCGGCGATCGCCCGTACCAGCTTCGGGAGCGCAGCCAACTCGGTGGACAGGTCCACGTCGGTATAGGCCATGATGGCGGCGTCGCTCTGGCCCCAGGCGAGGCGCAGGGCCCTGCCACGCCCGCGCTGCGGGAGCTGCAGCAGCCGCACCTCGGGATATTGCCCGGCCAGGCGATGCGCAACGGCATCGGTCCCATCGGTGGACCCATTGTCCGCGATGACAACGCGCCACGACCAGCCGGCCTGCTCCGCGAGGAAAGCCCGGACCGTGGCCACGCTCTTTTCCAGAACGTGGGCCTCGTTAAGGACGGGGATCACCAGATCCACCGTCAGCGGATTGCGTTCATCAGACGCCATCGGGATTCGCCTCTCCGCCATTCACATTGGTCAAATTCGTGCGTGCAGCTGTCGTCGCTCTCGAGGGCCTGAAGGGGGAGCCAGCCACGCGACGGCCTGCCTCGACTGAGGCAATCTTGGTGCCAGCCTCAGGCATTTTCGACCACCTTCCAGGGGGCATCCACCCTCCAGACGAGCCAGATCAGCGCTCCCCAGAGCAGCATCAGGGGGAGGGCCGACACCCCGCCGGTGAGCCACGGCAGATACTGCGCCGAAAGCTTTGACAGCACGGTCAGCCATGGCAACTGCAGGCCGCCGATGAATACGTGCTGCAGGTTCTCCATGACCGTTCCCTGGCTGCGCACCATCGCGAGGCTCCAGCTGATCGTCACCGAGACTACCGCCAGGGCGTAGGTCAGGACCCGCGGAAGACGGAGCATCGCCGGCACGGCCGCGACGAAGACAAACGGCAGGATTGCGGCAAGGTACCGGATGCCGGTAACCCACTGGAGCCGGGTGTACTGCACGGTCCCGAAGAAGAGGACCAGCGCCGCGGCGAGGCCCAGGCAGACCAGCGCCTCCCGGCGGGGCAGGAGCGTGCCGTGTTGCCGGCTCAACCAGGGCGCGGCGAGCGCGAGGATCGCGATCGGCATCGTGATGAACAGACCGTACCGCGGGTCGATGAGCAGGAGTCGCAGGAGTTCCGCCTGGATTCCGCCTACCCCCTTATATCCCACCTCTATCCACTCCACCGTCGCCATCCAGTGCTGGGGTGGAAGGAAGGGATTCCCGAAACTGGCGTACTGATACTGCCAGAGAAGCAGGATACCGGGTATGCAGCCGAGCAGGTACCAGAGCGAGAGCCGGAATCCTCCCCGGACTCCGGCGTCGTCGCTGGCGCGCCACCAAGCGTAGAATCCGAGCAGGCCCATGAGAATGGCGCCGCTGTAGTCGCAGAGAAACGCCAGGCCGCCCAGCAGGCCGGCAGCGAGAAATCGGCGTTGGGCCGTCCAGCCGATTCGTCCGCCGGGGTCCCAGATCAGTGCAAACGCCACGAAGGCGAAGATGCCGAGGCCGAGATTCTGGTTCAGGTATCCAGTGCGGAAGAAGAGGGGCGTCCCGAAGGCGTAGAGCAGCGAGAACCCCAGTGCCAGCCGTCGCGCCAATCCCATGCTCTCGAGGAGATTGAACATGACGATGACGCTGCCGGCGCTGAGCGGCGCCATGCAGAAGACCAGGGTGATCGCGGCGACCAGGCCGAAGCGGATGTCGAGCCCTCGCCGGCGGGTATTCCTGTAGAACTCCACCCGCCGCGGGCGATCGTCACGGTAGACCGTGCTCGTGTCCCCCCGTGCCATCCGTGCCGACAACTCCCGTTCGACCACGAAGTCTACCGCCGGCCGGAGCAGGAGGTACGGGATGGCCGCCAGCATCGAGATGCCGGGGTTGGCGCCATGGTGTGCGCCCTGGACCCTGGCCTCCGGCGGGTTCTGGAAGATGTCGACGTGGAGCCCGTAGTACTTGTCCAGCCGGTAGGCATGATCCTCCACCATGCTGATCACGAGGTAGTGCTCCCGCACGAAATCCGTGGCAAAGTGGAGCACGAACACCAGCCAGCACGTCAGGAACAGCCGGAGCCGAAGCGCGGGGACGTTCATGTCAGTCCTCCACCACATGGGTCTCGAAGACCCTGCGGCACCCCTCCCACCGCGGCACGTCGAACCCCCGGTCGGTGAGGCAGTCGGCTGCGGCGTATGCCATGGCCAGGGCATGATGGGTGTTGTCGTGCGCGAAGAGGCCCTGGCGGCCGTAGGTCAGCAGTCGCGGGTACCGTGCGGCCCACTCATCGAGCAGCGCGAAGCTGTGCTCGTACCCGAGCCGGTAGATGGGGTAGGCCTGGCGGAGCCGCCGGACATGCACCGCGGCGGGAGCCACCGGGAGCGGGACGCCCGCGCGCCGAAGATCTTCGGCGACGAGGGAGGCGAGTTCCGCGTCGTCCATGGTCCACCATGCGTCGTCCGGGGAGCAGGGAAGTTCGGCGCAGAGCACCGTCCGGCCGCGAGGCTGGCTGAGGGCGGCGTAGTTCTTGGGTTCGGACAGTCGCGTGATGTGGATGTCCGCCGCGGGGAAGTAGTGGGCGTCGTATTCGGTGAACCGATCTACGTCCAGCGCGAGGTAGATGAGCAGCATGGCGCGATAGTCCATCGCGCCAGCCGCGTCGCGTACTGTCTCCGGCACCCCATCCGCCATCAGCCGCGTCAGCGCGGTGATCGGAATGGTGGACCAGAGGTAGTCTGCCTCGAGCTGCTCGGCGTGCCCCTCACGCTCGTGCTGGACCTTCCAGGGGCCGTCTGCGCTGGCCGGGCGGATCAGCTGGGTGACCCGGGTGCGGTACCGGAGTTCGGCGCCGTGACGGGAGGCCAGCGCGGCGTACGCCTCGCTGATCTGCCCGAAGCCCTGCCTCGGGTAGAAGAACCGGCCAGCCCCGGGCGGCTTGAGGCCGGGAACCTGTGAGAAGACCTTGCGGAGCAGCTTGGTGAAAGATCCGGCAGATACGCGCCGGCGGGCCTGGATCCCCGACAATTCGTAGGCGCTCTTGCCCCAGATCTTTCGGGCGTACGGGAAGTAGAAGTCGTCGCAGATTGTGGGTCCGAGACTCGCCCGCAGGACATCCCCGAAAGTGTCGGCCTGCCCGTTCCTCCGAAACGGCTGGAGCACCATGTCGCGCGCGGCCCCGAGAGCGAAGGCCCGGTCCAGGCGAAGGAACAGGTCCGCCGGGTGAAGCGGAAAATGGATCCAGCGTCCCCTGAGCCCGATGCGCCCATGGCGCGGACGATCCAGCAGTTCCTCGCCGAGCAGGCGCCGGATGTCGTCCAGGATGGCCGGATCGCAGGCAGGGTGGAGCCGATGGCTGCCGTAGTCCACCCTGAGGCCCCCGAAGTCGAAGCTCCCCGCGTTGCCGCCGGGCGTCTCCTGCTGCTCCAGCACCGTGACGCCCGCCCGGCCCGACTGGCGGAGCCGGGCCGCGGCGCCTAGGCCGGCCGGCCCTGCGCCGAGGATGATGACGCGCGGCTCAGCCATAGCCCGCCACCGGTTCGTCGGAGGCCAGCGTCACGTGCGCCGAAACCGGCACGTGCCGGACCCGGGCGAGGACCAGCCAGACGAGGCCGCCGAGGAGGCCGCCGGCGATCAGCACCGTCTGCCACAGCAGCGAACAGACGACGCTTCGCGCCACCGGCACACCGAACGGGAGAAGCAGCGCGGCGAGGCTGGCCTCCCTGACCGCGAGGCCTCCCAGACTGATCGGCATCAGGCTCGCGATTTTGGCAAGCGGCCAGACCAGGAACCAGACCGCCAGGGGTACGTCGATGCCCACGGACCGCCCCATCCATGCGTTCGCGAGGACGAAGCCGCTCTGGATGACCAGAGAGAGCCCCAGGCCGAGTCCGGCGGTGCCAGGATTCCGGCGGAGACGTCGAAGCGCGACGAGGCTCCGACCGATCGGACGACGGACGCGGCGCGGCCAGCGGGAGAGGGGCCGGCGCAGGAGGAATGGAGCCGCAAGGAGACCCAGCCCGATCACGATCACGACCGCGACAGTGAGCACCTGCGTCCCCCATCCCGGTAACGCGTCGCGGGCGACGATGCCTCCCCCGCACACCAGTAGCGCCAGCGCCAGCATGTCCGTCACCCGGTCCATCACACCGCCCCAGAGGGCCGCCTCATGCCGGCGGGTGAACCTGCCTGCCAGTCCCATCCGCAGCAGGTCGCCGCCCACGATGCTCGGCAGGCAGAGATTGGCGAACAGCCCGGCGGAGTAGCACAGGGTGGCATCCAGCCGTCCCAGCTGCGCCCGGCCCGCGTTCACGAACAGCCGCCACTTGCCCACGCCGAGCGCGTGGCCCGTGAGGAAGCAGATGAGCACGGCCGCCCAGACCCTGGGGGGAAGGCGTCCCAGCGCCTCGCGCACCTGCTGCCAGGGCAGCAGGATGAGCAGGAGCGCGAGGAGGGTCGCGCTGATCAGGAACTTGACCCAGACTTTCACTTGCGCGCCGCCAGTCGCGCATTCTGGTCGGCCAGCATGCCCACCGCCCACACGATCAGTGCGCCGAGGAGTCCGAGCACCGCGCTCTCCGACAGATTGTCGAGAGTCACGTCGTACGCGAACTTGGCCATCCCCGCCAGGGCGAGCACCGCCCCGAGCGGCATGAACACCTTGAGCGGATTGAAGAAGACGATGGTCCGCAGGATGAGCAGCGCAAAGTCGTAGGCGTGCCGGGGGCGGATCTTGGATTCGCCGAGCCGGGCATGGTAGTCGATCGGGATATACTCGACCGAGTGGCCGTTGCAGGCCGCCGCGAGGGTGATCGTGGTGGTGAACGAGAAGCCGGACGGCAGCAGGTGCTCATACCGCAGCACCAGGCTCTTCCGCATCAGCCGGAGTCCCGAGTTGATGTCCGGGAGGCGCTGGCCGGCGAGGTAGCTGGCCAGCTTCGTCAGGAACCACTTGGCCGGGCGCCGGACCAGCGGAATCTGAACCGTCGCTCCAGTCCGCGCGCCCACCACCATCTCATTGCGGGCGGCGGCTTCGAGGAGTTCCGGGATCGCGGCCACGGGGTAGGTCCCGTCTGCATCGGTGATGAGGATCCATCCATGCGTCGCGCGGTGGATGCCCAGCTTCAGGGCCGCCCCATACCCCTGATTCCGGCGGCGTCGAAGCACCCGGACCCCTGTCGCATCGGCCTGTACCGCGGTGTTGTCGCTTGAGCCATCGTCCACCACGATGATCTCGTAGCGCCATCCGGTGTCTCGCATGACCGACTCGACCGCGCGGACCTGTTCCGCGACGTGCGCGCCCTCGTTGAAGGCCGGGATGACGACGGTGACCGCCCGCTCGAGTTCTGTCGGGTCGTCTTCCAGAATGTCCTCGATCACGCTTCCGGCCTCAGGTCGTGGGGGGGGGAGTGCGAGTGACCATCACGACGATGGCACCGCCGCCAACGGTCCCCGGGTAGATCACGGCAGTATCGTACGCGGACTGCAGGCGCCGCCAGATCTCCGGCTGCACGGCGGCCAGCCGGATCGGAAAAGTATACAGCACCCATGTCCGGGAGTGCGCACCCTCGATCGTTTCCAGTTCGCCCAGGGTCTTCACGGACGTGCAGGGGCAGCTGGCGTACTTCTCATAGGGAAAAACGGTCAGATCAACGGTCACCACCGCGTCCGATGGGCCGCGGTGCGCGGCCACATAGGCCGCTGCCTCGAGATAATCCTGTTTCGGTCCCCAGGCGCGCGGAATGGTGAGCGCGCTGCCGGCCGCCAGCGCGATCAGGGCCACGGCAGCAGCCTGCTCGCCAAGCCGTGGCGCCACCAGCTGTGCGAGCGTGAACGTGCCCTGGACCGCGATCACCACCGCGAAACCCGCGCTGAAGAAGAAGAACCGGGGCCACAGGTTGTGTCCCAGAGCCACCATGGCCGCTCCCGTAAGCATCGCCGGCAGGACCATCAGGGTGACCAGTGGCCACCCCTTCCGCCGGAGGTGCCACAGTCCGGTGCCCGCGACCAGCATGCCCAGTCCAAGCCCCCCCCACCCTCCCGGGAGGCCCCGGGCCAGGCCCTGCAGTGTCTCCCCGATCAGCCAGAGTGGATTCTGCCACGCGGTCTCCGCCGCATGCGGGCTCGGTGCCAGCAGCGTCGAGACGAACTGCGGCAGGACCGGGGCGTAGAGGACAATCCCGCACAGGGTGGACATCACGATCCCCAGCGCAGGTCGGACCCAGGCCCGCGGTGCGTCTCCCCTCGCCGTCCACCACAGCGCGCCCAGCACTACCAGGTGCGCAACCGAGGTGAACGCGGCCGTGACATGGGTGTAGACACCGAGGGCCATCGCGAGACCGTAGATCCCGATCCAGCCCCAGCCGGCCTCAGGATCCCGCAGGAGCCGAAGAAAGGCGGTGGTGCCCACCAGCGTCCACAGCAGCAGCCCGGTGTAGCCCCGCGCGTCCTGGGAGAACCAGATGTGATGATACGAGAATGTCAGCAGGGCGGTGGCGAACAGGGCCTGGAGTGTACCGGAGACCTCGCGGGCAAACCGGTAGGTGGCCCAGAGGCTTGCTACTCCGAAGAGGACAGCGGGTAGTCGGAGGGCGGCAGCACTTTCGCCGAGCAGCGCCACACTGATTTTCGCGCTGATCGAATAGAGCAGATGCTGATTCTGGCTGTCAAAGGTGGTTACGATCCGGCCGAGCGGGAGGCGGACATAATCCACTAGCGTCTGGATCTCGTCGAACCAGAGGCCGTCACCCACCCTGTGCAGCCGCAGCGCCAACCCGACGACCAAGAGCCCCCCGAGCACCCAGGAGGCCCGGGCAAGCGGGAGTTCATCCGGTTCGGTGAGGAGTAGTTCGCCAGTGTCGCTGATTTGGCGCCGGGCTGCCAGTGCGAGGAACCCGGCGAGCGCTACAAGGGCTGCCTTGAGGAACCACATCCCGGCGATGGCCTGTGGTGCCGCGGAGCCCGCGAGGGCGGTGGCGAGCAGCCGCGGGGGCAGGATCAGCCCGAGGACGGCGAGCAGGAGCGAGAGGCTGGGCGGCACCGGTTTGAACCGAGGTCTATGATCATGGGGAATCAGGACTTCGGTAATGTTGGCAAGCATTATTCCACGCCTGTGAGGGGTGGACGAGAGCTCGGGCTCGGCTGAAAGAGGGGGGTGCTGCCCTGATTCACCGAAGGCGGGTCGCAAGCGCATGGAAGCCGACAGGATAGGCGGTCGCTTCCGCTGCTGAAGGGGGTTCGGGCGCGGCGGTCGAACACTCGCAACATGGCCTGTTGCGTTAACGCAACACTACTGGGATTGCAGTCCACAGATGACCATGCCGAATGCACGGAAGTGGTTCTGGGGGGCTGCCTGTGAGTCTCTTGGCGAGGCCCAAGGGGTTCTGGGTCGGACTGGCAGGTTGCTATGAATCCACTTTGGTTGGCGGCGAGCCTGTCAAGGGGAGGGTGAGATCAGGGTCGGCCGCAAGCCTGCAGAGCCGGGATCGCAGTTCTCCCGAACTCCCGGCGGGATGGTCGTGAGGCGGCGCCGCCTCCTGTGAGCTGGTGCGGGGCGGCTAGTCCGGTCGCCGTTTCATCCGCCAGCGTTTCGGGAGCACCAGGTAGTAGCCAGTGAGGATCAGCCCGATCCCGATCATGCTGGTGAGGTGTAGCAGCGGCTTCTTGAGCGGGCCAGTCGACTGCAGCAGGGTCAACTGGTCGAATGTGTGCAATCCCGATACGAAGGACCGGATGCGGAGCCGGTGGTTGGTGTATTGCGCCGAGCCGTCGAGCGGAGATACGAAAACGGTGCTCCCCTCCCCATCGGCGAAGTCCACCCGGAAGGCAGGGAGGGAGCCATTCAGGTAGCCCATGCTGTGCTGGGTAACGGTTTCGATATCCGCAACGGCAGCGGTCACTCCACTGGTCCGTCGCGCGATCTCCTCGGCTACCTCGGGAGTGATCACAAGCATCGTCCCGGTCTCCACGTCCACCAGATGGCGTCGCCCCCCCGCAACCTCGAGGGAATAGTATGTACGGTCCAGCACCGAAGTGACGGTCAGCTTCGTCACCGCAGCGGTGTCCTGATCCCTGCCCGTTACCAGCTGGATTGCTTCAGCGGGGGAAACCGTCGCGGCGTGAAAGCGTGGGGGCTGGAGTCTGACGCCGGGTCGGCGGGTGCGCGGCAGGATCATCACAATGCCGCTCACCAGCCAGACAAAGACAATGACGCCCAGGCAGATCCCGATCCACTTGTGAATCTTGAGTATCCAGCGTGTCAGGGCATGGCTCATGATCGCTTCCTTTCCAGCCAACCTGCATACCAGGCGATCGCCTCGTCCAGCCCCTGCTCGAAGGCGAAGGCGGGGTGCCAGGAAAGGAGCCGGCGCGCCTTGTCGCAATCGAGGTACTGGCGGGTGATCTCGTGACTCGCCTCGTTGAGGATCAGCGGTTCGAGTTCAGGTCGCTTCATCCGCGCCCTGATGGCCGCGACAACCTCGATCACCGACATCGGTGTCTCGGTGCCGAAGTTGAATGCTTGGCCGTGCAGCGGGGTGTCGTCCATCCGCTCGGCGAGGAGCAGGTACGCGCTCACCGCGTCGCGCACGTAGAAATAGTCGCGCACGAAGCTGCCGTCGCTGCGAATGAGCGGGCGCTCTCCCTGGAGTATCGACCGGATCGTGCCGGGGATGAGGCGATTGAAGTTGAGGTCCCCGCCACCGAACAGATTCCCGCACCGGGTGATCGCGACCGGTAGACCGTAGGTGCGGTGGTACGACATCGTGATCAGGTCGGCACAGGATTTGGAGACATCATAGGGGAATCGGCCCTGGAGCGGTGCGTCCTCGGTGTACGGGAGCGTCGGGTGCTCACCATAGGCCTTGTCGCTGGACGCCACCACGACGCGGCGCACCAACCGGGGCAGGGCGCGGCATGCCTCGAGGAGATTCCACGTCCCACGGATGTTCGCCTCGAAGGTCGACACGGCGCTGCGGGAAGCGGTGCCGACGATGGTCTGGGCTCCGAGGTGGAGGACGGTCTCGATCTCGTGCTCGTTGAGTGCCCGCAGCAGCAGCGGGGCATCCTCGAGTTCCCCGCGCACGACGTTCACCCGGTCGAGCAGACCCTCGCTCGCGAGCCGGTTGCCCGCGACCCAGTCGCGGAGCAGGCATGTCACATTCGCCCCGCGCGCGACGAGTTCCTGGGTCATCCAGGAACCGAGCAGGCCGGTGGCGCCGGTCACGAAGACGTTTCGGTCGGTCCAGAAGCTCATGCCCAGGTCTTCCAGGGCGCACGGCCCCCGCTCCAGAGGGACTCGAGCAGCTGCTTTTCGCGCAGCGTATCCATCGGTTGCCAGTAGCCCGGGTGGCGAAACGCCATGAGCTGACTATCGGCGGCGAGCCGCTCGAGCGGCTCGCGCTCGAGGATGGTGCTGTCGTCCGTGAGGTACTCCAGGGCCCGGCGTTCGAACACGAAGAACCCGCCGTTGATCCATCCTTCTCCGGCCTGGGGCTTTTCGGAAAACTCGCGGACGGCGTCCCCCTCGAGGAGCAGACCGCCGAAGCGCGAGGGCGGGCGCACCGCGGTAACCGTCGCGAGCCGGCCATGGGCGCGGTGGAACGCGACGAGTGCGCTGATGTCCACGTTGCCGACCCCGTCACCATACGTAACCATGAACGTCTCACCCCGGAGCAGGGGGTTGAGTCGCCGGATGCGGCCGCCGGTCATGGTGTCAAGGCCAGTGTCCACGACGGTGACGCGCCAGTCGAGGCCGTGCGGCGTGACGAAGTCGAGCTTCCCGGTCCGGAAATCAATGACGTAGTCACTGTGGTGCAGGATGAAGTTCTGGAAATACTCCTTGATCATCTCGCTCTTGTACCCACAGGCGACCAGAAAATCGGTGTGCCCATAGCTGGCGTAGATCTTCAAGATGTGCCACAGCAGCGGCCGGCCTCCGATTTCCACCATGGGCTTGGGCCGGACCGCGGATTCCTCCGCGATCCGGCTACCGCGCCCGCCGGCGAGGACGATGACTTCCATTGGTCAGTACACCGTAGGCGTCGGGATCGGCACGATGAACCGCCCGCCGCGCTGTTGGTAGGTGTGCTGCTGGGACATGATCTCTCCGGCAAAATTCCACGCCAGAATGAGCACGAAATCGGGCTGGCGTTCGAGCAACGTCTCGACCGGTAGCACCGGAATGTGCATGCCGGGCGTGAGCCGGCCAACCTTGAGCGGGGACCGATCCACCGTGTAGGGTAGCAGCTCCGGCCCGATCTGGCAGTAGTTGAGCAGGGTATTTCCCTTGGCCGGCGCGCCATACCCCGCCACGCTCTTCCCTGACTGGCGCAGCTCGCGGAGCAGCCCGACCAGCCGCGTGCGATTCGCCGCCACATCCTGTGCGAACCGCAGGAAGCGCGGCAGTCCGGTGAGGCCGTGGGCACGTTCCTCCGCCGCCAGCGCCCGCACGGCGGGGGCATGATCGGGATGCCGGCCGGCCAGGCCGGCATACATGCGAATGCTGCCGCCGTGCACGGGATGGTGCTCGATCCGGGCGATGCGAAGTCCCGCTTCCTCGCACAGCCGCATGAGGGCCGTCACGGAGAAATAGCAGAGGTGTTCGTGGTAGACCGTGTCGTACTCCAGCCGGTCGACGAACTCCCGGAGGTAGGGCACCTCGGTGATGAGCAGGCCATCCTCGGCCAGTAACCCCGCGCCGCCCCGAAGGAAATCCTGGGTGTCGTCCACGTGGGCCAGCACGTTGTTGCCAATGACCGCCCTGGCGGGCCCGTGCTGTCCGCGCAGCTCGATGGCCGTCTCGTGGCCGAAGAACTCCTCCACGCTGTCGATGCCAGCCATTCGCGCCATGGCCGCGATGTTTCGGGCCGGCTCGACGCCCAGCGTCCGGACCCCATGGGACTTGAAGCACTTGAGCAGCCCGCCGTCGTTGCTCGCCGCTTCGACCACCAGGTCCTCGGGGCTCAGTTTCATCAGTTCGGTCACGTGGCGAGCATACTCGACATTATGTGCCGCGATGGTCGAGGAGGTCCCCGTCATGTAGATGTAGTCCCGGAACAATACTTCCGGGTCGATCACATCGAGCAGCTGCACCAGGGAGCACTGCTCGCAGAGGTACACATCCAGGGGATAGCGCGCCTCGTCGGCAAACTCTTCCGGAGACCGGAGGAAGGCATTGGCCAGCGGCTGGGGGCCCAGTTCGAGGAAAACGGTCAGGGCCGTCCCTCCGCACCCGCGGCAGCTACTCCTGCGGTGGTGGCTCATGAGCGTCACGGCTTGGTCGCGGGTGCGTGACCGGCGCCGATCTCGGCTGCACCGGGTGGTGGGGCGAGCCGCCCGAACCGGGCCCGA
>Ga0315273_10005650_pt1 | contig 15496 bp, 9 predicted proteins | sample YL17G02_0_MG_FD_205753 | JGI IMG/M metagenome (GOLD analysis project Ga0315273, IMG submission 205753) | Sediment microbial communities from Yellowstone Lake, YNP, Wyoming, USA - YL17G02_0 | ecosystem: Environmental > Aquatic > Freshwater > Lake > Sediment | place: USA: Wyoming | collected...
GTCTTGGGTGCTGGGTGTTGGGTCTTGGGTGTTGGGTCTTGGGTGTTGGGTCTTGGGTGTTGGGTGCTGGGTGTTGGGTCTTGGGTGCTGGGTGTTGGGGCGAGTTGAGCAAGAGGCGAATCTATCCATTTAGTGTACGCAACGGCATTGAGTCTGTTTAATTCGCAATTTGCAGAGGAGAGCGCGTCACCACCCAGGACCTAAAACCCAGGACCCAGCACCCTGAAAGCGGCGTCATGCCCTGAACTTTATACGGATGTTGCTGCATTAAACACAAACGGCAGCGCTGTGTCGCCCTTACAGGGCTCGCCCTGGCGCTTTACATGAACCCAGGGCTCGCGCCCTGGGCTGTTCTGCTTCGCCCCTTCGGGGCTTGGAATTCCGAGCCGCGAAGCGGCGACACAGGAAAGCCCAGGGCGTGAGCCCTGGGAAACGATGCCGATAGCCGGAGAGCCCTGTAGGGGCGAAACAGATCGGTCGGCAGTGTCTAATCCGCCGAGATGCGTATAAGGTTCAGGTCATGCCGCCGCACTCCAAAAGGGCTCGGGGGCCGAACCCCACTCGTTTTACCGGGAATTGGACTTGCGTGTCGGACGCGGTGTCCCTATGCTTGAGCCATTCGAATTCCAGTCGTCTATTCCCCGAGGAGATGGAGATGTTTTGGATACCCGCGTTGGCGTTATTGCTGCAAGCCGTGACGGCTCCAGGCCCGCAAACGGTGCTCCCGTCGCAGGCAACCTATGACTCGCGCATCCCGACCTACAAACAGACTCTGGGCTTCGACATCGGCGACGAGATCACGTCGCCGGAGCAGATCACGATTTATCTCAAAGCCCTTGCCGCCGCCGCACCGGACCGCGCCCGTCTGGTCGAGTATGCCAGGAGCTGGGAAGGGCGGCCGCTGCATGTTCTCGTTATCGCCTCCCCGCAGTGGATCTCCCAACTCGAGCGGATCAAGGAGGACCTGCGCCGGCTCGCCGATCCGCGCAAGCTGCCCGTACCCGAAGCCGATCGTCTGGTCAGGGAACTGCCCGTCGTAACGCTGCTGATGCATGCCGTGCATGGCAACGAGATCTCCTCCTCCGACGCCGCTCTTGCCCACGCCTACCACCTGCTGGCAGCGCAGAACGACGAGGCGGTGGCAACCATCCTGCGCGAATCGATCGTTCTCATCGATCCGCTCGAGAATCCGGACGGCCGCGCGCGCTTCGTGATTCAGACGCAGTTCGGACGGGCTGCTACTCCCGACGCCGAACCTGCCTCTGCCGAGCACGACGAGTCGTGGCCTGGCGGGCGTTCGAATCACTACCTGTTCGATATGAATCGCGACTGGTTCGCGCAGACACAGCTCGAGACCCGGGGGCGCACGCAGTTTTTCCTCCAGTGGTATCCGCAGGTTGTGGTGGATCTCCATGAGATGGGTGGCAACTCCACCTATTACTTCGCGCCCCCGGCGGATCCGCTCAATCCGCACATTACCAAGCAGCAAGCCGCCCTGTTCTCGCTCTTCGGCAAGGAGAACGCGCGGCGCTTTGACGAGCGGGGTTTCTCTTATTTCAACCGCGAGGTGTTCGATTCTTTTTATCCCGGGTACGGAGAATCCTGGCCCATCTTTCAGGGAGCGGTGGGGATGACCTATGAGCAGGCCTCGGCGCGGGGACTGCTCTATCGCCGCAGCGACGAAACCCGGTTGACGTTCCGCGAGGGAATCCAGCACCACTTCACGGCAGCGCTCACCACCGCTGAAACCGCTGCGCGCAACCGGGAGAGAATCCTGCGCGATTTCCTGGAGTACAGGAGGAGTGCGGTCAAGGAAGGCGAACAGGGATCCATTCGCGAATATCTGATGCCCCCCGGCAGCGACCCTGCGCGCACGGACCGGCTCGCGCGGCTGATTGCGGCCCAGGGCATCGAAGTGCGCCGCGCTGAAGAGCCTATCCGCCTCGCCACACAAACCCTGCCCGCGGGAACCTACCTGCTTCCTGCGGCCCAGCCCGCCAGCCGGCTGCTCCGGAACCTCATGGATCCGCACACCCCCCAGCCCGAGGAATTCGTCAAAGAACAGGAGCGGCGCCGCAAGAAGCATCTCGACGATCAGATTTACGACATTACTGCCTGGAGCCTGCCGCAGGCCTACGATGTGGAAGTTCTTACCGCGGACCGGCCCAGCGGGGTTCGATTCTCACCCCTTCCGACCGCGGGCGAGTCGAAGCCGGCCGCACTGCCGCCGGCCAAGGTTGCCTACCTGCTGCCCTGGGGATCGGAGACCGCGGGCGCCGTCGTGGAGGCGCTGCAGGCGGGAATCAGGCTGCGCAGCGCCGACCGTCCATTTTCCATTGCGGGCCGCAAGTTTCCGATGGGCACGACCATCGCACGACTATCTGAAAACGGGCCGAATCTCGCCTCCAGCCTCGCTTTGATCGCGGCGCGCCATGGAATCGAGGTGGCGCCGGTCGACACGGGATATGTCGACGACGGGATATCCCTGGGCAGCGATCAGGTTGTGGCACTCAAGCCACCGCGCGTCGTGCTGGCATGGGATTCGCCCACCCAAAGCACGTCTGCCGGGTGGGCCCGGTACATTCTGGAGCGCCGCTTCAACCAGCCGGTTACCGCCGTGCGGGCGAGTTCTCTCGGCAGGCTGGACCTGCGCCGGTTCGATGTGCTGGTCCTGCCGGCCGGCAACTATTCCAGCGTTCTCAGCGGCGACGCTTTGCGCCGGATAAAGGACTGGGTTTCGGCCGGCGGCACCCTGATAACGCTCGGTGAAGCGTCGCGCTGGGCGGCGCGCGAGAACGTCGGCGTGCTCGCTACCCGCACGGAACTGCGCGACGGCCGGCCGGAAACCGAAGCGACGGAAAAGGAACAGAAAAAAGGCGAGGCGCCCTCGCAACCCATCGATCTCGAGAAAGCCGTTCAGCCGGAGCGCCAGAGACCCGATTCGGTTCCCGGCGCCCTCGTGCGTGTGGCGCTCGATACCGAGCATTGGCTTTCATCGGGCGCCGACGGTGAGATTCAGGCGATTGTGGAAGGCCAGCGGGTTTTCTCGCCGATGAAACTGGACCAGGGACGCAATGTCGGAGTCTATGCCAAGAAAGACAGGCTCGTGGCGGGCGGGCTGATCTGGGAGGAATCCCAGCAACTCCTGGCTCAAAAGGCCTTCCTCATGTATCAGCCCATGGGCCGCGGGCACATCATCGCTTTTGCAGAGGATCCGAATTACCGGGCCTTCACCGAGGCAACCGAATTGTTGTTCATCAACGCCGTGATTCTCGGCCCGGCGCACTGACTGACCCTCGCCCGGAAAGCGAGGCATTCGTGCTGTGCCCACCGAAGGGGACACTAAGGGCATTTGAATGGCAACCCAAACTGAAACCCTCTATTCCGATTTTCGCAGGCGCTTCCCGATTTTCCGGCAGAAGATCTACCTCAACAGCTGCTCTCAGGGGGCGTTGAGCGACGCGGTTGAAACCGCGCTGAGTGAGTTCATGAACAGCTGGCATACGCACGGCTCGCCCTGGGATCACTGGGTCGAGGTTCAAAACGAACTCCGCCGGGAGTTCGCATCGATGATCGGCGCCGACCCGGACGAGGTCGCCATCACCTTTTCCGCATCCTCCGCGATATCGGCGGTTGCTTCGGCTCTGGATTTCCGAGTCCGGCCCAACGTCCTCCTGGGGGAGCTGGAATTTCCCACGATGGTCCACATCTGGCTTGCCCATGCTTTACATGGCGCCCGCGTGGTTTGGATTCCTGCATCCGGCGGGACAAACACGCCGGAGGACTATCGCGCGCGAGTCGACGAACGCACCCGGATTATTCCTGCCACTCATGTTTGCTTTCGAAACGGTTTCCGCAACGACGCCGCTGGAATCGCCCAGGCGGCGCACGATGCCGGCGCCTACTGCATGCTCGACGACTATCAATCCTGCGGAACACGCCCGGTGGACATCCGCGCGCTCGAAGCCGATTTTTATGTGGCCGGGGCGCTGAAGTATCTGCTCGGAACCGCCGGGGTCGCGTTCCTTTATGTAAAACGGGAACTCATCGAAAAGTTGCAGCCTGCCTTTACCGGCTGGTTCGCCCAGACGGATCCCTTCGCATTCGACAGCCGCCATCACCGGCCTGCGCCGACTGCGGCGCGTTTCCAGAGCGGAACGCCGCCGGTTGCCGCCGCCTATGCATCCCTTGCAGGTCTCCGGCTGTTGCGCGAGCTGGGCCTCGACCGTATCGAGCAAAGAATTGCCGATCTCACCCGGAGATTCCTCGGCGGCGTCGCGGCGCAGCGCTGGCCAATGAAGACTCCGCCCGATTCCGCCGGGCCGCTGGTGGTCCTCCGCGCGGATAATGCGGCCGGGATCGTGGCCGAACTGGAGAGACAGGGGATCATCGTTTCTGCGCGGGACGATGGATTGAGGATCTCCTTCCATGCCTACAACACGCCGGGCGACGTCGACGCGACGCTCGACGTCCTGGGGAGGCTTCTTTGACGGAGCCGATTGAAGATCGGGAGGCGGGACTGGAACGCGCACTCTCGTCCCGCCTCCTCATTACGCTCGCCCTGGGGCAGTCGATCGGAACGGGGCTTTTCCTCGGGAGCGGGATCTCCGTGCGGATGGCGGGGCCCGGCGTCGTCATTTCCTACATCGTCGGCGCCGGGATCACCTTCCTGGTTATCCGGGCCCTGTCGGAGATGACCGCCGCCCATCCCGTCGCCGGATCCTTCGGCGCCTACGCTGAATTGTTTCTGAACCCATTCGCCGGATGGGTGACGCGATACACTTATTGCATGGCGCAACTCATCGCCGTCGGCAGCCAGATTCTTGCTGTTTCCATCTACTGCCGCTACTGGCTCCCCGGTGTGCCGGCCTGGGTCTGGATCGCCGGGTTCTCGATCATACTGATCCTGATCAACGCCCTGCAGGTCGGGAACTTCGGCGAATTAGAGTTCTGGTTTTCGCTCGTCAAGATTCTCGCGATCATTCTTTTTCTCATCTTTGGTTTCGCCCTTTTCGCAGGAGTCGGCATCGCGCGACACTCGCTGGAAAACTACACTGCCTTCGGCGGCTTTCTGCCCAACGGGTGGGCTGGAGTGTGGTCCGCGGTGACGGTTGCGCTGTTCAGCTATTACGGCCTCGAAGCTGCGGCACTCGGATCGGGCGAGGCAAAGGAACCGGGGCAAACCGTGCCGCGCGCGCTGCGCTGCTCGCTCGGAACGGTCGCGCTCTTCTATACGGTCTCGCTGACCATTCTTGTCGGCGTCGTACCCTGGAACACCGCGGGGATCGATGAAAGCCCGTTTGTGCGCGTCTACCGGCTGATGGGAATTCCTGCCGCGGCGGCCGTGATGAATTTTGTGGTCCTCACGGCGGCGCTTTCCAGCCTGAACAGCAATCTTTACGTGACGGCGCGAATGATATTCTCCCTGGCGCGATCGGGCCAGGCTCCCGCAGGCCTGGGCCGTCTGCGCAGCCACGGGGTGCCCCTGAACGCTGTCCTGGCTTCGGGAGGCGGACTGGTCATCGCCGCGGGACTCCAGCATCATTTCGCCGATATCGCCTATGTTTATATGCTCGGCGCGGCGCTGTTCGGAGCGATATTCTGCTGGGCCATGATTTTTATCGCTCACTTCGGATTTCGCCGCGGCGGCCCATTTCCCAAGGACTCGCTGATCGGTCTGCTCCTCCTGCTGTCGGTGCTCGTGACCATGGCCTTCATTCCGGAGATGCGCAACGCCTGGGTCGCGGGAATCCCATGGCTGGCCTTCATTTCCCTGATCTACCTCGTCTTCAAGCGCAAGTCGGCTTAAATACTGACTATTGTTGATTTTTCACGGTTGGCCGATAAGATTATGTAAATCATGAATATTGCAAATCCAGGACCCGACGCCAGCATCCTCGGACTGATTACGCAAGCGACGGCTATCGCCCTTATGGCGCTGCTCTCGTTCCTCCTTACCCGATCCATCCGGCGGGTGGCCCTGAATTATTGGACGGCGGGATGGTTCGTTCTGACCATTGCCCTGGCTTCTCTGCTGTTCTCGTTCTGGTATCGGCAGTTCGGAATCGTGCTGAGGCCGATGTATCTGCTGGGAGAATATGCCTTCGGCTATCTCATCATTGCCGGTTGCAGAAATTTCGCGACGGGTTACAGGCTGCAGTGGCGGCATTATTGGCTGCTCGCTCTCGGCCTGTTCATTGCCTTGGGGCTGGACTGGGTCGCCCGCGGCGACTTCAACCTCATTTTCATCCCACACGCCCTGATCGCCTCATACCTCTTTCTGGCCGCCTTCCGGGTGACGATCGCATCGTCTTCAGCGCAGCGCCCCACGCCGGGTGTCCGGGTCATGACCATCGCCCTGCTGCTGCTCAGCCTCAACTTCTTCCTTTATGTTCCGGTCTTTTTGTTCGGCCTTCTGAAGCACGTGGAGGTGCCGATACGGTACCTTCAGTACACGTCGTTGTACGACATGGTGCTGGAGGTCCTGCTCGGTTTCGGAGTCGTCATGAGGGTGCTGGAGAGCGTCTCTCAGGAGCTTGAAGCCTCCAACATCAAACTTACCCGGGCACGCGACCGGATGGAACGATTGGCCCACACCGACACGCTCACGGAGACATCCAATCGGCTGGGTCTGCTCGCTCTGGTCGGACAGCATTCCCAGAGCACCTCGGTTGAATTCAAGGGCTGCCTCGCCCTGATCGACATGGATGATCTGAAGCGAATCAACGATTCCTTCGGTCACACCGCCGGCGATGCCGCTATTCGCGCTCTGGCAAAGGCAATCCGATCGCTCATTCGTCCGGATGATCTCGTATTTCGCTGGGGGGGCGACGAATTCCTCGTCCTCTTGTTCGGCGTCACCGAGGCGGAGGGAAGAAAAAGGCTCGAGGGCCTTGCGGGTGAAATCAGCAAAGTGAGTTTGCCGGGCGTGTCCGATCCCGTGACCCTTTCCGCCGCCATAGGCATGGCCTCTTTCAATTCGCCTGCCGCTTTGACCGTGGCGATAGAATTGGCCGATAATGCCATGTACGGCCAAAAGCAGTCGAAAACCTCGCCTGCCCGAACCGAGGGCTGACGCCGCTTTTCAGGATTTCGGCTGCGCGGGATGGGACGGCAATTCGGGGTAGTACGAGGAAGGGTGCAGCCTTATCCACAGATAATCGTAAGCGCCTTCGGGTAAATCCTCCATGAGCTGGAAATTGTAGGCCTCGGTCGGTCCTCCTGCCTTGGGTACAAAGCTGACGATCTGGAACCGGTAACGGTCAGGCTGGCTGAAGCGTTCGATGTCGGATAGCCGCCAGAATCTCGAGTCCCCCTCTTTTACAGATTGGAAAACGACGCGGTCCGGGTAGATCTTCAGAACGCCTGCCGCTCCGGTGATCGTGTGCAGGTGCTTTACCGGGAATTCATATGCGGGTTTTTCCGCCCCGGGCAGAACGGCGAGAACCATCGGCCGCTTGACCCGCTGGAGCAGAAATGCGCTCAACTCGGGCGTCGCCTTATTCCCCAGAAGGTCGAATTCGAAGACCCGGTCCTTGCCGGCATAACGCTTCTGGTCCTCATAGGTTACCAGGGAGATTTTTGTCGGGGTAATGATCGCGAGCGTTTGAATCTCCGCAAATCGCCATTTCCGCCCGTCCCTGGCATGCAGAGTCTGATACTCCACGCCGGCCTCGGAGATCCTGAGGGTGCCCCGGCAATCCTTGAGTGTGTGATGATGCCGGACCGTGAATTCGAAGTTCTGCGCCCGAGAGATCGGCATAACCAGAACTCCCCAAATTACGGCCATCAGCAGTCTGCCCGGGAAATACTTTTTGGAGTGCGACGGCATGCCGCCGCACTCCAAATTCGTTTCGTGAACGCCAGATAGACATGATGAATTATTCATAGTCTCTCTCCGAAAGGCTTCTAACACTCGTAAAACAAACCCAAGCCGCTCTTTTTACCTGCGCTTCACGCTCTCCAGCGCCTGAGCGAAGGAGAGCATGCGACCGCCGTGTATGCGCTGAAAACCGCGCGCGGCCGATTCCTCCTTGAAAGCAACCAGGCTCGGCAGACACCGGTCGAACTTCAGATCGTATTCAACACCCGGCTCCCGCGGGACACTCTCGGCGGCGCTCATGCACATCTGCTGATCGCTCCCCTCCACATAGACTGCGCTCCGAGCCTCGATCGCTATGCCCGATGCGTTGTCAGCAACCTGAAGGCGAGCGACCTGGCCCGGCATATTGTGTTCGTAATGCAGGGCGCAGCGCGGGCAGCAGGCTTCGATATGGCGGCCGTTCTTCAGGACGACCGATGAATAGTGTGCGGCGTGCACAGGCCGGCCGCAGATTTCGCATTGATGGCTCGGCAGGACGAAATAGTGATAGGCCACATAGCCTGCGGCCCCTACCACTCCCACCAGCAAAAGACCGACGAGCAGATTTTTGATATTCATCGGGCCCACTCCATTGCAATTTGCAATTTGCGAATTGCAGATCAAAACTGCATCACGTCTATGCGTTCTCCAGCGAGTCAATCTGCAATTTGTTTGACTTCAGTATGCCACTTCCATATGGCGTAGATGGCCGGATAGACGGCAAGTTCCAAAAGAAACGAGGTGAAAATGCCGCCGATCATGGGCGCCGCGATCCGTTTCATGACGTCCGCGCCGCTCCCGGTGGACCACATGATCGGAACGAGCCCCGTGAACATCACTCCGACGGTCATCACCTTTGGCCGCAGCCGCTGGACCGCTCCGTGCAGAATCGCTTCCTTCAGATCAACCCAGTGCTTCATCGCTCCCCGGATCTTGGCCTCCTTGTATGCGATGTCCAGGTAGAGCAGCATGAACATGCCCGTCTCGGCGTCGACCCCCATCAAGGCGATCAGCCCGACCCAGACTGCGATGCTCATGTTGTATCCGAGAAAGTAGAGGAACCAAACGGCTCCAACCGCCGAAAACGGCACGGCGAGGAAAATGATCGCCGTCTTGGCCGCCGATTTCGTATTCAGATAGAGCAGGGTGAAGATGAGGATAATGGTGATCGGAACCACGATATAGAGCCGTTGTTTGACTCTCTCCATGTATTCAAACTGTCCGCTCCAGACCAACTGGTAGCCGGGCGGCAGCTGGATGTTTTCGCGGATCGCCTTTTTGGCGTCGAAGACGTAGCTGCCGATGTCCCTTGTCGATGTGTCCAGGTCGACGTAGACATAGCCCGTCAGCCTTCCGTTCTCGTCCCGGATCATGGACGGACCGGTGTTCAGCCGGATGTCTGCGAGCTGAGCGAGGGGAATCTGGGAGCCGGCGGGGGACATGACCAGAACACGGGCCAGCTTGTCGAGGTCGCTGCGGTAGTCGCGCAGGTAGCGCACGTTCACCGGATAACGTTCGCGGCCTTCGATGGTGGTGGTCACATTCTCGCCTCCGATGGCCTGCATGACGACATTGTTCGCCTGGTCGACGGTCAGGCCATGGCGCGCCAGAGCCTCCCTCCGCAGCGTGAAGTCAAGAAAGTATCCGCCGGCCGTGCGCTCCGCGAAAACGCTCTTCGAGCCGGGTAAGTTCTGGAGCACCGTCTCGATGCGCACACCGATTTCTTCCACCTTCTCCAGATCCGCCCCCATGATCTTGATCCCGATGGGAGTGCGGATGCCGGTGGTCAGCATATCCACCCGCGCCTTGATCGGCATGGTCCAGGCATTCGAAACGCCGGGCAATTGCATCGCGTCATTGAGCCCTCCGGGACCGTACACCAGATCCTTCATGCTGCGGTGGTCGGGCCAGATCCTGCGCAGCATCTTCTGCATCCACTCCGGCGCCGTTTCGGAATACCACTGCGGCACCTTCGGCCACTCGGATTCCGGCTTCAGGCTGATTACGGTTTCAATCATGGAGAAAGGCGCCGGGTCGGTCGCGGTCTCGGCCCGTCCCGCTTTGCCGAAGACCCTCTCGACTTCAGGAAAGCGCCTGAGGATCTTGTCCTGGGTCTGCAGCAGCTTGCCGGTCTCGGTCACCGACATCCCGGGCATCGTGGTGGGCATGTAAAGCAGCGATCCTTCGTTCAGCTCCGGCATGAACTCCGACCCGAGCCGCTCAAAGACCGGCACAGTCAGGATCACGGTGAGGATCGCAGCCGCGATAACGGCCCAGCGGTACTGCACGACAAATTCGCATACCGGGTGGTAAAGCCTCATCAGCGGGCGGCTGATGGGATGATTCTCTTCGCTGTGGATTTTCCCGACCAGCACCGCGTTCACGATTGAGGCCAGCCATTTGGGGCGGAAGCGGTAGGCATCCATATGCGTGAACAGCAACCGCATTGCGGGATCCAGGGTAATGGCCAGCATGGCGGCGATCGCCATGGAAAAGTTTTTGGTGTAGGCCAGCGGCTTGAAAAGACGTCCCTCCTGTCCCTCCAGCGTGAAGACCGGCAGAAACGACACGGCGATCACCAGGAGCGCAAAAAAACTCGGCCCGCCGACCTCCTTCACCGCTCCGATGACGACATCCTTGTAGCTTCCCGGCCTCCCTTCCGCATTCCAGTGCTCGAGCTTCTTGTGCGTCTGTTCGACCACAACGATGGCGGCGTCGACCATGGCGCCGATCGCAACCGCGATGCCGCCAAGGCTCATGATGTTCGCCGTCATCCCCATGGCATGCATCGGGATGAACGCGATGATGATGGTGACAGGAATGGTGAGGATGGGGATGATGGCCGAGGGAATGTGCCAGAGGAAAATCAGGATCACCAGGCTGACGATCGCCAGTTCTTCAAGCAGCGTCCCCTTGAGCGTTTCGATCGCCCTGTCAATCAGTTCGGCGCGATCATAGGTCGTGACCACTTCGACCCCGGGGGGAAGGGAGGCTTTCATCTCATCGAGCCTGGTCCGCACGCGCTGGATTACCTTCAGGGCATTTTCCCCGTATCGCATGATGACGATGCCGCCCACAACTTCCCCTTCACCGTCCAGGTCTGCCACGCCGCGCCGAATGTCGGGACCCAGGGTCACGGTCCCAAGGTTCCTGACCAGGACGGGTGTGCCCCCGCCCTTGTTCGTTGCGACGACGATGTTCTCGATGTCGGAGAGTTTTTTGATGTAACCCCTCCCCCGCACCATGTATTCCCGGCCGGAGAACTCCACCAATCGTCCTCCGACCTCGTTGTTGCCCTGCCGTACGGCCTCCACCACACGTTCCGCGGGTATGTCGTAGGCCAGCAGGGCATTGGGATCCAGATTAACCTGGTACTGGCGGACGAATCCGCCCAAGGGCGCAACTTCCGCGACCCCGGGAACCGCCTGCAGAGCGTAACGCAGGTGCCAGTCCTGGAAGCTGCGGAGCTGGGCCAGGTTGTTCTTCCCGCTCCTGTCGACCAGCGCATACTCGTAAATCCAGCCCACCGCTGTCTCGTCGCGCGCCAACTCGACATTCACCCCCTGCGGGAGTTTCGGCAGGATGTTGCTCAGATATTCGAGCGTGCGCGACCGGGCCCAGTAGATATCGGTGCCGTCTTCGAAAATGATGTAAACGTAGGAATAGCCGAAATCGGAGAAGCCCCGGATGTCCTTCACCTTCGGCACGCCCAGCATCGCCGAAATGATCGGATAGGTCACCTGGTCTTCCATGATGTCGGGGCTTCGATCCCATCTCGAATAGACAATGACCTGCGTGTCCGAAAGGTCGGGAATCGCGTCGAGCGTGATGTTCTGAATGGACCAGACCCCGGCAAGCGTCGCCATGCCTACGAAGAGCAACACCGCAAACTTGTTGTGCGCGGATGCTTCGATGATCCTGTCAATCATGGGTGTGGGGCTCCGGCCCTGGGTTGTGTTTGGAGTGATCGACCGGCTGTGGCGGAGAGGTGGAGGGCGGACGAGGCTGGCCGCCGCCATTCCCGCCATGATCCATCCCGGGCATGCCCATGTCGTTGAGCGCGGACTTCATCCTGCTTTCGGAGTCGATCAGGAAATTACCCGAGGTCACGATGCGCTCGCCGGCCCGGAGACCGCCGAGCACGACAAAGCGGGTTCCGACTTTGTCGCCGAGCTGTACATGGCGCGGTTCGAAATAGCCGCCATCCAGAGCAACGAAGACAATCTTTTCGGAGCCGGAATCGAGAACCGCTTCCTGCGGCACAGACGGCCTCTTCCCGTAATCGACCCGCAGCTCGACGTCGGCGTACATATCCGGTTTGAGCGCATAATTCGGGTTCGGAAACTCCGCTCTCACCTTGAGCGTTCGCGTGGCATTGTCCACCTGGGGATAGATGTAGGTCACCTTCCCGTAAAAGGTCCGCCCCGGGAATGCAGCCAGAGTCATCTGCATCGACTGGCCGATATGGACTTGCGTCGCTTCGAATTCATAGACATCGGCCATAACCCAGATTGTGGACAGATCCGCCAGGGCGTAGAGTTCCGTCTCCGGGGCAATCCTCTGCTTCTCGTAGGCGTTGCGCGCGATCACGAATCCATTCGCCGTGGAATAGAGGTCGACCGCCCTGGCCGGTTTCCGGGTTTTCTCAAGCTCCGCGATCTGGGCCTCCGTTATGTCCCAAAGCTCGAGCCGCTTCCGCGCAGCCGAGAGCAGCGAGCCGGTGCCGGCAGCGACCTCCTTGAAAGAACTGGCGCCCAGCTGGTCCCGCGCGCGCAGGGCGAGCAGGTACTCCTCCTGGGTAGCCAACAGTTCCGGGCTGTATACGCTGAGCAGCGGCTGATTTTTCCTCACAAGCTCGCCCGTATAATCCACGTAGATCTTTTCGATCCAGCCGGAAGTTTTGGAATGAACCCTGGTGATGCGTGTCTCGTCGTATGCGAGCCGCCCGACGGCGCGAATGGTCTGGGAAAGCGGAAGCAGCTCGACTTCACCGTACTGCACTCCAATAAGCTGCTGTTTCTCGGGTGTGATGCGGAATGCCGATTCGGGGGCGCTCGCGGGGCCGGGATTCCGGTCTCCCGCCTGCGCTTGACCGGCAGATGAGGATTCCTCATAAACCGGCGTCAGATCCATGCTGCATTCCGGGCACTTTCCGGGTTTGTCGGACCGGTAGCGCGGGTGCATGGAACAGGTCCAATAAAGGATTTTGCGTTCGCCGGGAGTCGATCCCGACGCCGATTTGCCTGACGGCATGGGCCCGGTTGCCGCCTGCCAGATGGCGGCGAATCTCGGCCGCAGGAGATAGGCAATCGTGCCGAAGAAAATAAGGAACACGACGATCACCAGGGTTCCGCACCCGATGCGTCCGCCGGTTCTTTTTGCCGCAATTTTGGTTTCTGTGGATATCATGATGACCTCCGGTGCTCCCCGCGTATTTTGCGTGCGGCATTCAAAACGCCAGCACTTCTCCGGTTATGTTTTCCAGGCTGACAAGGGCTTTGCAGTAATCCACCAGCACATCGTAGTACTTCATCTCATATTCGAGGACGGTGCTCTGATTACTCAGCAGGGTGAGAAAGTCGACCGATCCCACGCGGTAGCTCGAGATCGACGATTCGAGAGCCAGGGTCGCCTGGGGTACGATCGCGCTCCCATAGAGATCGAGCAAGCCTGAGTCGGTCGTGGCCTTGAGATACGGATCCTTCAGACGGAAATAGAGTGTGGCAAGCGTGTTGTCATACTGGCGCTTCTGTCCCAGAAGACTGGCCGTGGCCGACTCGAGTTCCGGCCGCTGCTTGCGCCAGAAGTAAAGTGGAACCTTCGCGCTGAACATCAGGCCGTACATCTCGGGCATGTCCCTCCGGTTGAACCATGAGAACCCCACCTCGAAGTCCGGGTAGAAGGACTTCTTTGCCAGCGCCACGCCGAGCTCGCTCCTGTCGATTTCCTTGCGGTTCATCCGCACCTGCGGATTGTTCACCGAGGCTTTCTGATAGAGCTGGTCCAGGGTCATTGTGAGGCTGGGCTTCGGGATATCGGGCAGCGGCCCGATCGGCGTTTCCGGCGGGCGGTACAGGAGGGTATTGATACGGACCTGCGCAGTCTCCTTTTCCCGGCGCAGGATCGCCAGCCGGTCCAGCAATCGAGATACCTCAACCTGGGACTTGAGAACATCCTGCTGTGCTCCAAGCCCCACCTGGTATCTCGCCGAGCTTATTTCCGCGAACTGCTCGAGCAGAACTTTCGACTTCTCCACCACGGAAGCGAGCTTCACGGCCAGAAACAGGTCATAGTAGGCCATTTTCAGCGCGGCAATGGCGTCGCGCCTGACCTCTTCGTAGCGCCACATTTCCGCATCGGCTTCCGCGGAGGCGATCTGCCCCTGCAGATTCAGTTTGCCCGGAAACGGAATCTCCTGGGTGAAGCGCAATACCCTGGCGCTGGCAGGATCGCCCTCCTGGAGCCTCGGCGGCACGATGTTGCCCATGGTTTCGAGCGTGACGCTGGGATCCGGGAGGGTGCGCGCTGCCGTCACCATCGCCCGTTTCGCATCGACGGCCCGACGGGCCGACTGCAGCGCCGGATTCCGCGCGAGCAGTTCCTGGACAAGCTGATCAAGATCTTCGGCGCGGGCAGCCGCCGCCATCGACAATACGGACAGCGCGGCCAGAGTTCCCGCCCATCTCCAATTCCGGGATGCATGATTCAGTTGCATGACAATGCCTCAAATTGCGTATTACCGGGTTCAATTTTTTCCGTGTAAAGCAAATGGCTTGGTGCGGCTTTGTGTGTTGATGTCCCGTGGTGTCAGTTACAAAAAGCAACCACTAAGGCACGAAGACACAAGGCACGGGAGGGAAGGATCAGATGCGGAGATCGCAGACGAGCTGGTAGATGGCACGTGAGTAGCGTGATGGCGGCGGTGCGCCGGAGCGGGAGATCGTCGAGCAATCTGCCGGGATCGGGGCGATGGCTTCTGCCGCCGATTGAGCCGCCGATGAATGAAGCGCTGCCCCGGGATCAGGAATCTGCTGGGGGCTCAATACCGGCGGCAAGTCCGGAGCGCCATGGCAACATGAGCCCGTGCCGGAGACCTTCGGCTGTGCATTCTCACGCTCTTGCGCCTCTGCACAGGCCTGGCAGGCCGGGGCCGAAGGAGCGGAGGTGGTGAAGCGCACGGACATGCCGGCCGTGCAAGCTGCCTTGCCGCATGCGCCTGCGCAGGGGGCAATCCCCCACTGCAGAAGCAGCAGTATCAGAAGCATGCTTTTCATCGGCTGGATCTTTTTCATTTTTTTCCTGCACGGGTTGCGACGCGTTTCCTTCCGCGCCTCGTACGAGAATAGTAACAGGTATGGGGCGAAATGCAAAGTGCCGCTTGGAATCAACTGCGATTCCGATGGTGTTAGTTACCTGAGCGGTAGGCCGGGAGGCGCGGGCGAATGCCCGCGCTTTGGAGTGCGGCGGCAGGGCCTGCACTCTAAACGCATTTCATGCTTGCGGTGCCGCAGTATTTCAACCATCCAGCAGTTGTGCCCGGCCCCTCACGGAACCGTGCTGGCCCTATTAAGGCACACGGCTCTTCAGTTGAGCCTTTACTCAAAAGCATGCAGTGTGTCGTATCAGGTCGTGGAC
>Ga0315273_10005654_pt1 | contig 15492 bp, 7 predicted proteins | sample YL17G02_0_MG_FD_205753 | JGI IMG/M metagenome (GOLD analysis project Ga0315273, IMG submission 205753) | Sediment microbial communities from Yellowstone Lake, YNP, Wyoming, USA - YL17G02_0 | ecosystem: Environmental > Aquatic > Freshwater > Lake > Sediment | place: USA: Wyoming | collected...
TGCCGGCGTCCGGTGCACTATGGACTCGAGCCGCTTCGGTACGACGTCGACGGCGTCGATCCGACCCGATTCGCCGACCTTGAACGGGTGACGGCGGACCAGGACGCGAATCTCTTCCGGGACCACTGGGAAGCGGAAGTCTTCCCGTCGCTGGCGAACGGGAGCTTCGACCTGATCGGCATCTCAATCGCTGTCCGGTTTCAGCTGATCCCCGCGCTGATGCTCGCGCGCGAGCTGCGTGCGCGTGGCCATTTCATCGTCCTCGGGGGGAGCTTCCTGCAGCGCTACGGGGAGAGCCTGACGCGTCTCCCGCGTTTTTTCGAGTTGTTCGCGGACGGAGCTGTCGTGGGGGATGGCGAGACGGCGACGCTCGAGCTGCTGCGGCAACTGGAAGGCCGCCGCGAGTTCAGGGAGGTTCCGAACTATCTCTACCTCGACGACGGGAACGTCCGGCGCACCAGGACGCACCTCGAGGATGTCGCCTCCCTGCCGGCTCCCGATTTCTCGGGGCTTCCGCTCGACCGCTATCTCGTTCCGCATCGCGTGCTGCCCGTCCTCGTCGGGCGCGGCTGTTACTGGGGGGAGTGCAAGTTCTGCGAGATTCCGCACAACAACCGGATCTCGGAGCAGCCCTACCGGTTCCGTCTCCCGGAGAAGGTGGTCGAGGACGTGCTCGGGTTGGCAACCAGATTCGATTGCCGCCACTTCGTCATCGGCGACGAGGCCGTGCGGCCGGAAGCGATGGAGGCGATTGCAGACGGCCTCGCCGCGGCCGGGCGGGAGGACCTCCGTTTTGCCGCGTACATCCGGTTCGAGCAGGGCTTCACCCCATCCCGCCTGAAGAAGCTCGAGAGGATGGGCCTGCGCCGCGTGCTGCTGGGCCTCGAGTCGGGCTGGCAGCCGACGAACGATCACATGCGGAAGGGAATCCGAGTATCGGACGTCCGTCCGGCTCTCCAGAATCTGCGCGAGGCGGGGATCAGCTTCGCGCTGTTCGCTCTCGTGGGGCTGCCGGAAGAGTCCGAGCAGTCGGCCCGGGCGACCTTCGAGTACTTCGAGAGGAACGCCGACCTGTTCGACGCACCGGGCTGCAGCTTCGATGTGCGGCCGTTCGAGTTGCTCGCAAACAGCCCGTACCTGAAGGAGGCGGACGACCTTGGCCTCCAATTCGACGCCGACCTCCTCTCGAACGAGTTTCCGATCGGCGTCGGACAGCAGTGGGAGAACAGTCGCGGCTTGACGCGCACTCAGATCGAACGCCTGTTCGAGGAGTACATGCCCCGGATCAGTCGGATTGCGGCCCGGTCCCGGTCAGGCGTAGGACCCGTCCCGCTCTGGCCGATCTGGGACGAATGGGCGCTCTTGTACTCGGACCGGTACCACCGCCAACCCTTCCCGTATCGGAGCACGATTCCAGAGAGTGGGGACGCCAGAGTGGAGTTGAGCTGGAATCCCTTTCTCGGGGTCACGAGGCTCGAAAACGAGGTGCGGCTTTCCTCCAGGAGGCTGACGCTCGTACTCGACCTCCAGAGCTTCGAAGCGATCGGCGCAGTCGGAAAGGGATCGATCGGTGCTTTGATGGCGCGCCTCACTGTCGGGAACGGGAAGGCAGCGGAGACGCGCAGCCTCCTGAATTTGCTGGCCGCCGCCCGTCTCTTGGAGATCCGGCCGGCGGACGGAGGGGGTTCTCGACCAGGGGAAGAGCGCCGCAGGGAAGAGACCGGGGCGAGTCGCGCGTGAAGGTCGTCCTGTTCTTTCCACCGGCCACCGACCCCCGGGCGCCTCACTTGGCGCTACCGGCCCTTGCGGCTTACCTGCGGCTGAACGGCGTCGAGACGACGCTGCGAGATCTGGACGTGGAAGGTCTCCTGGCGATCTTGAGCCCCGGTCGTCTCGATGCGGCGGTAGGCAGGATCCGGTCGGGGGACGGTGATCGGATCGGCCCGGATCGCCGCGCCGCCCTTCTCAGCCTGAGCGATGATCTTTCTGCGCGCGTCCAGAAGGCGCTCCGCATCCTGCGCGACCCGGTCCGGTTCTTCGACGCGAACGACTTCAACGCCGCGCGGGCGGTCATCGACACGGCGGTCGCCATTGCCACGGCTACGGCTCCCGTCGATTATTCGCTGGAGCCGATCCGCTACGACGCAGCCGGATGCGATCCCCGGCGGCTCCGCGACCTTCTGCACGTTACCGCGCAGCCCGATCGCAATCTGTTTCGCGATTTCTGGGAGGAGGAGGTGCTGTCCGACGTCGATGCGGCAGGACCCGATCTGGTGGGAGTCAGCCTGACGAACCGACAGCAGTTGCTCCCCGGCCTGACGCTCGCCCGGGTCCTCAAGCAGCGCGGACACTTCGTCGTCCTCGGCGGGTCGCTGATCTCGAAATTCGCGGACGACCTGGTCCGGTGGCCCGAGTTCTTCGAGGCCTTCGCCGACGGTGTGGTCGTCTTCGAAGGCGAGACGGCGCTCCTTGAACTGGTCGCGCAGCTCGGGGGCGGGCGGGACTTTTCGCGCGTCCCGAATTACCGGTATCTCGACGGCCACGTGGTGCGCGCCACGGCAACGCACGTCGAGAACGTGGACGCGCTCCCGACACCGGACTTCGAGGGACTCCCCCTCCGTGACTACCTCACTCCTCACCCGGTGCTCCCAATCCTCTTCGGCAAAGGGTGCTACCACAGCCGCTGCAACTTCTGCGATATTCCGCACATCAACCGGGTGAGTTCATCGCGCTACCGGCGCCGAAGCCCGGCGAAGATTCTCGAGGACGTCCGGCTCATCGAGGAACGGACCGGCGCCCGCCATTTCGTGGTCACCGACGAGTCGCTGTCGCCCGAAGTGCTCGACGAAGTCGCCGAGGCCTTCTCGGCGCTGACAGGACGCTACAGCTTCGCTGGGTACGCGCGAGTTGAACGGGGCTTCACGCCCGAGTTGTGCCAGCGGGCGGCGGCGCTCGGCGTGCGCAAGCTCGTCTTCGGACTCGAGTCGGCCGCGCAGCGTACCCTCGACCACATGCAAAAGGGAACGAGCATCGAGATGGCACCGGGCGTCCTGAGAGCCTGCCGCGATGCCGGGATTCGGTTTCACCTCTTCGGCATGATAGGCCTTCCGGAAGAGGACGAAGGCTCGGCGCGCGAGACGCTGGCCTTCTTCCTGGAGCACCGCGATCTCATCGATGACCCAGGCAACTCGTTCGACATCCACCGTTTCGGCTTGGACGTCCGTTCCCGCTATTTCGCGGATCGGGACCGACACGGATTGCTCCTGGGACCGGGCGTCCTGGACCGGGAGCTGGCCGTGGGGCTTGGACACGACGATTGGCGCAACTCGCGTGGGCTGTCCTCCCAGCGCGTGGAGCAACTGCTGTCGGAGTTCCGGGAGGTGCTTCGCCGGACGTTCAGGGCATACCACAACTCCCCTCGGCACCTCTGGCCGCCGTTCGAGGAGCACGCGGTTCTCTACGGCGACTATTATCGAACGCGGCCGTTCCCGTACCGAAGCGCACTCCCAGACAGCGGTGACGGCAGGGCGTTTCGCCTCCGGGTGAGCCCCGCCTGCTCGGTGTTGCCGAACGGGGAGGACGTCGAGTTCACCTCGTACTGGAACACCGTCAAGGTGCCGGCGTCCTTGGCCAGGGTCCTGATGGACACCCGTGTGCGGACGCTCGCACATCTCGTGTCGGAGTGCGCTGACTTGCCGTCCGAGGCGGCCGCGCGCGCCGGAGACGTCGTGCACGAAGCGGTTTCCCTGCTGATCGCCGCTGGGGTGATCCAGTTCGTGTGGGCTGACGCGGACGCTCCTGTCGTCAATGGGCCGACGCCGCATGGGGCCGTCTCGTGAGCGTCGAAATCGGCCCGGCCTCGGTCCTGCGTGTGGCGTCCTTCCCGGTAGGCGCCCTGTCGAGTCTCTCCGAGACGTCACTCGCCGAGGTGGCGAGTCTCGCGGCGGGCGGCGAGGTGCCCGTGGCGGAATACGAAGAAGCCTACGACGCGAGAATCGAAGCCGGCCGCCGGAACTTGTGGGACGTCACCGCTGGAGATCCGTGGTTCACTCTGGCTCTCTCCTTCGCTCATCCCAGGCTCGGGCTGCATCTCGCAAAGCAGAGCCGAGAAGGGCGGAGGAGCCCCAAACGGCGGCGGCTGGAGACGACTCTGTACCGCTATCTTGCGCGAGCGGCCGGACGCTGTCAGCCGTTCGGCCTCTGGGCTGGGGTCTCGCTCGTCACCTGGGGAGAGACGACGCGCATCAGGTCGTGCGCGCCAGCTCTCAAGGTCGAGCCGGACCTCGGGCCTCTGTATGAGATCGTGTTCTCGCTGGCCCGCTTGCCCTCCTATCGGTCCGCTGGCCGGTGGCGGGTGAATCCGTCGCTGGGCCGCACGCCAAGCGCGGGTTGGACCGTCTGGGAGCCGACGATCCGGGGAGCGACCCGGAGGACCCTTCCGCCGCTCGCCGCCTTCGACTCGCTCGTGGCCCTTCTGGCCGATTGCGGTTCCTCGCGTCTCGACCTCCTAGCCGAAGCCGCCGGCCCTCTGTGCGGTTCGGTGGAGGCGGCACGATCGCTTCTCGACGACTGTATCGAAGGGGGGATCTTGGTCGGCGGGCTGCAGCCGCCGTGGCGTTTCGGGACGGCGTGGGAAGCCCTCGAGAAGGCCGAGGGCGATCTGCTGATGGCCGATCGGCCGCCATGGCGGGAGGCCCGGGTCGACATCGAGGCGCTGTGCCGCGACCTCGAGTCGAGAGGGACGGCGCTTTCGGCGGCTGAGATTCTCGCGGGGACCGAACATGTCGCTGCCGTCGTTCAAAGGCTGGCGGCGAGGTTTCGAGTGCCCGCGCCAAAGGAGCGCGAGGGGGTCCTACGAGCGGATTTCCGTGCCCCCTACACGATTGAACTCGGCGCGGACGTCCGGGCGCTCATCGAGCGGACGCTGGACGAGTACCTCAGGTTCCAGGGCGTGTACGGGATGGGGGAATTCCTGCGGAAGGCGGTGCTCGATCACTACTTGCCGCATGGCGCGTCCGCACGCAGGCTCGATGCTCTCCCGCCGCCTCTCGTCGCGTCTCCGGAGGCGCCGACCTGGCAGTCCCTCGGCGAGGCGATCGGCGCCACAGGGGGCTGGACGGACCGCATCGCACGCTGGGAACGGCTTCTTGGAGATTCACCGGCGCCCGTGGTCGCCCGTGGCGAACTGGAGCCCCTCGGACCTCCGTTTGGATGGCTGCGCCTGGGGTTCACGTCTACGCCTGGACGAGACGGGAAGGTTGTCGTCCACGGCGTGTTCGACGACCTCTGGGGTCCCTACGCCAGGCATGCCCCTTTCTGGAGCGATGCCGGCGATACCGATGGTCTTCAGAGCTGGCTGGTGAGCGGTCTCTCGTCGCTGGCTTCGGCACGGAGGATCGAACTTGCGGAGCTCGTCGTCCCGTGTGCGGCGGCGCCGAACGTCCTGGCCCGCCCGGCGCTGGGACTTCGAGCGGTGAGCCCGTGGAGTGACATCCCCGGAGCGGCTGATCTGCGCGGCGGGCGCATCGTTCTCGACGAGGCCGCGGGGGCATCGATCCTGAGGCTGCCGGGGACCAGGTTTCCGATCGCGGTGCTGAACGCCTCGGCGGCCGACGTCCAGAGCGGCGACCCACTGGTCCAGGTCCTCTTGACGACGTCGCTCGGCGCGACTCCGGCCACTTCGCTGCACGCCGGGAGTCTCCTCTTCGCGCACGAGATGTCCGGCGCCTACTCGTCGCCGGCGGTCGAGCTGACCGGCGGGGCCATTGTCAGGACCCGTCGGTCGGTCCTCTCGGGAACGACCGCCGAGGCACTCCTGCGCGGCGGGCCGGCGGCCAGGTTCGCTTCATGGTCGGGCCTCGCCCGCAAACACGGGTGGCCCGAGCTTCTCATGCTGCGGCGGCCAGACGGCCTCGCACTTCCCCTGCACCGGGACAGCCCCATCGCGGTGGACGCGCTGCTCCAAGGAGCCGGAGACGGATTTCTCGTGGTCGAGGACTGGCCGGCTGAGGCGTGGATCGAAGGCCCCGCCGGGACCCACGTTGCCGAACTGGCGGTCCCGTTCTTGAGGGAGCGGCATATTTGGTCGAGGCCAGCGAAGTGAAGGGGCTCCGATGATGGAGGCTGACCTGATCGTCGTGGGAGGGGGCCCCGCCGGGCTGAGCGCGGCGGTGCGGGCCGCCTGGATCGGAACGTTGCCCTCGAGCAGTATTCTCCCTCTCCGGATCGTCGTCCTCGAAGGCTGCGCCTCGCTGGGTGGACTCACTCGCTGGCAACCAGTTCGTACGTTCGCCCCCCATATGTTTTTCGCCCAGCCCGACCTCGCGAAGATGGTGGACTGGTGCATCCAGCACGGCGTGGAAATCCGGCACGAGGAGGTCGTGGCGCTGTCTCGTGCGGGGGACCACATGGCCGTGCGGACGGCGTCGAACGAATACAGATGCGGGGCCCTCGTGATCGCGGCGGGCATGAGACGTTCGTTCGAGGCTGAGCCGAGCCTCTACAGGAGCCGCAAGCTGTTCTTCGTCCCGACCACGGAGGACGGATTCGTCGCGACTCTCGTCGCCGACCTCGAGGAGAGGCGCGGAGCGGGAACAGTGGTCGTGTGCGGAACGGAGCGGGCGACCGCTTTCTTCAACGCGGTCAGGCGGGCAGCGGTCCTGTCTGAGGTCGTCTGCGTCGCCGAGCCCCCGTACACGAAGGCGCCAGATTCCGGGGTCCTCAGAGCCCGCGTCGTCAATCTCTCGGAGGAGGGTGGTGGAGTCCGCGTCTCGCTCGTGGAAGAAGCATCGGTTCTCGCGCAGGAGAAGCAGGCACACGCGGTGATCTTCGACCTCGAATCGTACGAGCGCCTGGGAACCGCGCTCCGCGACTTCGGGTCGCTCGGGCTCGACGTCACGAGCGGGTTTGTCCACGCCGACCGCGCGATGCGGACGAACGTCCCCGGCATCTTCTGCGCCGGAGACGTGAGCGGGCCTCCGTTCGCGGTCGCAAAGGCCTTGTCCGAGGGGATGGTGGCCGGTTTCTCTGCCTACTCCTACCTGCACGAGCAAAAGACCGGACACGTGCCGAACTTGTACCCCTATGTCCCTCTGCCGACCTGATCGATCGCGTGCCCGGCGTCGAGAGTTCGTATGCTCGGGCTCACCGAGGACGTCGCCCAGGGTCGCCTGGACGTGGCGTTCGCGGCGGCACGACGCGTTGGTGGGGAACTGAGCGCAACTGTGGATCCGTCTTCCGAGCGAGAGGTGGCGATGGACTCGTGGCCTGTGGTCATTGTCGTGCCGCCCATCCTCCAAATCGGGTACCCGGCAATCGGGCCGAGCATCCTGGCCGCCGCCTGCCGAAGAGAGAGCGTCCCGGTCCGGGTGACCTACCCGAGCATCGAGTTCGCCGTGAGGGTCGGCGCCGATCTCAATTCGGATCTCGTGGCGTCACCCGAGGAGGCGCTCATCGGAGACGCCATCTTCGCGGCGGCCGCCTTTCCGCGTCGAGCGCAGCCGCCCGGGACGCTGCTCGACCGGATCTTCGGGGGCCGCAAGGTGCTCGAGTCGGCCAGCGGTGGACGACCGCTGACACGAGAGTCTCTCCGGACCTGCGAGATGCTGATCGACGGATTCGTGTCCGACACGGCGGATCGGCTCGCCTCGTGGCGGCCCAGGATCGTGGCGTTCAGTTCGTTGTTTCAGCAGAACCTCGCGAGCGTCGCCCTCGCGCGGGCCGTGAAGGAGCGTTGCCCGGGCGTCGTGACGGTCGTGGGAGGCGCGAACGCGAGAGAACCAATGGGTTCTGCCCTCCTGAGGACGACGGACGCCATCGATTTCTCGTTCTCGGGAGAGGCGGACGTCGCATTCCCGGCGTTCTGCAGGGCGTATCTCGACACGGAGCGCCTTCCCGAGCACAGGGTCATTGAATGCGAGACGCCGCCGGATATCGACCAGGTGCCGGTCCCCGACTACGACGACTACTTCACCGAGTTGAATCCCCGGATTGACGCGAAGCGACTGCCGGCAGGGATGCCGTACTTCCTCCCCTTCGAATCGTCGAGGGGATGTTTCTATGCCGCGAGGAGGCCGTGCACGTTCTGCGCGTTCAACACCACGGACCGACGCTACCGCGCGAAGTCCGGCGAGCGGATTCTCGCCGAGATGCGGACGCTCTCGGCGCGGCACGCGAATCGGAGCCTGTGGGCCGTCGACAACGTCATGCCCAACGTGGTCCCGAAGGAAGTTGCGCCGCGTCTCATCGAGGCCGGCTCGCCGTACATCTTGGCGTACGAGGTCCGGCCGAACCTGGCGGCTCGGCAGCTTCAGACCCTCGCACGCGGCGGAGTCCGGCTGGTCCAGCCGGGGGTGGAGTCGCTGTCGAGCCGTCTGTTGACCCTCATGGGTAAGGGATCCTCGGCGATGGGGAGCATTCGCCTCCTTCGCGACTGCCGGTCTCTGGACCTCGAGGTCATCTGGAATTACCTTTACGCGGTTCCGGGCGAACGCCCCGAGGACTACGAGGCTCCGGTCGCGATCATTCCGCTGCTGGAGCACCTGTCCCCGCCGTTCCGGCTGCTGCCCGTGCTCTTTCACCGGTACAGCGCCTACCACGAGGATCCCGCCGCTTTCGGACTTCGTGCGATGCGTCCGCTCGCGGCGTACTCCCTCGTCTACGGGGACACGGCGGACACGGGTAGCCTCGCGCACGCATTCGAAGGTGCGTTCGAGCGCGTTCGCGATCTGCGGCCCGAGCTCTGGAACGCGTTCGAGGCCGCCGTGGGGCTGTGGGTCGAGACGTGGAGACAGGACGGCGGACCTCCGCGGGTCGAGGGGACGGTGCTGCCGGACGGCACCATGAGGGTGCTGGACACGCGGCACTGCGCCGTCGCCGAGGCGCATCTGCTCGCCGGCGAGGCGGCCGCGACTCTCAAGCTTCTCGCTGTCCCCAGGCGCCAGGCGGACATCTCGCCGACGCTAGCGGCGATTCTGAGAGAGTTAGTCTCGAAAGGCCTCGTCATCGCCTACGAGGACGAGGTCCTGTCGCTCGTGACAGGGATCCGGGAAACGCATGTCGCGGAAGACCACCCAGGAGACGTGGCTGGCCCCGTTGAACCGAATGGCATCGAAGCGGAGGGCGACACATGAGATTCACAAAGTCGCGCGATCGCATCCGGGTCATGCTCATCGACAAGACGAGGCTCCGCCGTTCGACAGGGGCGTTCAGTGCGGCCACAGCGCCCGCCGCCCTCGGAGCGTTCTGCCTCAAGAGGTTCGTCGAGACGGATCCGCGGCTTCGAAATCGCGTCGAGATTGTCGTCCGCAGCTACGCCTTCGACGCGCCGTGCGGCCTGATCGTTCACGAGATCGTCGAGCAGCGGCCAGACCTGATCGGGATGACGTGCCAGCCCTGGAACACTCTCGACAACATTCAGATAGGTAGCCTTCTCCGCCAACTGCTGCCGGAGACGATCGTCGTGCACGGGGGGCCCATGGTCGTCGATCGGAACCGGTACCTGGAGAAGGTCGCGGGGAGCGGCGTTTCGGTCGTGGTGGAGGGAGAGGGGGAAGAGACATTCGCCGAGCTGCTGTTGCACCTCCTGGACGGCGCCCCACCGCTGAAGTCGATCGCCGGCCTCGGATTCTTTGACGAGGGCGGGCAACCCGCCGTGACGGCGCCACGCGAAAGCCCCGATGTGTCCCGGCTGCCGCCGGTGATGACGCCGGAGCATCTCGACGCCCTTGGAGCGGTCGTCCCTTACGAGACCTCGCGCGGGTGCCCCTACCAGTGTTCCTTCTGCAATTGGGGAGGGCGCCGGACCTCCCTCCGGTTCCGGAGCCGCGAGGTGATCGAACAAGACGTCGGTGCCATCCTCGGCGCCGACCGGGTGCAGCAGTTGTGGTTCGTCGACTCGGCTGTCGACGTGTCGGTGGACCACGTCCGGTTCCTGGCGGACGTGATCCGGCGGCATCGCCGGCATCCGGTGTTCGTCGGAGCGTTTTTCAATTTCCAGTCTGCGGACCTCTCGTACGCCGCCGATCTCGCCGGCGCGTTCGATTTCGTGCGGGCGGGCCTCCAGACCGCGAACGACAAGGTGCTGTCCGACCTGGGCCGCAAGGAGCTGGGGATCGGGAGGGTGGACAGGATTCGGGAGATGGTGCTGCCGCACTTTCCTACGCTGCTCATGGACGTCATGTTTGGCCTGCCGGGGGTGACGATGGAGGACCTCGCGGGCTCGGTCCGGTTCCTGCTCGACCGGGACATCCGGTACATCAATCTCTTCCGTCTCCAGGCGATGCCCGGAACCGAGTTGGCGGAGCGGCGGGACGTTTACGGTCTCGTGGCGGACATGGAATACCCCTTCATGGTGTACGCGCACAATGGGTGCAGCGCGGAGCGCATCATCGAGATGCAGCAGTTCAAGGTGAATGTCGACGCCCTGCGACCGCTGTTCTGGGCCGGACTCTACGCAGAGCTCCGGAGAAAGGGCGTCGACCTGATCGACTTCGCGCGGCGTCTGCACACGTTCGTTCCGCGCATCAATCACCGGATGGAGTACGGTATGGCCGACGACGACGATCTCGACTGGGGGCCGGATCTCGTCGACGCGGTACTGCGGGCGGCGTCCCTCTACACGGACGATCCCGAACGCGAGAGCGCATTGGCCTCTGCGGCAGAGAGCGCGTACTCGCTGTTGTCCCGGCCCGTCCAGGCGCAGGCCCACTAGCGGGCCGGGATCGGGGGGGAGATGAAGGAAGCGGACCAGACCGGGCCGGGAGAGGAAGAGGAGGCGGGCGCGCGGAACGAACGCCTGGAGGCATCGCTCCGCGAGGACGAGAGTGTCGCAGTCAGCCGCAAGAAGGTGTTGCTGCGCCTCCTTGCCCTTGCCGAGTGCAGGAGACTCGGAATTTCCCTTACCGCTGAGCAGGCGAACGCGGCCGTCGCCAAGTTTCGACGGCGGTTCGGGCTCGGGGAGGAGCAGGAGCTGGAGGGGTGGCTCGCGAGTACGGGCACTGCCCGCACCGATTTCGAGCGGATCGTCACGGGGATGGCGCTGGTCGATGCTCTCGAGGCGCATCTCGCCGGAGAGATTGACCGCGAGTTGCCGCTGCAACGCGCGGCACGGAGCGTCTATTCCTGGAAGGGCGAGACATGGATCCAGTTCAACGTGGAGCTCCGCAGAGACGCTGAGGGCGGGGCCGTGGCGAACGCGGTTCGCATCTTTAACGCGCTGTGGCCCCTCGTCGATCCCGGGACGCGCCCGGCGGACGTCCGTCGTTTCTTCGCGATGCGCAAGCCGCCGGGGCTGCGGCTCCGCTTCGCCGGTCCCAGAGCCGCGCCGATCCTCCACCTCGTGGGCGACGTTCTTGACATCCTCGAACGGGAGGGACCGGTGGTCAGGTGGTCGACGGTCCCCTACGAGCCTGAGAGGGCTCGGTTTGGTGGGGCGTCCGGGATGGATCTCGCCCACCGCTGGTTCGAGGCGGATTCGCTCGGCTGGTTTTGTTTTGAGGCACTTGCGTTCCGGAAGGAAAACGGCATCGGGCGGGACGTCCTGTCGCGCGGAGTTCTCTACGACCTGTTCCTGACAGTGTTGCGCGATGTCGCGGAGGTGTGGGACGTCTGGTTTCGCCTGGCCGTGAAGCACGACGTCTCCCCCGACGCCGCGGCCGACGGTGCCACCGACATACCGGTCTTCACGATCGAGGCGCTGAAGGAACGGGCCCGTCCCGCTGAGTTCGCGATCCTGTCCTGGTACGAGAGCGCGAACCTCGACCTTGCCGGCGGACTGGGACTGGCAGCGCAGGAGGGCCGCATGGGAATCGGTCGGCGCGAGCTTCTAGCGACGATCGCGCTCTTCCACTGGAACCGATACGGTCTGGCGCCCGAGACGCGTCGGGCGATCTTCGGACCGATGCTCCGGGCGCTCGACCCCCGGAAGATCCCCTGGGAGCGCGTTCAGGCCTCCGCCGGGCCCAGCACCTCCTGAAACCGCGCCATCACACGGTCGATCCCTGTGACGCCCGTGAGCCGGTCGTTCCATCCGTCGAGCGGCTGCCGCCAGAGCTCGAAGAAGTCGTCGAAGCTGAGAGAGAAGCGCCGCTCGGGCGAGCCGTCCGGCAGCGCGACCCAGGGACTTCCCGGCTCTGCGAAGACCGGCATCACAGAGATGCTCGCCCCGGTGCGGCGCCGGAGGCCAACTAGGCGTTCGATGCGTCCGGCCAGGAGTTGGTCGGACCAGTCCTCCCGGGGGGTCACGGCGAAGTAGACGAAGGCCTGGCAGCGATCGATCGTCGCGAGTTCGAGCAAGCAGATCTCCATCTCCTCGTCGGAGAAAGCGTAGCCCTTGCACACTCTACGGATGGCGGGCTCGAAGAAGCACGGCGAGACGATGAGTCCGACGGAGGAGAATGCCTCCGCGGCAGCTTCGGCGAGGGCTCGGGAGGGGAGGCCGTAGCTCTCAAACACGAGGTCGGACCCGGTCCCGATGGTGCGCCGCACACCGTCGAAGAGAGCCTCGAAGTACGCCTGCTTGTTCGGGAACGCCGGGTCGAAGCAGATGTGGAACCGGCGGAAACCGGCAGCGTGGCACCGTTCGAAGTCTGTCACGACCGAGGTGACGGAGCGCACGGTCACCTCGTCGCGTCCCGTGTACCGGAGGTGAGAGGTGCGGCTTCCCCCACAGTAGGCGCACGTGTAGCTGCAGCCACGGCCGATGTTCATGAAAAACATGCGTCGGTCGAGCGGCTGAAGGGAAGGGTCCGGTGAAAGGCCCTGGATTGCCTCGTGCAGCACCAGACCGTTCGCGTAGTCACCTGGCGGGCAGACCCCGGCCCGGGGGCTGAAATCAAGCGCCGAGAGCTGCTCTGAAGAGGCGACGTACCGGAGGCCGTTGTCTCGAATCGCGCCATGCTTCCGCCAGTGAAGGTTCGGAACCCCCGATAGGTCCGGTTCTCCCGTCCTTCCCTCCAGCGCGTCGAGGAGGGCGCAGAACGGAACCTCGCCGTCGCCGGCGATCACCGCGTCCACTGCAGGGAACCGCTCGAGGATCTCCCGCGGGTAGACGGAAGCCGTCAGGCCCCCGAGGACGATGCGGAGTGCCGGACGCGCTTTCTTGAGGAACTCCGCGGCGCGCAGGACGTCGTAGCCGGCGAGGTGCCAGTGAAGAGGGATCCCGACAACGGCGGCCCGGGTCTCGTCGAGCCGGCGCAGAATCGTCTCAATCGCCCGTTCCCGAGACCCGCAGACTGCGGCGTTGACGATCCGGACGTCGTGGCCCCAGTCGTTGCAGTGGTTGGCGATGGCGAAGACACCCATCGGCAGCGCGTTGACGAAGTTCCGGCTCCAGTCCTCGGACCAGAACCCCTTGGGGAGCCCCAGGATGAGCGCTCTCATGGGGCGCACCCGACCCGCGCCGCCCGGAGAGGCAAAGGACCGCGGCCCCGGGCCGATAGCGGGAGACGGCGAGGGCAGCCGAGATTCTTCACGTCAGTGACTTCCGGCCAGCCGCGTCATGGGTGAGACACTCCACCGGCCGTATCGATTGGCCTCTCGGGCCGAGATCGGAGAGCATCGGCGAGGTGCGGTTCGGTCGCGAGGGCCAGCAGTTCGTCTTCGTGCGCGGCGACGAGGCCGATCGAGACAAGGTCCTGAAGCGGTGCTCGGTGGGCTGCGGGGACGCTCGTGACCGGCCTCGGGAGGCGGACGAACTCGAGGGCCGCGGTCAATTCACTGGAGAGGACGCGGAATTCCGCACACGCCACTGCCCGGGTATCCCGAACGACGGTCCGACCGTCGTCCACTCGGTGAATCGACAGGTCCGGTGGTCCCTGCTCCGCGAGCCACGCGTCGGCCCAGGTCCTCAGCGCGGCGTGGACACGCGCGCGCAGTCCGGGGTCGCGCGTCAGACCGGTTTCGTAGTGACCTTCGAAGTGGCGGGCCAGTTTCTCGGCATGGTCGCCGTAGAACTCCCGGTAGACGGTCCAGGGGCGGAGATCGCTAATGCCGTACCGGGCCGGGTCCTGGTGGTAAGGGCTGTGCCGCGAAAGTCGGATCGGTCCCCAGCGTGTCGGCGGGCGCAGGTGGTGCAGCAGGGGGAAGAGGGCCAGCATCTGCTCGTAGTCGTCCGGTTCCTCCCCCGGGATGGACGAGAGAAAGTTCCAGACGACGTCTATTCCCCGCGACCGGGCGTCGCGCAGGAGACGGACGTTTTCGAGGGCGGTCACGCCCTTGGACATGAGGTTCAGGACGTGGCTGGAGAACGATTCGATGCCAGGCTGGATCTCCAAGACACCCGCCGACGCGAAGGCGTCGAGATCCATCTCGCGCACGTTCGACTTGACGACGTAGGAGAGGGCGCAGTCAGCGCCCCGTCCCGCGAGACGTGGAAGAACAGTAGAGGGCAGGTCGTGGGCCATGATCGTGTCGGCAGCGAAGATTTCGCCAATCCCGTAGTCGGCTTTGAGCACGTCGATCTCGGCGAGGATTCGGTCCGGCGACTTGGCTCTGTAGTGGCCTCCCAGGGCATTGAAGCCGCAGAAGGCGCAGTGGTGTTTGTCGCCCCACCAGCATCCGCGCGACGATTCGAAGATCAGGCGAGCCGGTGCCCTGGAGGCGAACGAGTCCGAGGCGCGGAGGGGCTCGAGTTGCTCGTAGTAATCCCGGTAGTCCGGCATCGGGAGGTCGTCGAGATCGCCGATCGGCGCGCAGCCCACGACTCGCTGGTCCGGCAACTCGCCCCGCTCCAGGTAGGCCCGGCAGAAGGCGGGAAAGGCCTGGTCAGCCTCCCCGGAGAAGACGAAGTCGAACGCGTCGGTGACTTCGAGAAGTGCGCTGCCCAGAGGTTCCGCCGCGTTGACGCCTCCGAGCACCGTGAGGACGTCCGGGCGGCGGCGTTTGATCGCGCCGGCGATCGCGATCGAGGCCAGCGTCTGCTGGCACATGCTGCTGATCCCCACGATGCCGGGCGAAGACGCCAGAACGCGGTCGGCCGTTTCCTCGAGGAACCGCGGGATCTCGGCGACGCAGAACCGAATCTCGTCGTCTGTCGGCGGCGGAAGCCTTCTGATCTGCTCTGTTGGCTCCTCGAGCGCGGCGAGAACTGCGAGAACTCGGGCGTGGTCAGCGGCGCGCTGCGGAAAGGCGGCCCCCCAGAAGATCGCCTCTCCGGGCATCGTGTACGGGCGCGCCGCAGTGAGCTGCAGGCAGAGCCGCACGCCGATCCGCCGGGCGAACGTGATGTTCGCGTAGTGGACGCATGCCCCGACGCCCTGGCGCCGACAGGCCGGCGCCAGCAGCGCCGGGCCGAGGGTCGGGAAGAGCGGATTGATGACCGGCGGTATGACGAGGACAACCGGTGTGTCCGGACGGAGAGTGGCCGCCCCCTCACGACGGAGCGCCGACACAGACTCAGGACGGGAGGCCGTAACTGACTCGCCGTGCAACGACGAGCGGTGTGACGTCGGCGCCACATCGTCTTCGGCCGGCAGCCGCGAGTCCCTCTCACAT
>Ga0315273_10005655_pt1 | contig 15491 bp, 7 predicted proteins | sample YL17G02_0_MG_FD_205753 | JGI IMG/M metagenome (GOLD analysis project Ga0315273, IMG submission 205753) | Sediment microbial communities from Yellowstone Lake, YNP, Wyoming, USA - YL17G02_0 | ecosystem: Environmental > Aquatic > Freshwater > Lake > Sediment | place: USA: Wyoming | collected...
GGGGTCGCTGTCCGGCCTCCACAGCCGTTCATACGTGCGTCCGACGTCGCCCAAGGCCGTCAACTGAAGCCGTCCGAAGGTCTTGGTCATGAGGAACGAGCCCCCGTATTCGGGCTGGATGATTCCCAGGCGGCCCTGGACGGCAAAAGCCGGCGACCAGGACGTCTCGTCGACCAGCATCAGCTTGAGATCCCAGGCGACGTGCCAGGGAATCTGCAGGAGAAGGCCGGATTCCAGCCGGTTGCCGGGAAGACCTCCGCGCAATTCAACGACGCCGGCGACGGGGCCGACCTGAGTGACGTTTTCCGGCATCGTGCTCGTGCGGCCCATCCCGGAGAAGGCCAGGGTCAGCTCGCCGGATTTGAGCGTCTTGGCCCCGCCGACCGGAAGGGGGAGGCATCCGGAGAGAAGCAGGATGCACGACAAAAGCGCCGCGGCAGGGGCGATAATGGGGGCATGATCGCGGTGGACGAGAAAGGGGAGATCCGCGTCCGGGCGCTGGCCCGCCGGCTTGCCCAGCCCCGGGTGCTTGCCGCGCTTCGGAGCCGGGCGATCTCCCGCCGCTCCCTCGACATAACCGTCCTTCGCCGCCCGCGGATCGTGCTCGCCTACGCCCCGGTTCGAGGCGAGGTCGACCCGGGTCGCCTGGTCGCGGCCCTGCGCCGCCGCGGGACGAATGTGGCATACCCGCGGGTGACCGGCCGGGGCAAGCTTGAGTTCGTCGTGCCGTCCGTCGCCCTGCGGGCGGGACGGTTCGGGATTCCGGAACCCGCGGAAGGAATGGTTGTTCCGGCGGACCGGGCGTCCGTCATCCTCGTTCCCGGCCTGGCCTTTTCCGGGGACGGCGCGCGGCTGGGGTATGGGGGGGGATATTACGACGCCGTTCTTCGTTCGCGATCCGGCATCGCGGTCGGCCTGGCCTTCGAATTCCAGGTCATGCCCCGGCTGCCGTCGGGGCGCGGCGACGAGCGCCTCGACGTCCTCGTCACCGAACGCCGGGCGCTTTTCTTCGGGCAGGATCACAATCCGCGCTCCTCCGAAAGGCTGCCGCCCACGTAGAACTGGGCCACGGCCTCGCCCTGCACGCGCGTCTCGAACCTTTTCACGCTCTCGCCTTCCTCGATCTCGTTCGCGATCTCCCGGGTTCCTCCCTCGTCCACGATCAAAACGCGCAGCCGGCGGGCGGGACCTTCGGGCATGACGAATTTGAACGAGACCCAGCGGGCCTGCCCGGTGGCCGCGCCGCGCGCCGCCCGGAGCCTGGCCGAATCCCCCTTGATGGCCCGGAATCCAGCGGGGGGCTCCTGGTTGATGACGGAACCCTCGGCGTAAAGGGTGGTGGTCTCGTAGGCGACCTCGGACAGCGAAAGCCCCGCGTTGCGCAGCTTGGCCAGCGCCTCGCGGGTGGGCAGTCCGGTCACCCGGGGCGTCGGGAAGGCCTGGGGGGGCGGCCCGTCGCTTACCAGAAGGGTGACGGGCTGGCCGCGCGAGACCTTGGCGCCGGCGGGCGGTTCCTGGGAGATTACCATGCGGCGGGGAGAAGCGGACGGCACCGTGTCCTCGCCGGCGATCTCCAGGCCGAGCTGGCGCAGGAGGAACTGGGCCTCGTTGAGTTTCATGTCGGCGAGCAGGGGCATCTGCACGATCTCGCTGCCCCGGGAGAGCGTGAGTTTCAGCCGCCGTCCCCGCTTGACCCTGGCCCCGGCCGACGGTTGCTGGCCCATCACGCTGCCGGCCGGATAAGACTCGCTCCATTCCTCGCCCCCGACCTCCATTTCCAGGCCGCGCTCGCGCAGGACCTGCTGAACCTGCTTCAGGTCCAGGCCGGTAAGCGAAGGAACGATCACGGTCGATCCGCGGGCGGTTATCCGGACGGTTACGAAGGCGGCGACGAGGGCGGTGGCCAGAAAGGCCGCCGCCAGCCGCGCCGCGCGGGCCAGGCGCCGGTGAAACGGGGGGCGCTCGACGTCGTTCACCGTCCGACCGCCAGCTGGCCGCAGGCGCCCGATATATCCGAGCCCCTTTCGCGCCTCAGAAGGGTCAGCACGCCGCTTTCCACGAGCGTTTCCTGGAAACGCCTGATGCCGCCCTCCGACGGGCGGGCGAACCCCCGGGCCGGATTGCATGCGATCAGGTTGACCTTCGCGCCAACGCGGAGCGCCAAGCCGGCCAGCCGGCGGGCCAGCTCCGGGGTGTCGTTGATCCCGTCCAGCAGGACGTAGGCGATGGTGACCGCCCTCCGAGTCCGAGTCCTGTAGTATGCGCAGGCTTCCTCGATCTCGGCCAGGGGCCACTTGCGGTTGATCGGCATCAGCCGGTCGCGCAACCCGTCCTCGGGAGCGCCCAGCGAAACGGTCAGCCGTGCCGGGAGGCCGTCGTCGGCCATTTTCCGGATTCCCGGCACCACGCCCGAGGTCGAAACGGTTATCTTCCGCGCCCCTATTCCGAAGGCCTTGGGGTTCGCCAGCAATGTCACGGCGCGCCGCACGTTGTCGTAATTGTCGAGGGGTTCTCCCATGCCCATGAAGACGACGTTGGAAAGGATCCGTCCGGCCTTAGGGCCGGATCCGGGGCGCAAGCCGGCGGTTTTGCCCTTCAGCGTTTCGCTATTCAGCGCTTCGCTATTCGGCGTTGCGCCGCCCGGTGCTGCACCGCCCGGTGCTGCGCCGCCCGGTGCCGCACCGCCCGGACCGCCCAGACGATGTCTTTCGGCCATGACCGCCTGTTCGAGGATCTCCCCGGCCGTAAGATTCCGTCCGGGACCCATCGTCGCGGTGGCGCAGAAGACGCAGGCTCGGCCGCATCCGGTCTGGGTGGAGACGCAGAGCGTTACGCGGTCCCGGGCGTTGCGGGGCGCATTGCCAAGCTGGCCTCGCCGGCCGGGTTCGGGAATCAGGACCGTTTCCACCCGGCTTCCATCCGTAAACGCGACAAGGAGTTTCACGCATCCGTCCGGGGAAATTCTTGACCCGGCGATGCTTCCCTCGGCGATCCGGTACCGGCTCGCGAGCTTCTCCCGCATCGGCTTGCCCAGGCTGGTCATGTCCCCGAAAGACGCGGTACCCGGCCGGTACAGCCATTCGAGCAGCTGGGCGCCGGCGTATTTCGGCCCGCCCGCCCCCAGGGCCGCGTCGGCCAGCTCGCCGGGGAGAAGGCCCTTTAAAGGCAGGAGCCGTCCGGGGGAAGCGGACGATTGAGCGGTACCCGGCGTCCGCCCCGCCGGCGATGCCGGTCGATCGCCGGCCCCGGGCCTGCTTGGCCTTCGCGACGCCGAAACGGTCCTGGTGGTCAAAGGATTACAAGGCGGACGGTCCGCACCCCCTTAAAGTCAGGGGCCGGAAACGGTCCGGTGCACGGGTTGCCAGCCGCCCCGGCCCGTGAAGTCCTCGAGTATTTCGCGCACGGCCTGCGCGATCGCGAGTTCACGCGCGCGGGATACGTTCTTGTCGTACGTGTAAGCGAGAGCCTTTGCGTCGTGCGACGCCTTGCCGTCATTCTCGGAGCGCATGGCGTCCCATCCCGCCTCCGGCGGGCCGGTCTTCTCGCCCGGCCACGGTAGATCCACCCAACGGCTGACGTGACTTTCCGCCTCCGTTTTCCTGGTCCACAGCATTTTGCCGCTGGCGGCGTCAAAAAGGCGGACCGTGGCCTCCAGTTTCACCCCCCCCGTGTCGCCGTATCCCCACTTGTACTCGTTGTGGTGGTATGAAGACCGTATGCGTTTGGGCTCCTCCCGGGCCACGTCCTCGACGTAAATGTAGACCGACCCGGTCATGATAACGTCGCACTTCAGGATTTCGGCCAGCCGCTTCCGCACCGACGGGTCCTTTTCAAGGTTCCCGCCGTCCGGGACGGCTTTTTCGATGGGGACGGCGTTCAGCCCGGCCAGCCCGGCCAGGATGCCGTCCTGCACGACTCCCGCCAGCACGGGATCCGCGGTTGAGTTGGCAAAGGGGGCCACCGCCAGCCGGGAGCGCTCATAAAGGTTGAACGCGGGCGGCTTGGGGGCGGTGGCACAGCCGGCCAGAAGCAGCAAGAAGGCCGGGATAAGCATTCCACGGATCACGAGAGTCAGTTTATCACACGCCGCGCCCCCAAGCGGGCGAGCCGCCATAAACCGGCCAGCCCGGGGATTCCGGCGATGACGGCGACCGCGAAGACCGGCCGGTGGCCGAACGCCTCGATCGCGAACCCGGCCAGCGGCGGAAGAACCATGGTGACCACGGAAAGCACGACGGCGGCCAGGGCGATCATGTCGGTGTGCTTCCGGGGCGGTCCGCTTTCGTAGATTATGTTGGGGTGCGCGACCAGGTCGCCGGCCACCCCCAGCCCGGTCGCCAGCGCCAGCGTGATCGCCGAGACCACCGAGGGATGGATGGCGGCCAGCGCGAGCGCGGACATGAACCCGAGCTGGATCGCCCACTGCACCCGGACATATACGCTCCGGGGACCGGTGGCGGACCTTCGGAGCAGGGTTCCGATGAGCAGGACCAGGGCGAGGCAGGAAGCGGCTTCGCCAACCACGACCATCTCGCCCAGCCAGGTGGAGGCGTGCTCGGTCATCGCAACCTCGGTCCGGGAGTAGGTGGCCAGGAAGCAGGACGCCAGCACGCCGCCGCCCAGCCATATCCGGGCGGAGACGTAACTGCGCAGGAACGGCATGGACCGCCATGTGCGGACGAGGACCGCGATGTTTCCGCGGATGGTGCGGGGGGGCAGGATGGCGGCCAGCCGCTCCTTGAAAAAGAAGAAAGGCAGGCTTCCGGCCAGGAAGAAGGCGAAGGCGGTCAGGAACAACCGGCCGTAGTCGGACATGGCACTGCCGGCGATAATGAACACCTGGCTGGCCACGACCGGCCCCAGCAGGCCGGTCGCCTGCGAGGCGCCGAAGATGAAGGCGATGAGCCTGGCCCGCGACCCGCGGGGCAGGAGCCGACCGAGCAGGACCAGGTAGAGCTGCATCATCGCTCCGATGATCACGTTGAAGACGATGAGCATCGCGAGGGCGATGGACTGGCCGAGCCACGACGGGATGCTCCACCGGTCGGCGGCGAAGCCGAGGGCCGCCAGCCCGAGGTAGGGGGTTATCGCGGCCAGGTGACAGAACCCCATGAACCGGCCGAGCTGGGGGCGGTGCACGGCGAACGCTCCGATCGCCAGCGCGCCGACGATCAGGCCCGCCCCCCAGAGAGCCGGAAGGAGCCCGACCACGGCCGTCGAGGCTCCCAGCCGGATCATGAAGTTCGGGGGCACGGTCGAGGCGTTGGCCAGCCAGATGCCGAACGCCCAGAGGCATTCGATCGTCATGAAGAGCGCGAAGTTGGTCCTGAGCTCCGGACATCGGAACATACCTTGTAATGATAGGGGTCATTACGGAACCCGGCAATGGCCTTTCGGCAACGGCGGGTGAACCATATTCACTTGGAGGTGCGCCGGAGCGCGCCCGTGGAATGATGAAGCCGGGGTACAATCGAGGGCGAAAATGAATTTGCATGATCCGGACCCCGGCACACGGCAGGCCGCGCCGGCTTCGCTGGCGATTCCAGCCGCCATCGCCAGCGGAGCTGGCGAATGGCTGGCCTTGCCAGCCACTGGCGGCAAAGCCGACGCCGACTTTGGCGCCGATGGCTTTGCCGATCGGCTGGCTTTGCCAGCCGCATGGTTGGCCTGGTTCCTGTTCTACCTCCGGTCCTCGTGTCCCTCGCTGGGCGGTGAGGATTCGGGGGAGTTCGCGACCGCCGCGGCCACCCTCGGAATCACGCACTCGCCGGGATACCCGTTATACGTCCTGCTGGGCCGCCTGTTCGTCTTCCTGCCGCTGGGTTCGCCGGCTTTCAGGGTTAATCTCCTGTCCGCGTCGGGCGCCGCCCTCGCGGTCGCGGTCCTGTTTTCGCTGGTCCGCCGTGAGGCCCTTCGGGTCGGGGCGGGAAAGGGAGCGGCGCTTGGCGCGGCGCTGGTCGCCGCCCTGGTTGCCGGGCTGGGCCGTGCGCTGTGGTTCCAGGCGGGAATATCCGACAAGTATCCGCTGAATCTCGCCTGCTTCGCCGTCCTGTTTTCCGCCGTCGTGACGGGACGCTCATGGCCGTTAACCGCGTTCCTGCTCGGTCTCTCGTTCGCCCACCATCTCATGACGGTCTATCTCCTGCCCGCCCTGGCTTGGTCGGCGTACCGGGGGTTCCGGCCGGATTGCCGGAAGACGGCGAATTCTTATTCGCCGCAGGTCCGGAAGTCCGTCCTGGCGGCGTGCCTTTTCGTCCTGGCCGTTTCGCCCAAGCTCCTGTTCCCGCCGGTCCGTGCCTCACAGGACCCGCCTCTCATGCTCGACCGCGCGGCAAGCCTTAAGGACCACGCCAGGTACCTGGCGGCCGGGACCTACTCGTCCCGGATCCGGCCCCCGGTCGGGATGACGGGCTGGCGGGAAACCGCGGCCACGCTGGCCGGACAGGCAAGCGCCGCGGGATGCGCGGCCGGGATCCTGGGGCTCGTCCTGTGGAGCCGGGCCGCCGCCGGGGGCGCTCCGGGCGCCGCACTGGCGCCCTGGCTGACCGGGGCCACGGGATTGGCGTTTGCATCGGGGCTGGCCATAACCGGGCGGGAGTATTACCTGATGCCGGTCCTGTGGATCCTGGCCATGGGAACCGGATTGCTGGCCGCCTGCGGTTTCCGGGCCGGGCGGATCATCTCTCTTTCCCGGCTGGGGGCGGCCGCCCTGCTGGTTCCCGCCCTGCTGGCTTTCCGGAACCGGGGGTTGGCCGGGCGCGACCGCGCATGGATCGAATACGACTACGGCCGGGACCTGCTCTCGGGGCTTCCCGCCAGGACGGTCTTTTTCATGAGCGGGGACGACGTAATCTATCCCGTTTTTTATCTCCAGCTGGTCGAGGGGATGCGCGGGGACGTCGTCGCGATCCCGCGGGGTTTCCTGACCTATTCCCCCATGCGGGAGAGGATCGGCAAGGCGGCGCCGGAGCTTACGGACGTGCTCGCCCGTCCGGCCGGATCCCGGACCGAGGAAGAATGGAGCAACGTTTCCGCCCGGGCGCTGGCCGCGTCCGGACGGCCGTGCGCGATGACCAATCCGTCGCGGGAAACAATTTCAACCGGACTGAGACGGGAGGTGCGGGACCTGGTTTTTACGGTATTCAGGAACGACCCGGGTCCGGCCGCCGGGGGAGGATGGCCGCGGGCCAGGGGGTGGTATCACCCAAGCGATGTCCTGACGGATCGCGGGCGCTGGTTGATCGCCCTTCAGGGGATCTACCAGCGCCAGTACGCCGATCTGCTGGCCGACTCCGGCCGTCCGGACGGGTCCCTGCCCCGGTTCCGGCGCGCCATTTCCAACCCGTACCTGAGCGATCCGGACGGGGCGGCCAACAATTACGCCCTCGCCCTGGAACGGACCGGGGACCGGGCGGGGGCGCTGGCCGTCTACGACCGGCTGGCGGCCGCCGGTTCCCGGCTTCCCGAGGCCTATATAAACGCGGGAAATCTCCTGCTCGGGCTGGGCCGGGGGGAAGAAGCCAGAACCCGGTACGGAAAGGCCCTTGAATTATCGGTTCCCGGGAGTTCGTCCTGGGAATACGCCCGGCGGAAGACGGCCGGTAAACCGGGGAAATAAGCCTACGACGGGGATATCAGGCGAAATCCGGTCTCTTGCCGGATTCCGGACCGGCCGGAAGGGGTTGATGGTTTGACGGGGTAGAACCGGTATATAATTGTAGGGGAGCAGGACGTTTTTGACACCGGTGGGAGGGTGGGTGCCACTGTCTTGAGAGGAGGTACGTTTTTGCCTATTCGCGGTAGGATCGGTGCGGTCGGCCTGGGGTTCGCGTTGTTCCTCGCCGGCACGGTTCCCGCGCCGGCCCTGGCGGACGGTATCACCGACGTCGGCATAACTCCGGTCCCGCCTTTCGACAAGGATACCCTGTTCCCCAACTGGCTCCGGGTGCCGACGACTTCCATGACCGTGAGCGTGTGCGACGACTTGTTGTGTTCGTATTGCCTGAACGGGCCGATAGTCGCGATCACCATATTCAACTACGGTACGGCTAACGGCACCACGGACATAACCGGGATGTATTTCTACGTCAACTGCAACGGCTCGAATGCGGGAACATTCACGATGGGTTACGCCGGGGTGTGGATGGAGGGCGGAATCCCGTACCCGGCGTGGACCTGGGCCGGGTCGGCCGGCTGGACCGTGGACCCCAACGACACCAAGAACGGCTGTGCGGGCGTGGTGAACCTTTTCGTGTATACCGACATCGGACCGTGCCCCGGGGACGGGGAGACGGTCGAGTTGGGACCCTCATACGACGCCGTGAATAACGTACCGGGAGTAATCGATGACCCCAACGCCTGCTGGGGGGGCGGTCCGTGGGCGCCCATCTCGGACCCGGCGATCAAGACCATCCGGTACGTGATGAAGACGGCAAGCACGGACGTGGCCGCGCCCGGGGACACCATTGCATACACGATCTACTACGCCAAGCCGGGCGCCGCGAGCCTGAACTCCCTGTGGGTGATCGACTCGATACCGAATTACATGCACGTGGCGACGTTCGGCGCCCTGGCGCCGGATCCGGGGTGGAACCCGGACCCGGGTCCGCCGAACCGGCTGCGGTGGACCATCCCGGGGCCGATCAACCCGGCCGGGGGCGCCACGGGCGAGATCACCTTCGGGGCGTCGGTGGACTGGGGGAACGGCGAGGTGTTCGAGTCCGGGTCCGGGGACGTGGCGGCGTTGGAGGGGTCTTTCCTTTTCAACAGCGCGCACGTGTCGTGGGACCCGGTGCCGCCCGCGGCCGGGGCGTGCTTCCCGGCGCCCAACCCGCCGTCGGTCTCGCAGGTGTCGAACGCGACCTCGACGGTGGTGAAAAGGTACCTGTTCTGGAAGATCGGGGACAACGACGTCCTGTTCTCGCCGCGGCCGGGCCAGCCGGACGACGAGATCATCTACGACATATTCATGAAGAACCTGTCGACGGCGAAGACGTGGTGGAACGTCATGGTGTGGGACACGGTGCCGGACTGGATCGACTGCTGGTCGCCGGGATACGGGTTCGACGATCCGTGCACGGGCTGGACGATCACGCCGTCGGGGTGTTCGGCGGCCGGTCCCGGTCACCGCCTGCTGGCGGGGAGCAGGACCCTGCTTACCTGGAAGCTGGACATGCCGCCCGGGTTCACGCTGGCGCTCCGGTGGAAGGGGAAGCTGAAGACGGCGGCGACGCCGCAGGGGCTGGTGACGAACCGGGCGTCGATCCGGGCCATGGGCGCGCCGGGCCAGATCGGTGGTTCGGGTGACGCGGTCAAGCCGCGCGACTTCACCCACGAGGCGACGGTGATACTGCGGACCACGTTCGTGAGCTACGTCGGGTGGGCCGGGGACGACACCGCCTGGTTCAAGGGCTGCAACGACCAGGTCTACCACATCTCGTTCTTCCCGCTGAACAAGGCTTCCGATTTCCAGCTCTACAAGCGGTGGTGCAGCGGGGCCGCGTGCGCCTACTGCGATCCGGCCTGCACCAACTTCGCGAACGTGGGCGGGGTGAGTCCCAAGATCGACATGTTCGCCGGGACCTGCACGGGCGGTCCGGCGATCGACTGGGACATGGGGTGCAAGGCGGAGCGGGCTCCGGCCCGGTTCAAACCGAGCGAGTTGCCCACCTGGGGCATTGCCGGGAACATCACCCCGTTCAACTTCCTCCACAAGATGATCTCCAACGCCCCGATGGTGTGGGAGCTGGCCCTGTGCCTCACCCATTCCGGCGCGGACGCCAACTCGTACGCCGGGACCAGCAGTCTGACGTTCAACGGTTACATAGCGTACACGCGCACGACCCAGCACATGACCACCCTGAATTACGTGACCGGGCTATTCGCCCTCAACACCGACGACAACGTCGATACCTCTATCTACGTTTTCAGGTGGAACTCGACCTCGATGACCTGGGAGTTCGCCGCCACGACGGACCTTTACCGGGGAAGCGTCTGGGGATACAACCCGACCGAGCCGAACTTCTTCCGGGTCATCTCCTCCGCCTCCAAGATCATGCTGCACAAGGCCTGGGTCGGTTTCGGGATCGGCGGGGCGTACAACGACATGGGGACCCTGGCCCCCAACCGGGAGAACGGCGGGCTGGTGAATCTCAAGACCAACCCGGCCACGTTCTACCTGCTGGCCGGGCACCTGCCGTTTTCCGACGTGGCGATTGTCGGGAACGTGGGGAAGCCCGGGGTGGACCCGGCCGCCGTCTACTCCATCTGGCGGTACACCCCGTTCGACACGACGGCCAAGTCCCCGAACCCGGCCAACATCACCATGGACCTGGTGAGCAACGCCGGGTCCTGGTCGAAGGTGGCTGACCATACGGTTGAGTGCGCCTTCAAGCCCGGGACGGTGGATCCTGCTAACCCCAACGCGCACATATACGGCGACGATGCGCAGTACGACAACAGCGTATTCACCGTCCGGTACCGGGCGTACAAGGTCGTGGTCACCCAGGGCACCGTCCAGTGCTACTGCGGCCGGTCCATCATCGACGAGTACTCGGGCGGATCGATGCTCCACTGCTCCGCGCCGGCGCTTGTCCCGGACGACGCCAAACGGCAGACCGGGAAGGAATACTGGATGCACGGGTACGTTCCCGAGCACCTGTGCTGCGGAAACGAGCAGATCGAGACTTTCGACGTCTTCGTCCCGAAGATCAACTGTTACGTAAACTGCACCTCGAGCGACGGATACTCGGCGACCTACAGCACGAACGACACCGACGAGTGCATATCGTTCCGGTCCATCACGGCCGCGACGACGCCCGCGACGAAACGGAGGAACTGGATACTCTCGGCGCTTTCGATCTCGAATACCGGCGACGTTATCGCCCAGTACATCTGCTCCAACGTCGGCGAGAAGTTCTACACCGCGCCGTTCCTGCAAAAGGGCGTGTTCTACGAGATAACGGGCCCGCCCACGGTCTACGCCGGGCAGAACTTCTGGATCACGATCGTCGTGGTCGATTCCGGCGGCGGGACCAAGCAGGACTACTGCGGGACGACCAGCTTCACGTCGACCGATCCGGCGGCGAAGATCCTGGGTGCGAACATGGCAACGCAAGACTTCACCTGGACCAGCAGCAAGGCCGCGTGCAACGTGATCCCGAATGAGGACGGGGTTATGATCTTCGTCAACGTGAGCTTCCAGAAGATCGGGATGCAGACGATAGTGGCGTCGGACATCATGGACGGGACGATCACGGGGCTGGGGACGTTCATGGTGGTCGGGGTGGACGTGAAGCTGTGGAAGGAGCAGAGGCTGACGATCGCGGCGTCGGGGGACACGGTGCAGTTCAAGATCTGCTGGAGCAACTATTCGTCGGCGTCGGCGTTCACTTTCACGATCACGGACGCGGTGCCGATGGGCACCACGTACGTGCCGGAAACCGCCGCCGCGCTGAATTGCGGGTCCACTGACGGGGTTGCGATGACGGTGGGATTCTCTACGGACCCGACGACGCCGCCGACGACGTGGGCGACGGCGGGGGGGATGCTGCCTACCGGGGTTCGGTGGCTCAAGTGGACCGTCCCGTATACCGGGGTGGAAACCACGGGGTGCGCCTGTTTCAAGATATCGGTTGACTAAAAGTTGCGAGTTAGCCGCAAGGCGGAGTTTCGAGTTAAAGAAGTTGCGAGTTACGAGTTGGAAACCCCTTAATCAAGTCCGGTGTCTTTCCGCTCTTATCCCCAAACTCGCAACTCGAAACCCGCAACTCGAAACTTATTTTACCTGGCTGGCCCGAGCATCTTAAGCGCCCAGTCCGGGTCCCGGGTTTTGAGCCGTTCCACCAGGGCGATTACGTCCTGCTGGCGGCCGAGTTTTTGGGCCGCCATGATGGCCGCCCCGTAAAGGCTTGGTTGGGACGGCGCCAGGTCCACCGAGTTCATCAGGACGGCCAGGGCGGATTCCATGCCGTCCCGCGAGCCCTGCGCCTCCGCCATAGCGAACCGAACCCGGCCTACGTGCCCGGCCTTCAGCCCGTCGAGGGGTTCCAGGGCGGCCGCCCGCTCGTAGAGAGCGAGCGCCTCCGCGGTCGCCCCGCCGACCTCGATCGCCCGGGCCCGCCGGACCAGGTAGGCCGGTTCGCGGGGGGCCAGCCGGAGCGCCAGTCCGAAATATTCGGCTTCCCCGGCTTGGTGGGAGGCCCGGCCGGCCTCGTTTCCCAGGAAGGCGTAGGCGTCGGCGGTAAACCGTCCCGCGGTGAAGATAACCAGAACGCCGGCGACGGTAACAGTGGATAGAATTCCCAGTGCTTGCAACAGAAATGGGGAGCTGCGGGTTTCCGTGAAGGACTGGAAGCCGTTCCCCTTCTTTAACTCGCAACCCGTAACTCGCAACTCGCAACTCGCAAGCGTTCCCAGCAGAAGCCAGTACACCGGCGCGGTGGCGGCGGAGCCGAAGCTGAACAGGTTGTGGATCAGGTAAACGGCGACGGCGGCGAATTCCGGGGTACGGGTGCGGCCATACCCGGCCCGGGCCACGCCGGCCAGCAGCCACAGGTACAGTCCCAGCGCCGGAATGCCCGCGATGACGGCCAGATGCATGGGTTCGCAATGGGCCCGGCGCTCGGACGTGCCCAGCTCGGTCAATGAGGCCCACCCCGCCGGGGCGTGCTTCATGAATACGGTCTTGAGCGTGTCGGGACCGTACCCGGCCAGCGGGCGCTCCCGGATCGCGGTCATCGTCCCCTGCCAGATCAGGCCGCGGGTCTGGGCCAGTCCGGCGCCGGACAGCAGGGCATCAAGACGTGCGTACAGCGACAGCCCCGGGGGCGAGAGCGCCTCGGAGACGGCTATCGAGGAAACGAGCAGGACGGCGATCACGGCCGCCGGAACCGGCCGGCGGCCGAGGTGCCGCCGGTTGCCGAGGGCGATCAGGGCGATTCCGGCCAGACCGGCCAGCATCCCGGCCCGGCTCCCGGTAAGCCCCAGGACGAGCAGGAAGACGGCCGCGGCCGCCGCTCCCGGCACGCTTCCCCGGACGATGGCGGCATCGAGCGCCAGCGGGAGCGCCATCGCCAGGTGCTGGGCCAGGAAGTCCGGGTTGCCGGTAAGGGCCCCGACATGCCGGAAGTATCCGCCGGAAAGCGGATTCAACCCGGAAAACTGGAACAGCGCGAAAATCGCGCTTCCCGAGGCGGCCAGGATCAGGGCGGTCCGCATCCTGGCGCGGTCCCCGCCGTCCATCCGGGCCCCGGCCAGGAAGAGGACCGCGTACATCAGCCAGGTGAGCAGTCCCTCCTGGTTTTCGTGCTCTCCCGGGATGGAAAGCGCGGGCGAGATCGAGAGGAGGGAGGCGAGCGTGAGCGCGGCCAGCAGGACCGCCAGCGCCGGCCGGGCCTTGAGCCCCAAGGCGATGCGCTTCGGGCCGAGAAGGGCGGCGAATACTGACATCGCCAGGACCAGCGCGAAATTCTTAGGTATCTCGTACTGCTCCATGGTCATGCGCGGGGAGCAGGTCCAGGCCGCCATGAACGGGACCGCCAGAATGAGGATCCGTTCCAGGATGGAACCGGGGCGGTTCATGGTTTGGGGGCTGGGCCGGACGGCGGGGCCGTCGGTTTCGGGGAATCGAAATTCTCCGGCTTTTGGGCGATTTCCATGGCGATCCTTCCCAGGTCCGGAAGCTCCGGGTATCTTCGCGCAATGCCGGCGGCAAGACGCCCTGCCCGGGCCCGGTCGCCGCCGCGCGCGGTGTCCCAGACCCGATAGAAGACTCCCTCGGTGCCGGGAATAATGCCCTCCCGGTGTCCGTGATCCATGGCTGGCGAGTCCGAGATCTCGAATATGATCCAGTTGGCCAGCCGTTCCTTCTCCCGAACGTGATTTTTCCAGAAAGCGAGCCAGAGCGCCAGCCGGTCCGGAGTCCAGTCCATGAGGCCGGGTTTTTCCCCGAGTATCGCCAGCGCGCCGCGCGGATACCAGGCCAGGTGGGTCAGCCCGGCCTGCCGGGCCCTGATCAGGATGCGGCGGGAAGAATCGGCGCCCCTAATCCACCAGTAAAGGCAGGGACGGGTGTAAAGGAAGTCGAACCAGGACCGGCGGGGCAGGCCGTAACTGAAGTTGTGGCCGATTATATAAGCGCGTCCGCGGGGAGGAACGCGAACCTTAAGCCGGGCCAGGACACCGGTGAAATCGGCCGGCCGGAAACGATTGGCGGTGTATTCCGCATGGGTGCTTTTCCCGATGGCGGCGCCGTACGGTTCCGTTCCGAAGTTGATCGCGGCCACGCCGTCGGCGGTCATTATGGCCAGCCCGATCGGAACGGCCCATTTCCTGTGCCAGGGAGCCCGGGCCGGGTTGTCCGTCCCTCCGGCCGTATCCCCGGCCTGCGCCGCGGCGGCCGCGCACAGGACCGCCAGGGCGGGAAGAAGGTACCGGGGCAGGGGGGAGGCCAGCCACCACAGGAAGCCCAGGGCCAGGGCCATGACCCACATGGGACGGTAACGTCTTCCGGACCGGAGGAAGGGGACGACCGCGACGGAGAACAGGACCGGCGAAAGACAGCCGTCTCCCGCGGCCTCCCTGATCAGGGTCCACGGGGCGGTAAACAGGAGCGTGGGATCGAGCCGGAATGCCGAGGCGTCGCCATACCAGCCCGTCGTGTCGGCCGCCGTCCAGCGGGGCCCGCCCCACAGAAGGGGGTAAACCGGGTTCCCCGTCCACAGCGTGTTGCGCAGGAACCAGGCTCCGCAGGCCGCCAGCGCCGGGAGACCGAAAAGGCCGGCGGTCATGAGCCGCCCGCCGGGGGGCAGGAGCGCGGCCACGCCAAGCAGGACCGCGATCGGGGCTCCCTGGTACTTGGTTCCGAGAACCGCGCCCGCCAGCCAGCCGGCGAGAAAAAGGTCGGATTTCCGGGGACGCCGACCGGATGCGCGGGGGGAGAGCATGACCAGCAGGGAGGAGGCCAGCGCAAAGACGAGGAAGAACTCGACGTAGGCCCGGCAGGCGATGACCATGCCGAGCGGTATGGTGAGGAATAAGGCTGCCGCAAGAGTTCCAACGGATCCATCTTTGCTGGACGCGCACAACCTATCGTTGGCATTCAGCGAACTACGTTCGCTGACTTCGGCCAAGCGGGCGATGACGAGGGCGGTCGCGAGCCATGCCAGGAAGTGGGTCAGCCGGGCCGCGGGGTCGCCCCCCAGGGCTCTGGCCAGCATGAGAAGCATCTCCCCCGAGAAGGGAAAGAAGGACGGGAAAATCTCCGGTACCGGGCAGATCCTGTGCTGGAGAAGGTACAGGGAGGGAACCCGGAGATGATAGACGGCGGCGTCCCATGCCGTTTCGGGAGCCAGGGCGGCCAGCCCCGTTGCCGTGACGGCGGCGGCGATGATCCAGCGAATGGCCGGTGATCCGGTGCCAACTGGGTCAGCGGCGCTATACGCGCCCGGGCCAGCGTTGGCAGTCGGCGAGCTGCGCTCGCCGGTGCCGGG
>Ga0315273_10005657_pt1 | contig 15487 bp, 13 predicted proteins | sample YL17G02_0_MG_FD_205753 | JGI IMG/M metagenome (GOLD analysis project Ga0315273, IMG submission 205753) | Sediment microbial communities from Yellowstone Lake, YNP, Wyoming, USA - YL17G02_0 | ecosystem: Environmental > Aquatic > Freshwater > Lake > Sediment | place: USA: Wyoming | collected...
GATCGCGCGCTCGACCGCCGCCTCGCGCTCGGCGCGGGCGAGGCCGCGCGCGCCGGCGAGGAAGCGCAGGAAGCCCTGCACGCGCAGCTCGGGATAGAGGCGGCTCGTCTCCATCACGTAGCCGATCCGCGCCTGCACGCGGGCCGGATCGTCCGCGGGCGAGATCCCCGCCACATGCACCTCGCCGGCGCTCGGCAGCAGCGTGCCCGTCACGATGCGCAGGAAGGTGGTCTTGCCGGCGCCGTTCGCTCCGAGCAGGGCGAAGATCGCGCCGGCCGGGACGTCGAGGTCGAGGTCCGCGAGGGCGGTGTGCGGCCCGAAGCGCCGCGAGAGCCCGCGCACCGAGATCTCGGGCGCGCGCCCCGGCGCGGGCGCGTGGGGCGGGCCCGCCACCGCCCCGCTCACCGCTGGGCCCCGCTTGCCCGGACGCGCGTTGCGACTAAGCTCCCTGCGCCATGATCGATCATCGCCCGGCCAGTGGCGGAGGCTCCTGCGCGCGCTGTCGCGCGAGCCTCCACCTCGCATCGCTCGAGGTGGGCGGCCTCTGGTACTGCTCGAGCGCCTGCGCCGAGAACTACCCTGGCGGCGAGGTGCGCGCGCCCGCCGTGCCCGAGGCGTGGCTCACCGCGCGCCCGCGTCGCTTCTTCCGCGCGCGCAAGCCCAAGGAGCTGCGCTCGGCGTAGCCGCAGCGGATCCCGCACGCGCACCTACAGCGTCTCGAGCAGCGCGAAGTAGCCCGGCCAGGTCTTCGACACGCAGCCCGGATCCTCGATCGCGACGCCGGGAATGCGCAGGCCCGCGAGGGCGAAGGCCATCGCGATGCGGTGGTCGTCGTAGGTGGCGATCGCGGCGGGCCGCGGAGGCCCCGGGACGATCTCGATGAAATCGCTGCCCGCACGGGCATTTGCACCGAGCTTGCGAAGCTCCCGCTCGAGGGCGACCAGGCGGTCGGTCTCCTTGATGCGGAGGTTCGCGACGTTGCGGATGCGGGTCGGCCCCTCCGCGAAGAGCGCGACCACCGCGAGTGCTAGCGCGGCGTCCGGAAGCGCGTTCATGTCGACGTCCACGCCGCGCAGGCCCTCCGCGGGCGCCGCGACCTCGAGCGCGTCCGGTCCGCGCGTCACCCGGCAGCCCATCCGCTCGAGGATCGGGAGCAGCGCCAGGTCGGCCTGGATCGAGTCGCGCGGGAAGCCCATGACGCGCACGCTCCCGCCCGCGATCGCCGCTGCGCAGAGCGGATACACCGCCGCCGAGGCGTCGGGCTCGATCGCGTAGCGGCGCGCGCGGTACGGGTGTCCGGGCGGCACCCGCAGGCCGCCCTCCGCCGTCCACTCGACCGCGGCGCCGAAGGCGCGCATCAGCTCGAGCGTGAGCTCGACGTAGGGACGCGACACGAGGCGGCCGTCGCGGAACGCGAGCTCGACGCCGTCGCGCGCGTACGGCGCGGCCAGGAGCACGGCGGAGACGAACTGGCTCGAGCGGCTCGCGTCGATCGCGGCGCGGCCGCCGGGGAGGCCGCCCCCCTCGACGCGCACCGGGGGGCATCCGGCGCGTCCGACGACCCGCACGCGTGCGCCGAGCGCCACGAGCGCGTCGACGAGCTCCTGGATCGGGCGCTCGCGCATGCGCGGGCTGCCGTCGATCACGACCGGCCCGTCGGCGAGGCAGGCCGCCGCGGTCAGGAAACGCGCGGTCGTGCCCGAGTTGCCGGTGTCGAGCGGCGCCGCCGGGCTCGCGAGCTTGCCGGCGAGCCCGCAGACGCCCCAGGCGTCGGCGCGCAGGTCGATGCCGCAGCCGAGGGCGCGCAGCGCCAGGATCATCACGCGGGTGTCGTCGCTCTCGAGGCCGCCTTCGAGCGTGGTCTCGCCGCTCGCGAGGGCGGCGGCGACGAGGGCGCGGTTGGTGAGGCTCTTCGAGCCCGGGACGCGCAGCGTGGCGCGCAGCGGACCTCGCGGCCGGATCGGGAGGGGATCGGGAAGGGCGCTCGCGTTGGGGCGGGTCACCACGCGCGAGGCTAGCGCGGGGGCGCCGCCTCCGTTGACACCCTGCGGAGGCTTGGGCAAACTCGTCGAGCCGACTCCACTTTTCCCGTGCCGTGACGCGCGCTTAGCGGGTCATCAGCTTCGCAGCGGGAGCGCGCCGGCGGGAGACCCGGAGACCCGTGCCGAAGGTTCTCGTCAGCGACCCGCTCGCGCCCCAGGGCCTCGAGATCCTCGAGCGCGCACGCGGCATGCAGGTCGTGTACCGGCCGGGCCTCTCTCCGAGCGAGCTGCTCGCGGAGATCGCCGACGCCAACGGCCTCGTGATCCGCAGCGAGACGAAGGTCACGGCCGACGTGCTCGCGGCGGCGAAGCAGCTCCAGGTGGTAGGCCGCGCCGGGATCGGCGTCGACAACGTCGACGTTCCCGCCGCCACCGCGCGCGGCGTCGTCGTGATGAATACGCCGGGGGGCAACAACATCACCACGGCCGAGCACGCCGTGGCGCTGCTCGTCTCGCTCGCGCGCCACATCCCGCAGGCCACCGCCAGCCTGAAGCAGGGCCGCTGGGAGAAGAGCCGCTTCATGGGGATGGAGCTCTATCACCGTACGCTCGGCGTGATCGGGCTCGGCCGCATCGGGCGCATCGTCGCCGACCGCGCGCGCGGGCTCGGCATGAAGGTGATCGCCTACGACCCGTATCTCGCGGAGGGCGTGCTCCCGAAGCTCGAGGTCGAGCTCGTGCCCCTCGACGAGCTCTACGCGCGGGCCGACGCGATCACGCTCCACGTCCCGAAGACGAAGGACACGGCGGCACTGCTCGGCCGCGCGGCCTTCGCGAAGATGCAGCGCGGCGTGCTGATCGTGAACGCCGCGCGCGGCGGGATCGTCGACGAGGCGGCGCTTCTCGAGGCGCTCGAATCGGGACAGGTCGGCGGCGCCGCGCTCGACGTCTTCGAGAAGGAGCCGCCGCCGAAGGACCACCCGCTCGTGCTGCACGAGCGCGTGATCTGCACGCCGCACCTCGGCGCCTCCACCGAGCAGGCGCAGGTGAACGTCGCCGTCGCGGTCGCCGAGCAGGTGCGCGACTACCTGCTCTCCGGGATCATCGGCAACGCGGTCAACGTGCCCTCGATCTCGCGCGAGGCCTACGGCCTGGTGCGGCCCTACCTCGAGCTCGGGATCAAGCTCGGCCGCTTCCAGGGCCAGCTCTGCCCGGGGAAGATCGACCAGATCGAGGTCGAGTACTCGGGCGACGCGGCGACGCTCGACGTCGCGCCGATCACGGTGGCGGTGCTGAAGGGTCTGCTCGAATCCGCCTCCGAGCAGGTGAACATGGTGAACGCGCCGGTGATCGCGCGGGAGCGCGGCATCCGGGTGATCGAGTCGAAGTCGAGCCGCCCGTCCGATTTCGCGAGCGCGATCACGACCCGCGTCTCCGGCTGCCTCGAGCGGCTCGTCGCGGGCGCCGTCTTCCACGGCGGCCAGCCGCGCATCGTGCGCATCGACGACTTCATGCTCGAGGCGATCCCGGAGGGACCGACGCTGCTGCTCCTGAACCACGACCGCCCCGGCGTGGTGGGCCACGTGGGCACGGTGCTCGGCGAGGAGGGCTGCAACATCTCGCGCATGCAGCTCGCCCTCGTGCGCGAGCGCGGCGAGGCCTGCATGCTGGTCAACATCGACCGGGAGCCGTCGGCGGCCGTGATGGAGCGGCTGCGCAGCCTCCCGCACATGATCTCCGCCCAGCTCGTGGACCTCGGGCCGTGACGACACTCATCGCGGTGGGCGCCCAGTGGGGCGACGAGGGCAAGGGCAAGATCGTCGACTGGCTGGCGAAGCGCGCCGAGCTGGTGGTGCGCTTCCACGGCGGGAACAACGCCGGCCACACGCTCGTGGTCGACGGGCATCGCACCGTGCTGCACGTCGTGCCGGCCGGCGTGCTGAACCCCGGCACCGTAAACCTGATCGGCCCCGGCGTCGTCGTCGACCCGGGCGAGCTGCTCGGCGAGCTCGAGGCGCTCAAGCAGCGCGGCGTGCTGAGCGACCCCTCGCGCGTGCGCGTCTCGGGCCGCGCCCACCTGATCCTCGAGTGGCACCGGGCGCTCGACCAGGCGCGCGAGGAGGCCGCCCGCGAGCACGCGATCGGCACCACCGGGCGCGGGATCGGTCCGGCCTACGAGGACAAGGTGGCGCGGCGCGGCATCCGCGTCGCGGACCTGCTCAACCCGGATGCCCTCGAGGCGGCGATCCGGCGGATCTCGGAGCTCAAGAACTTCGAGCTCGAGCGCTTCTACGGCTGGCCCGCGGTCGACGCGGGGGCGCTGGTGCAAAAGGCGATCGCCTGGGGGCGGGAGCTCGAGCCCTACGTCGACCGCACCGAGCGCACGCTCGAGCGCGCGCTGCGCGACGGCAAGAACGTGCTCTTCGAGGGGGCGCAGGGCACCTTCCTCGACATCGACCACGGCACCTATCCCTACGTCACGTCCTCGAACTGCGTCGCGGGCGCGGCGTGCGCCGGTGCGGGCATCGGGCCCACGCGGATCGACCGCGTCCTCGGCATCACCAAGGCCTACACGACGCGCGTGGGCGGGGGGCCCTTCCCGTCGGAGGAGACCGGCTCGCTCGGCGAGCGGCTGCGCGAGGCCGGAGCCGAGTACGGCGCCACCACCGGGCGGCCGCGCCGCTGCGGCTGGCTCGACGCCGTGATGCTTCGCGAAGCCGCCACCGTGAATGGCTTCACCGAGCTCGCGATCAACAAGCTCGACGTGCTCTCGGGCCTGCCCGAGGTGCGGATCGCCACGGCCTACCGCGTGAACGGGAAGCTCACCCACGAGTTCCCGATGACGCTCCAAGAGATCGAGCAGGCCGAGCCTGTCTACGAGGCGCACCCGGGCTGGAGCGGGGACCTCACCGGCTGCCGCCACTACGAGGATCTCCCCGAGGCCGCGCGCCGCTACGTGCAGCGCGTGGAGGCGCTCGCCGGCGTGCCGGTGGACCTGCTCTCGGTCGGCCCGAACCGCGACGAGACGATCGCCCGCCACGATCCCTTCCGCCCGCGCGACTAGAGCCGCTTGCGGAAGGTCGCGGCGGCGAGCGCGAGCGCTCCGGCCAGGAAGGCCCCGATCGCCGCGACCTCGGCGCCGAGGTCGCCGAGGCTCGCACCCTTGATCACGATCCCGCGCACGATCCGCAGGTAGTGGGTGAGCGGCAGCACGGAGCCGATCCACTGCGCCGCCCGGGGCATCGCATCGAAGGGGAACATGAAGCCCGAGAGCAGCATCGACGGCAGGAAGAAGAAGAACGAGAGCTGCATCGCCTGGAACTGCGAGCGCGACGCGGAGGAGACGACGAGCCCCATTGCGAGCATCGCCGCGAGGAAGGGGAGCGTCCCGGCGGCGAGCTCCACCAGCGAGCCGCGGATCGGCACCGAGAAGAGGAACACGCCGAGTGCGAGCACGAGCGCCACCTGCACGAAGCCCACCGCGAGGTAGGGGAGGATCTTGCCGAGCATCACCTCGAGGCGGCTCACCGGCGTGGCAATCAGGAACTCGAAGGTTCCGCGCTCGCGCTCGCGCACCAGGGCGAGCGCCGTCATCAGCATCATCGTCATGGTGAGGATCACGCCGACGAGGCCCGGCACCACGAAGACCGCCGTGCGGCGCTCCGGGTTGTAGAAGGGCAGCACCTCCACCCGCAGCGGCTCGGGCAGCACGATCTCGCTCTGCGGCCCGAAGGCGTCGCGGTCGCCCGGCACGAGGCGGCGGGCCGCCGACGCCGCGCCGGTGGCGAAGGGCTGCATGCGCGCGGCGAGGTCCTGCCCGAAGCCCTGGCCGGAGAGCGCGACGGCGCTCGCGACCGTGGGGTCGCTCGCGTCCGCGAGGATCGAGATCTGGGCGCCGCGCCCGCGGTAGAAGCGGCGGGCGAAGTCGGAGGGGATCACGACCACCGCGCCGACCTGGCTCGTCGCGAGCAGCCGGAAGCCCTCCGACTCCTCCTCGATGCTGCGATCGATGCGGAAGGTCTGCGTCGCGGCGAGTTCCCCCACCAGGCGCCGGGAGATCGCGCTGTGCGAGTGGTCGAGCACGGCGGTCGGGACGCCGCGCACGTCCATGTTGATCGCGAAGCCGAAGAGCACCAGCTGGAGCGCGGGGATCCCGGCCACGAGGCCGATGCTGAGCCGGTCGCGCGCGAGCTGGCGCAGCTCCTTGTGCGCGATCGCGAGCGTGCGCCGCAGCGAGCGCGCGCACGCGTGGCCGAGGCGGGCGAGCGCGCTCACGGGGCCTCCGGCCGGTTGGCGTCGAGCCGCTCGCCGAGGAAGATCGCGACGAAGACGTCCTCGAGCGTGGCGGCGGCCGGAGTCGCGCGCGCCGAGCCGAGGCCCGCCGCGACGAGCGCCCGCTCGAGGCGGGGGGCGGCCTCGCGGGCGGGCGGCGCCTGCGGTCGCAGCAGCACGTGGAGCGTGTTCCCGAGCTGGGTCGTGCTCGCGACGAGGTCCGACGCGCGCAGCGCCGCGATCACCTGCTCGGGGTGCGCGTCGGCCACCTCGACCACGCGCTCGGCGAGCGCGTGGGTCAGCGCCGCCGGGGCGCCGACGGCGACGCGGCGGCCGTCGCGCAGCATGCAGAGGCGGTGGCAGCGGACGGCCTCGTCCATGTAGTGCGTGGAGACGAAGATCGTGGTGCCGGCGCTCGCCAGCTCGAAGAGCTCCTCCCAGAACTCGCGGCGGCTCTGGGGGTCGACCCCGGCCGTCGGCTCGTCGAGCACGAGCAGCTCGGGCTGGTGGATGGTCGCGGCGGCGAGTGCCAGGCGCTGCTTCCAGCCGCCTGAGAGCGCCGCGGCGCGCGTGGTCGCGTAGCGCTCGAGCCGGTAGCGCGCGAGCGACGCGGCGATGCGCTCCCGCCGCACGCCGCCCACGAGCCCGAAGATCCGGGCGGCGAAGTCGAGGTTCTCGCGCACCGAGAGGTCGTCGTAGAGCGAGAAGCGCTGGGTCATGTAGCCCACCGCCGAGCGCAGTTGCTCGCACTCGCGCGGTATTTCGCAGCCGAGCACGTGGGCCGTCCCGGCGCTGGGTCGCAGCAGCCCGAGCAGCATGCGCATCAGCGTCGACTTCCCGGAGCCGTTCGGTCCGAGGCAGCCGAAGATCTCGCCGCGCCGCACCTCGAGGTCGACGCGGTCCACCGCCTGCACCGCGCCGAAGCGCCGCGAGAGCCCGCGGGTCTCGATCACCGCCTCGGCGACCGGAGCGGGCGGAGCCGCGCCCGTCACGGTGCGGTCGCCAGGTCTGCGGACCCGAGCAGCTGCACCTGGGCCGGGATCCCCGGCCGCAGGCGCGCGGGCGCGTCGAGGATTCCCACCCGCGTCTCGTAGACGAGGTGGACGCGGTCGCGCTCGGTGAGCGCGTAGTGGGGCGTGAACTCGGGGTCGCGCGCGACGTCGAGCACTCTCCCGTGTAGGGCGCTCGCGAGGCCGTCGATCCGGACCTCGGCGGGGGTGCCGGGCAGCACGTGGGCGAGGCTCGGCTCCGGGACCCACACGCGCACCCAGGGCGCGGCGTCGGAGAGCACCACCGCGACGACCGCGCCGGCGGGGACGCGCTCGCCCGGGTCGAACGAGAGCTGGTCGAGGACGCCGTCGACCGGCGACGTGAGCGAGAGATCGGCCTCGCGCTTGCGCGCCGCGTCGAGCTGGGCCTCCGCCTCGCGCAGGTGCGCCGTCGCCTCGTCGTGGGCGAGGCGCGCGCGGTCGAGGTCCTGCTCCGAGGCCACGCGGCTGGTGCGCAGGCGCCGCACGCGCGCGAGTTCGTCGCGCGCGACCGCCTCCCCCGTGCGCTCTCCCGCGAGCGCCGCCTCGGCCCGCGCCCGCTCCGCACGCGCGAAGGTGGCGTCGAGCTGCACGATCACGTGCCCCGCCGCGACCCGCTCGCCGCGCTCGCCCTGCACCGCGACGATCGTCTCGGAGACGGGCGCCACGAGCTCGATCTGCGTGCGCTCGACCGTCCCGACCAGCCGCAGCTCCTGCCGGTCCGGCGCGCAGGCGAGGAGCAGCAGCGCCCCGAGGAACGCCCCGGGCGCCGGCCAGCGGCGCCGCATCCCGACGGCGCGCATGGGGGCATCCCTCCGCGTGGGTGGCGCCGGCATCTTGCCACAGCGGCGGCGGTGGCGGGGGAGGGGAGGCGGGCTTCCGGGCCTGCGGGGCGCAACGCCCCGGCCGCGTATAATCCGCCGCAGGAGGACCCCCCCCGTGCTCTCGCGCTTCGACGACTACCCGATCCACCAGACGCCCGAGCCGATCGCGCAGCCGCTCTCGAGTGATCGCAACGTCTACGACCGCTACTGGTTCAATGGCTACGCCGAGGACGGGGAGTTCTACTTCGGGATCGGTGCGGCCGTCTACCCCAACCGCGGCATCGTCGACTGCGGCTTCAGCATCGTGCGCGACGGCGAGCAGCACGCCTTCCACGCCTCGCGACGGCTCCCGAAGGAGCCGACGGAGCTGGAGATCGGCCCCTTTCGCATCGACGTGACCGACCCGATGCGCCGCCTGCGCGTGCGCCTGGCGCCGAACGAGACCGGGATCGAGTGCGACCTCGCGTTCGCTGCGCGCACGGCCTCGATCCAGGAGGGGCGCCAGACGCTGCGGCGCGGCGAGCGTCTGATCATGGACGTGACGCGCTTCGCGCAGTTCGGGCGCTGGCAGGGCCGCATCCGCTATGCCGGGCGCGACGTCCCGGTCGACGCCGCGAGGGTCTACGGCACGAAGGACCGCTCCTGGGGCCTCCGCCCACTCGGCGAGCCCGAGACCGGCGGCGCGCCGCAGGCGATGGCTCCGCACGCCTTCTTCCTCTGGGCGCCGATCCACTGGGAGGACCAGTGCACGCACTACGGCGTCTTCGAGGACGCGGAGGGGACCATGTGGCACAAGGACGCCGCGATCCTGCCCGTGTATGCGACCCCCGAGGCGATCCCGGGCGCCGAGGACCCGGGCGAGCGGCGCCTCGCCGGCTGCGAGCACGAGATCGAGTACGTTCCGGGCACGCGCCGGGCGCGCCGCGCGCGCATCGCGCTGCTCGAGAAGTCGGGCGCGAAGCACGAGATCGACCTCGAGGCGCTGCTCTGCTTCCGCATGAAAGGCATCGGCTACCTGCACCCGACCTGGGGCCACGGCCTCTGGAAGGGCGAGCTCGCAATCGGCGGCGAGTCGTGGAACTGTGACGACCTCGACCCGCTGGCCTTCGAGAACCAGCACATCCAGCAGGTGGTGCGCGCACGCATGGGCCGCAAGACGGGCGTCGGCGTGCTCGAGCAGATCAGCTTCGGCCCGCACCCGCGCTACGGCTTCAAGGAGTTCCTCGACCCGGCGCGCTGAGGCCTCTCACTCCGCTCCGAGCACCGTGAAGCCCTCGCGCCTTGCCGCGCCCGCGAGCCGCACGTCGAAGGTCGCGAACTCCACCCCCTCGGTGCGCTCCTCCACCACGACCAGCGCGGACGAGTCCCAGAACCTCACCGCTCGCGGCGTTCCTCGAGCCGCGCGGCGAGCACGCCCGCCGGCCGCCCCGGCGGATCCTTCGCGAGGAGCGCCCGGGGGATGCGTCCGCTTCCGCGCCGGATCAGCCCCTTGCGCTCGAGATCGCTCAGCGCCTCCGGACCCCCACCTTCGGCCCGCGTGCCGGAGCGGCGAAGGCGAGGATCGCCTCGATCGTGCGCTCGAGCTGTGCCTCAGGCAGCTCGGGGTAGATGGGGAGCGAGAGAACGTCGCGCGCGGCCTGCTCGGCGCGCTGCGGTCGGGCGCGGAAGCGCACGCAGCCGCGCAGCGCCTCGACCTGATGCACGGCCTCGGGGTAGTGGACGAGCGTCGCGACGCCGCGGCTCGCGAGGTGGGTACGCAGCTCCTCGCGTCGCGGCGAGCGAACTACGAACTGGTGGTAGACGTGGCGCGATCCCGCCCGCTCGACCGGGAGCGACACCGGACCTCCCCCGAGCCGGGCGCGATACGCGGCGGCGTGCGCGCGCCGGCGCTCGTTCCAGGCCTCGAGGTGTGGGAGCTTCGCGAGCAGGATCGCGGCATGGAGGTCGTCCATGCGCGCATTCACGCCCGGCTCCTCGAAGCGGTAGCCGCCGTTCCCGCCGTAGCTGCGAAGGCGTGCCACGCGCGCGGCCAGCACCGGGTCGGCGGTCACGACGGCGCCGGCATCCCCGTAGCTGCCGAGGTTCTTGGTAGGATAAAAGCTGAAGCAGCCGATCCGCCCGAGCGTACCCGCCTTCCGCGCGCCCAAGCTGGCGCCATGCGCTTGCGCGGCGTCCTCGACCACGGGGATGCCGCGGCGATCCGCGATCGCCGCGATCGCGTCCATGTCGGCCATGCCCCCGTAGAGGTGCACGGGCACGATCGCCTTCACCGCCGGCGTGAGCTCGCGCTCGAGTGCGTCGGGGTCGAGCGTGTACGTCTCGAGGTCGACGTCTACGACGCGTACCGCGGCTCCCACGCTCCAGACGGCCATCGCCGTCGGGACCGCGGTCAGCGCCGGGATCGCGACCTCATCGCCCGGTCCGATCCGGAGCGCGCGCAGCGCGAGCTCGAGCGCGGCCGTGCCCGAGGCGACGCCCACGACGTGGGGCGCGCCAAGGTATTCGGCGAATTGGCGCTCGAAGCGCTCGAGCGTTGCGCCGAGGATGTAGGAGCCGCTCTCCAGGACCGCGCGTATCGCGGCGTCGATCTCCGAGCGGTGCGCCAGGTACTGGGCGCGGACGTCGTGAAAGGGCTCCATCCTCAGCGCATCCTGCAGAGCATCAGGTGATAGGGGCAGAGCCCGCTCGCGTAGCTCTCGCTGCGCTCGACCGGCACCACGCGCGAGACGAGCGCCTCCCAGTTGGCGGAGGTGCGGATGAAGCGGCCATGGTCGAGCGAGTGGACGAGGCGCGTTCCGACCCCGGCGGCGCGGCGCTCCACGTCCTCGATCACGAGCAGCGTTGCACCCGGCCGTCCGAGCGCCGCGGAGCCGCGCAACACGGCGAGGGCCGTCGCGTCGTCGAGGTGGTGGAGGACGCCGTTCACCAGGACGAGGTCGAAGGAGGGTCCGTCCCACTTCCAGGTGGCGACGTCGGCGCACTCGAAGCGGAGCCGGGGGCTTCGGCGCCGCGCGAAGCGCACGTAGGGCTCGCACACGTCGACGCCCACGTAGGTCGACGCATCGAAGAGGTGAGCGAACTCTCCCGTCCCGCAGCCCGCGTCGAGAACGCGCGGGCGGCCGAGCGAGTCGCGAATCGCCGCGATGCGCGCTTTCGTGGCCCGGTAGTTCATCTCCGGGAGCTTTCGCAGGTAGTGGAAGAGCAGGGGGCGTTCTGCCAGACGATCGGCGCGGTCGCGCAGCGGCACGGTCAGGCCAGGTACCGGGCGAGGTTCTTCTCGTAGAAGTGGATTGCGCGCGCGAGCCCCTCCCGCAGCGGCACCTGCGGCTCCCAGCCGAGCTCTGCTCGCACCTTCTCGTAGGAGACGTGCACGCTCCCGACGTCGATGCGGCGGCGCGCCTCGGGAAAGGCAACCAGCCGGTAGCTCCCGGCGCCACGGATCTCCAACATGAGCTCGGCGAGCTCGCGCAGCGAGACGGGAGGCGTCGCGCCCAGATTGTAGACCCTGCCCCAGGCCCCGGGCGTAGCGGCGGCGCGCAGCATCGCTTCGACGACGTCGTCGACGTAGTTGAAATCACGGAGCTGCGTCCCGTCGCCCATGATCTCGATCTCTCCCCCCTCCACGACCTTGCGCAAGAACCAGCCCATCACTCCCTGGCGCGAGTGCTTCACGAGCTGCCCGGGACCGTAGGTGTTGGTCAGACGCAGGCATACCGAGCGCACACCGTACACGCGGTCGTAAAGCAAGTGATAGCGCTCTGCCGCCCACTTGTGGATCCCATTCACGTCGACGGGCTCGCAGGGGTGTGCCTCGTCGACGGGTAGATAGAGAGGCCGCCCGTAGACCTGGCGCGTGCTCGCGAAAACGAGCTTCGCGTTGGGCGCGAGCCGGCGACACGCCTCGAGGACGGAGAGGTGTGCCTCGCAGTTGTTACGCAGGTCGAGGCGAGGCACCTCCATGCTGTCGCTGTGGGAGACCTGGCCGGCCAGGTTGAAGACGTAGTCGCGGCCGGGCGCGAGCTCGCGCATCACGCCGGGGTCGCACACGTCGGCGACCGTCACCGAGATACGCTCGCGCACGTCCTCGACGTTGATCGGGTTCCCGCCGTAGTCGGGGACTAGGGAGTCCACCACGGCGACCTGCGCGCCGAGATCGACCAGACGACGCGCGACGTGACTCCCGATGAAGCCGAGGCCCCCAGTCACGAGGACGGACTTCTGAGCGAAGCTCCCGCGCAGGTCGAGCGTCAAGCCCGGATCCTGCGCCGGACAATCAGCTCCCACCAGAGCTGCCCGAGCCCGAGTGCGACCTGCCCCACCCGCCGGAAGTTGAAGAACTGGGAGCGGCCATGCAGGCGGTGGTAGTGGTGCACCGGCACCTGGCGCGAGCGAAAGCCGCACTTCTCGATCTTGGTCACGAGCTCGAGGCAGATGAGGCCCGTGTCGCGCGTGAGCCGGAAGGCGTCGAAGACGCCGCGGCGGATCAGACGGAAATCGCAGTCCACGTCCTTCGCCTCGAGGCAAAAGGCGATCTTCACGATCCAGTGGTAGAGGCGACCGACGACGATCCGATGGATCGGATCGGAGCGCCCAATCTTGAAGCCGTTTACGAGATCGGCCCCCTCGCGGGCCTCCCAGAGAAGCGGCAGCTCGCGCACATCGTACTGCGCGTCTCCGTCCGTGTAGAAGACCCACTCCTTGGTGGCCGTGGCAAAGCCCGAGCGCAGCGCACCGCCATAGCCGCGGTTCACGGAATGCGTCACGATGCGCAGGTTCGGACAGATCTTCTCGAGCTCCTGCAGCACCTCGCCCGTCTGGTCGCCGCTGCCGTCGTTCACGACGATCACCTCCCAGTCGTCGGTGAGCTCGCGCAGGACGCGCGAGACGAGCAGCACCTGGCTCGCGATGGTCCCCCAGTCGTGGTAGGCGGGAAAGAAGGCGGATAGGCTGGGCGCGGTCGCGGAGGCTCGCTCGTTCATGCCACCAACCTCGGCCAATCCCGCACGCTCGCGCCCAAACGGCCAGACGCGAGGAGGTACACCGTCCGGGAGGCGGGGTCAAATCCCTTGTTGACGCGCCGTCTTGCCGTCGATAGCGTCGCCGCGGAGGCGGCTGGGCGGATGGCGGCGAGCGATGGCAGCCCGCCCGCGGGCACGCGCCGGGCCGACGCTCTGCGCCGCGTCGCGCACGGCCACGGCGGCATCCTCCTCGTTGTGCTCGTCGCGCTCTTCCCTCTCTTCGCCAACCTCGGCGCCGGACCGCTCTGGTCCGACGAGGCCGATACCGCCGTCTTCGCCCGCACGATCCTCCAGAGCGGCGTTCCCAAGGCGTGGGACGGGACGACCTTCACCGACAGCGACAGCGGGAAGCGGATTGCGCCGAACCTGGTGCTGGTGGGGACGCCCTGGGTCCCCTACTACGTGACGGCGGCCTCCCTCGCGCTCTTCGGCGAGACGAGCCTCGCCGCGCGCCTCCCCTTCGCACTCGCCGGCCTGGCGACCCTCCCTCTCCTCTACCTTCTCGTGCTGCGGCTCACGCAGGATCGCCGCGCCGCACTCCTCGCCAGCGTCCTCCTCCTCCTCTCGGCGCAGTTCCTGGTCTACGTGCGCCAGTGCCGCCATTACGCGCTCAACGTGCTGCTGAGCGTGGCGCTCCTCCTCGCCTTCTTCCGCCTCGAGCGCCGCCGCGTGGACCCGCTCTTCGTCGCGATCGCCGTCCTCCTCTACCACTGCCACCCGCTCCCGGCCGCCGCGACACTGGCAGCGCTCGGGGGACTCACACTCGTGCACCCCGCCTTTCGCCCGGCCCGGCGCGGCTTCTGGCTCTCGCTCCCGCCCGTGCTCGCTCTCACGCTCCCGTGGGCGCTCGTGGCCCGGCAGGGCTGGCAGGAGAACTCGAGCTTCCCGCGCGACCTCGCCGAGCTCCTCCCGCGGCTCCAGCAGTTCGCCTACGAGGCGAGCGCCGCGATCCCGTTCCTGGGTTGGCTCACGCTCGCGCCCTTCGCGGCGCGGCGCCTGCGAGAAGGAGACCGTGTGTTCCTATCGCTCGCGCTCGCAGTACTCGGCGCCTACACGGTCCTGACTCCGATCGTGCAGAGCACCTACCAGCTCTGGGACTACGGCCTGCGCTACTCATGCGCCCTCTTCCCGCTCGCAGCCGCGACGACGGCGCTCCTCGTTGCGCGGGCGGCCGCGGGTGCGCGCGTGCTGGGGATCGTGCTCGTCGCCGCCTTCGCACTCACGCACGTGCCCGCGAACCTCGTGCCGTGGCTGATGGTCGGGCCGCATCCCCCGCCGGCGAATCCCCCGCGGCCCGTGCGCGCCGTGCTCCACGTCCCCGAGCGCCTCACCGACAAGCTCGTGCGCACGGAGATCCTCGCCTTCGCGCGCGAGCTCGTCGAGTGGAGCCCCGGCACCGATTCGAGCCTGATCGCGTTCCTGCGCGAGAACGCACGACCGAGCGACGTGGTCGTCACCAACTACGCGTGGGAGCCCCTCTACTTCCACACGCACCTCCCGCAGGGCTACAAGGTCCTCGAGAGCTATCCGATCTACGCGGCGGCGAAGGCCGCCGGCCTCCCCGACTACGTCTTCCGTCCCGACGATGCGCGCTGGGTCATCTGGCGCGCGCCGTGGGAGGGCTACCAGGGCTACGAGTGGCACGACGTCACGGCGCGCCTCGCGGCGTCGGGCGCGACGCTCGAGCGCGTCGCCAGCTTCCCCGAGACTGTCTTCGAGAACCGCGAGAACCTCCACTTCCGTCGCTTTCCCGGCTTCGGCTACCTCTACCCCCGGAGCGTCGGCCGCCCCGCCTTCGGCGCCGCCCCCCCGGCGCAGGTCTTCCGCGTACGGCGCGCGGGAAAAGCGGCGACGGAGGATCGGCTCGGTCCGGTCATGGAATCGATGGGAGCCCCATCCGACCTGAGGATCGGAGTCGCTCCCGCGTGGGCCCCGCCCGGCGCCGGGTGGGGTGGGCGATGAGCGCAACCGGCGGCCAGGGCCGCGCCGACGCCGCGGTACTCGGCGTGCTCGCGGTGCTCGCGAGCGTGCTCCTGCTCGCGAACCTCGGGAACCAGTATCTCTGGCAGGACGAGGCGCAGACAGCGCTCCTCGCCCGGACCATCCTCGCGCACGGGGTCCCGCTCGGCTTCGACGGCACCAACCACTTCTCGCAGGAGCTCGGCGCCGAGTACGGACCGGATGGGCTGTGGCGCTGGCACACCTGGCTCTCGTTCTACGCGGTCGCCGCCTCGTTCGCTCTCTTCGGCCAGACGACGCTCGCGGCACGCCTGCCCTTCGCCCTCTGCGGCGTCGCCACGGTGCTGCTGACCTGGGCATTCGCCCGCGAGCTCTGGCGCGACCGCATGGCTGCCGGCATCGCT